>WNFC01000236.1_pt1 | contig 74646 bp, 72 predicted proteins | sample 5400541 | NCBI WGS metagenome assembly WNFC01 (sample SAMN13153342, study PRJNA577476) | soil metagenome | isolation source: 120 cm saprolite under Douglas fir tree site 2 hole 2 replicate 1 | place: USA:California | collected 2015-04-18
CGCCGCGACCTCAAGTTCCACAACGGTGACCCCGTGACCACCGAGGACGTGAAGTTCAGCTTCGAGCGTTATCGGGGGGCGGGAGCCAAGGAGATCCAGGCGCGCGTCCAGCGGGTGGACATCGTCGATCCTTTGACGGTTCGCTTTTATCTGAAAGAACCCTGGCCGGACTTCATGACCTTCTACGGGACCACGGCCACGGCCGCCGGGATCGTCGTCCCCAAGAAATACGTGACCCAGGTCGGGGACGAAGGCTTCAGACGACACCCGATCGGGGCCGGCCCCTACCGTTTCGTGAGCCACAAGCCCGGCATAGAGGTGGTGGTCGAAGCCTACACCGGGTACTGGCGCCGCGTGCCGTCCGTCAAGCGGTTCGTCATGAAGAGTGTCCCCGAAGGAACCACGCGGGTGGCGATGCTGAAGAACGTCGAGGCGGACATCGCCTACGCGCTCGATGGCGAGGACGCCCTGAACGTAAGACGAGACCCGCGACTGCAGCTGGTGCCGTCCAAGCATGCCTCCATCTACTGGATCGAGTTCGCCGAGCAGTGGGATCCCAAGTCGCCGTGGCACGACAAGCGGATGCGGCTGGCGGTCAACTACGCGCTGAATCGCCAGTCGATCAACGAGGCCTCGTGTCTCGGCTTCTGTCCCCCGGCCGGCGTCATCGTGCCCCGGGTCATGGAGTTTGCGCTGCAGGCTCCGGTGCCGCCCTATGATCCGCAGAAGGCCAAGCAGCTGCTTGCCGAGGTCGGCTATCCCAACGGGATCGACGCCGGGGACTTCGTGCCCATACCCCCGTTCTTCACGACGGCCGAGGCCGCGGTGAACTACCTGGGCGCGGCGGGCATCCGGGTGAAGATCCGGCCCATGGAGCGCGCGGCCTTCTACGCAGCCTGGCGGGAGAAGAAGCTGCGCGGCTTGTTCATGGTGGCCGCGGGGAACTCGGGCAACGCGGCGAGCCGCGTGGAGGCCTTCATGTACTCCAAAGGGAGCAACGCCTACGGGGGCTATCCCGACCTCGACGACCTGTTCCACCAGCAGGGGCGGGAGCGTGATTACGCCAAGCGCGAGGCGCTGCTCCATCGCATCCAGCAGCTCACGATCGACCGGGTCATGTTCGCGCCGATCATGGACTACCGTACGCTGAGAGGAGTCGGGCCGCGGGTGGCCGAGCACATGCTCGACGCGCAGCACCTGATACCGTTCCCGGCCTACGAGGACGTGCGCCTCAAGAGCCAGTAACGGAGCGGGCGGACGTCGGGCTCGGCGCTGAACCCGAGAGCTTGACGGGGGCTCAGTCTTTCTCTAGCTTCGTCACTGGCGATACTTATGTACGCGGCATACTTCGGGCTCACCGAGCGACCGTTTTCCCTGGCGCCTGATCCGCGCTACCTCTATCTGAGCGACGTTCACCGCGAGGCCCTCGCCCACCTGCTTTACGGGCTCGGCGAGGGCGGCAGCTTTGTGCAGCTCACGGGCGAGGTGGGCACGGGCAAGACCACGGTCTGCCGCGCCCTGCTGGAACAGCTGCCCCCGGACGTCGACGTCGCGATGATCTTCAATCCCCGGCTCACCTCGGTCGAGCTGCTCGCCGCGGTGTGCGACGAGCTGCGGGTCTCGTACCCGTCGGGGACCACGAGCCTCAAAGTCCTGGTCGACGCGCTGTCCCGGGCGCTGCTCGACGCTCACGCGCGCGGCCGGCGGACCGTGCTGATCATCGACGAGGCTCAGAATCTGAGCGCCCGCGTGCTGGAGGAGATTCGCCTCCTGACGAATCTGGAGACGACGAAGGAAAAGCTCCTTCAGGTCATTCTGATCGGTCAGCCCGAGCTGGCCGAGCTCCTGGCCCGGCGCAACCTCCGGCAACTCGCCCAGCGCGTGACCGCGCGCTATCACCTCAGGTCGTTCACCGAGGAGGAGACGCGGAGATACGTGCAGCATCGGATGGAGATCGCGGGCCAGCGGCAGCCAATCTTCACCCGGCTCGCCCTGCACGCGGCCCACCGCCTGTCGCGCGGGGTCCCGCGCCTGCTCAACACCATCTGCGATCGCGCCCTGCTCGGCGCCTATGCGACCGGGCAGACGCGGGTCAAGGAGAGCATCGTCCGCCGAGCCGCGAGGGAGGTGCTCGGTCGGCGGGCACGCAGGCGCCGGTGGATGGTGGCGACGGCGACCGCGGCTCTCCTTATCGCTGCGGGCGGTACGATCGCATTGTTGGCTTCACGAGGGCTCCCCTCCCTCGGAGCCTGGCCACTGCGCGCCGAGACGACCTCGTCGACGCTGGCGCCGGCGGTGGGGGCCGCGCCGGCCGAGCCGGCAAGACCGGCGCCTACGCTCGCGACGATCCTGGGAGATCCGGCGGTGACGGCCGACAGGGGGAGCGCCTTTGTGAATCTCTACGCGCTCTGGCACCTGGACGCCCGTTCCGGGGCGGCTGAGCCTGGCTGCGCGGCCGGCCGCGCGGCCGGCCTTCGCTGCCTCGCGCGAACGGGAACGTGGACGGTGCTGCGTCGCCTCGATCTCCCGGCGATTCTCGAGCTCGCGACGCCCGACGGCAAGAAGCACCACGTCGTCCTGACCGGCCTCGACGGCGAGCGGGCGACGCTCCAGATCGGCGAGCTGCGGGTCACGCTGCCGACCGTCGAGATCGAGCGCTTCTGGGACGGCCCGTTCGTGATGGTCTGGAAGTCTCCCGTCGACGGCCCACTGCCGCTCCAGCCGGGCATGCGCGGGCGCGACGTCGTCTGGCTCCGCCGGCAGCTCGGCGCGGTCGACGGCCGCGCGGCGCCGGCGAGCGCGGGCGAGCCCTACGACGAGGAGCTCAAGCGACGCGTGGCGGCCTTCCAGCAGATCGAGTCGCTGACGCCCGATGGAATCGCCGGCGAGGAGACGCTCGTTCGCCTCGCCGCGGCAACGCCGGGCGGGAACGGCCCGTCGCTCACGGCGGTGCGGCGGTAACCATGTCCTACATCCTCGACGCGCTCACGAAGGCTGCTCAGCAGCGAGACCGCCAGATCCCGGTCGTGCAGCGGCTGCTGTCTCCCGGACCGACCCCGAGATCGCCCTGGACTCGCTGGCCCGGCCGCCTGCTGGTGGCGCTGGTGTTGAATGCGGGCCTCGTGGCGGTGTTGCTCGTCTGGTGGCTGCGTCCCGTCCCCATCGCGGCGCCTCCGGACCCGACGCCCGTGATCTCGGTACCTGCGCCGAGCCCGCCTGCGGCGGAGCCCTCGCGGACCATCAGGCTCGAGCCGCCGCCGAGGCCCGACATCCAGGCCGAGCAGCCGACACCAAGAGGGCGCCAGGGGATCGTTGACACGCCCCCGATTACCGCAAGTCCGAAAGCACCGCCGCCGGCTCCCCGCTCGTCGGCGTCAGCACCCCGGCCGATTCCGGCTCCGGCCGTGACGCAGCCCGCCGCGGCGGCAGGACCGGCGACCCCTGCCGAGCGAGCCGGGCTCAAGCTCGAGGCGTTGATCTACTCGGATCTGCCGGCGCAGCGAATGGTCTTCATCAATGGGCGCCGCTACGCCGAAGGCGATGTGATCGACGGTCGGCTCCGCGTCGAGGAGATCCAGGAAGACGGCGTCGAGCTCAGCGACCAGGGGCGACGCTTCACGCTCCGCGTCGCGCGCTGAGGAGGGTTCCATGAGCGAGCGAATTCGCCTTGTCGTCGACGGCAAACCGCGCGAGCTCACTGCCGATCCGGCCATGCCGTTGCTCTACGCGTTGCGCGCCGACCTGGCGCTCAACAACCCGAAGTTCGGCTGCGGCCTCGCCCAGTGCGGCGCCTGCACCGTGCACGTCGACGGACGGCCGACGCGCTCCTGCGTCACACCGGTCGGCGCCGTGAAGGGCAAGAAGATCACGACGCTCGCCGGCCTCGGCACACCGGAGCGGCCACATCCGCTGCAGACCGCCTACATCGGTGAGCAGGTCCCGCAGTGCGGCTACTGCCTGTCGGGTTGGGTGATGACCGCCGCGGCCCTGCTCCGCGACACTCCGAAGCCGAGCGACAAGCAGATCCGGCAGGCCCTGGCCGGACTGAAATGCCGCTGCGGGACGCACATGGCCATCCTGCGCGCCGTCAAGCGCGCGGCCGGCGCGAAGGCATAGGAGGCGGCCATGACACCGGCGCCACTCTCTCGACGCGAGTTCCTCAAGGCCGGAGCGCTCGTCATCAGCTTCATCATGCCCGGAACGGTCGGCGGAACGCTGGGGCGGGCGAGCGCTACGACGGGCGGTAAGCCGCCCCTCACGCCCGACGAGCTCGATTCGTGGATCGCCGTGCTCCCCGACGGTCGCGTCACCGCGTTCTTCGGCAAGATGGACATGGGCCAGGGTGTCGACGTGGCGATCGCCCAGATCGTCGCCGACGAGCTGGACGTGGCGTTCGATCGAGTCGTCGTCGTCATGGGCGACACCGCGTTCACCTGCAACCAGGGCGGCGCGTCCGGCAGCACCGGCGTGCAGCGCGGTGGCGTCACCCTCCGCTACGCGGCCGCCGAGGCGCGCCGCATCCTGCTCGAGCGAGCGGCCGAGAGGTTCTCGGTGGAGGTGGCACAGCTCACCGTGCGAGACGGCGTCGTCTCGGTCGCCGGCGATCCGCGGCGTCGGGCGAGTTATGGCGAGTTGATCAACGGCCGGCACTTCCATCACAAGCTCGAGTGGAACAAGCAGTACGGTAACCCGCTGCTGGCGAAGGGACTGGCGATACCCAAGACGGCGTCCGAGTACAGGATCGTCGGGACATCGATACCGCAGCGGATCGTCGCCGACAAGGTATTCGGCGCGCTCCCGTACGTCACCGACGTCAAGGTCGACGGTATGCTCCATGCGCGCGTTGTGCGGCCGCCGACGGCCGGCTGCGCCCCGGTCACGGTCGACGAGTCGTCGATCGGCGGCATTCCCGGGGCTCGGGTCATCCGCGAGAAAGAGCTGGTGGCCGTGGTCGCCGAGCGCGAGTGGGACGCGGTGCGCGCGGCGGCCACGCTCAAGGTGACCTGGGCACGGCCCTGCACGCCGTTCCCACCGATGGAGACGCTGTACGATCACATCCGCCAGGCGAAGCCGATCGGCGGTGGAGTCCCCGTCAACAAGGGTGACGTGGACGCCACGCTCAAGACCGCGCATCGGGTGATCGAAGCGGAGTACGAATGGCCGCTGCAGTCGCACGCGAGCATGGGCCCGGCGTGCGCGGTGGCCGACGTGCGCGCGGATCAGGCGACGCTGTGGACGGGCTCGCAGAAGCCGCACTACGGCCGGAACGGTGTCGCGAAGCTGGTCGGTCTGCCGCCGGAGAAGGTCCGCGCGGTCTGGGTTCCGGGCCCGGGATCGTACGGCCGCAACGATGCCGGCGACGCCGCGCTGGATGCGGCGCTCCTGTCGAAGCTCGCCGGCCGGCCGGTGCGCGTCCAGTACATGCGTCACGAGGGCACCGGCTGGGATCCGAAAGGTCCGGCGGCCGTCTACCGCGCTCGCGCCGGGCTCGACGCGCAGGGCACCGTCGTCGCCTACGACTTCTTGGGCAAGGGGTTCACCCGCCAGGACGTGGCGACGACCGAGAGCGACCCCAAGGACACGCTCGCCGGACAGCTGACCGGCTACGCGCCGAAGCCGACGGTGATCTTCCAGGTGCCAGCCGAGGCGTACGACTTCGCGAACAAGCGCTGCGGCTGGGAGTGCATCGCGCCCCTGCTCGATCGCGGCTCGCCGCTGCGGACCGGGCACCTGCGCGATCCGCTGGGCCCCGAGACGCACTTCGCGAGCGAGTCGTTCATCGACGAGGTGGCGCATGCCGCTGGTGTCGATCCGGTCGCATTCCGACTGAAGTACGTGAGCGACCCGCGCCACGTCGCCGTCATCACGGCGGCCGCCGCAAAGGCCGGCTGGACCGCGCGTCCCTATCCAAACCCGCGGCGGGGCCAGGGCAACGTAATGACCGGCCGCGGCGTCTCCTACACCGAGCGTAACGGCACCATCGTCGCGGTGGTCGCGGAAGTAGAAGTGGATCGTCGCAGCGGACGGGTGTGGGCGAAGCGGTTCACCGTGGCGCACGACTGCGGGCTCATCATCAACCCGAAGGGACTCGAGCTCACCATCGAGGGCAACGTGGTGCAGGCGGTATCGCGGACCTTGTTCGAGGAGGTCGCGTTCGACCGCGATCGGGTGCTGAGCGTCGACTGGGCTAGCTATCCCGTCCTGGAAATCCAGGACGCGCCCGAGCGGATCGACATCGTGTTGATCAACCGGCCCGACGTTGCGTCCTCCGGCGCGGGCGAGCCGTCGACGCGCACGGTCCCGGCGGCGATCGCCAACGCGATCTTCGACGCGACTGGAGTACGTCTCCGGCGCGTGCCGATCACACCCGAGCGGGTCAGAGCGGCGCTGGCGCGAGCCTGACGGCCTCGACGGGGCGCCCGCGCCGGCGCGGCAATGTCCGCGCCATCGCGGCCGCGCGTGTCCTCCGGGGCGCATCCTCTGGGCCGTGCACCGGGACTCGATGCGCTCCAAGGTGGGGTACACTCCCCCCGGAGATCGAATGAGGCGTTCGGGCGCGCGGAGGTGGCGATGAGGATCGGGGTGGTATTTCCCCAGCTCGAGATCGGGCAGGACCCGAGCGCGATCCGGGACTATGCGCAGGCGGTCGAGGCGATGGGCTACACGCACGTGCTCGTGTTCGACCACGTGCTCGGCGCAAACCCCGAACGTCCCGGCGGCTGGAAAGGGCCCTACACCTTTCGGCACACGTTCCACGAGCCGCTGGTCCTGTTCGGATTTCTGGCCGCCGCCACCCGACGTCTGGAGCTCGTCACCGGCATCCTGATTCTTCCGCAACGCCAGGCGGCGCTCGTGGCCAAGCAGGCGGCGACGGTGGACGTGCTCTCCGGCGGACGGCTCCGTCTGGGCGTCGCCGTCGGGTGGAATGCGGTCGAGTTCGAAGCGCTCGGCGAAAGCTTCAGGACCCGCGGCCGGCGCATCGAGGAGCAAATCGAGGTCATGCGTGCCCTCTGGACGAAGGATCTCGTGCGCGTGCAGGGCCAGTGGCACAGCATTCCCGACGCGGGGATCAATCCACTTCCGGTGCAGCGCCCCATTCCGGTTTGGATGGGAGGTGAGAGCGACGTCGTGGTCCGCCGGGCTGCGCGAGTGGCCGACGGCTGGATGCCGCATTTCCGTCCGGGGTCCGCGGCGCAAACCGTCGTGGACCGAGTCCACGGGTACGTCAAGGAGGCCGGGCGAGCGCCGGTGGACTTCGGGATCGAGGGCCGCTTCGCCCTGTCGCAGGTGCCTGCGGCGGAATGGGCGCAGGAGATGGCCGCCTGGCGTGGCATGCGCGGGATCACGCACCTCTCGGTACACACCGTCGGTCTGGGGCTCACGACCCCCGCTGCGCACGTAGAGATGCTCGAGCGATTCAAGAAGGAAGCGCTCGGCTAGTTCGGGGTCCTGACCCGGGGACTCGCGCTGTCCCGCTCGCACTGGTACGATGGCGTCGTGGTGAGCCGGATCGCGGCGATGGCGATGGGCGATGTTCGCAGCGGGAGGATTCTGCGCCGGCTGCTGCCGTGCTTCCTGGCGCTGGCTTTCCTGGTCTTCGACGCCGCTCCCGGCTCAGCCCAGTGGCCGGAGGTGGAGCGCTGGCTCGATGGCTCCCAGCCACTCACGCTCGGGCTGGGGACGTCCCGCTTTCGCGGTACCCTCGGTACGAAGCCGGTGATCGCGATCGAGGATTCGTCGTACGGCGGCGCTCCGTACCGGCTCATCGACTCGGATCTGTACGGCACGGCCATCTCCTTCGACCTCAAGCTGCGGTGGCCGCCCTTGTCGGCCATGGGGACCTCGGGCCTCGGGGCGGTGGAGCCGTATTTTTCATTCGGGCCGACGCTCTTCGTTGCTGGCTCCGACAACGCGCTGCGCCTGGGTCAGCCCGGGTCGAGGTCCGAGGGCGCGATGTCTCTCGGTCTCAGCTGGGGCGCGGGGCTCTCATGGCGGTTCACCCGTAACGCGGAGCTGTTCGGCGGGTACCGGTTCATGCAGTACGGTCGGGAGAGCGCCTTCTCGCGCGGCGAGCGGTCGTTGCCGGAAATGGACCTGATCGGTCACGACGTTCTCTACGGCATCTCCGTCCGGTTCTAGCGTCGTCGAAGAATGGCTCAATTTCCCGTAGCGAGGAGCTTCCATGGAATCTCGAAGTCTGGGCAAGACAGGTCTCACGGTGTCCACCCTCGGGTTCGGGTGCGGCAACGTCGGCGGGCTGATTATCCGGGGGACGCCCGCGGAGCGAGAGCGCGGTGTCGCCAGGGCCATGGAGCTCGGCGTCAACTACTTCGACACGGCGCCGTCGTACGGTGACGGCGAGTCCGAACGGAACCTCGGGCAGGTGCTGAAGGCGCTGAGAGCGCAGGTGCACGTCGGCACGAAGTTCCGTCTCGATCCGCGCGATCTGGCGGACATCCCCGGGGCCATCGCCCGTTCGCTCGACGAGAGCCTGCGCCGGCTCGGCATGGAGCGCGTCGATCTGTTTCAGCTCCACAATCGGATCGAGCCGGCGCGCGGTTCCGGCGCCTTGAGCCTCGGCGACGTGCTGGGCGAGGTCGTGCCCACCGTGCAGAAGCTCCGCCAGCAGGGGAAGGTGGGGTTCTGCGGGATCACCGCGCTCGGCGAGACGACCGCGCTGCACCGGGCGATCGACGCCGGCGCGCTCGACACGGCGCAGGTCTGCTACAACCTGCTCAACCCCAGCGCGGGCCTCGCCGTCCCACCGGGCTTTCCGGCCCAGGACTTCGACGGGCTCCTGGGGCGTGCGCGCCAGGCCCGGGTGGGCGTCATCGTCATCCGCGCGCTGGCGGCTGGAGCCTTGAGCGGCGTCGAGACCCGTCACCCCATCGCAGTTCCCTCGGTGGACCCGATCGCAACGGCCCCGGACTACCGCACCGACGTATCGCGGGCGCAGCTGCTCGGCGCGCTCGTGCGGGAGGGACACGCGGCGAGCCTGATCGAAGCGTCGCTACGTCTCGCGGTCGGATCGGATGCGGTCTCGACGATCCTGGTCGGGTATTCGAGCCTGGAGCATCTCGAGGCCGCCGCGGCGGCGGTGAATCGGGGACCGCTCCCCCGAGCGGCGCTCGATCGTCTCACGTCGCTCTGGTCCAGCCTCGCCGGGCGCTGAGGTGGGGCGACGTGCCGGCGACCGCGTGAGCGGGGGAGCGCGCGCTTAGGCTCGGGTGACGCGCACGATCGCCCAACCGAACGTCCGCACGCGCTCGTCGATGTCGGGCCGGGTGCGCCGGCCGCTGCTGCGCCGGTCGACCATCCACGGGGACTGCTGCTGCCGTCGCTCGCTCGCCCGGCGGTCGAATATCACCTCGGCCCAGTCGACGTCGGCAAACGCTCGCTCGAGGTAGCTGTGGTAGTTCGCCGCGCGGCGGGAGACGACGAAGAGGAGCCGGTGCCGCCACTGCCGCAGGACGTGGGTGACGTTGAGCACCCGGATCAGCTCGCCGAGGCTCGTGTGAATCACGCCCGCGTCACCGCCGTTCACCCGCGTCACCATGCCGATTTGATCGACCCGCAGACGGCTCGAGCGGCCATCCTGCGTCGTGAACTCTATCCATTTTTCGGCGGGGTCGTCCATCGTTCTCCCCCTGAGCAAGATGCTCCGGGGAGACACGCTAGCAACCACCCGATCCGGCCCGCGAAGGAAATCGGACACGCGAGAGGTTGGCGCTGCCGACGACGAAAACTACCGGATCTGGTGGCTTGTCACGCCAGGACCCTAACGCCGGACGCGGCTGTTCACGAGCGCGCCCCACGTCGCGACGACGAAGGGCACGAGGTAGGTGAGCGGGGCCTTCCACACGAGGGCGCCGGGCCATTCGGCACCGAGCAGCACGTCACCCTGGTTGATGGCGAGCAGGAGCGTGCCCACGACGCCCGCGATCATGACCGACCGCCTCAACATCGGGCGGTGTCGCAGCGCGCAGCGCCAGCACTTGATGACCGCGCCACGGCGCGTCTGGAAGAGAAAGCTCGCTCGGGCATCGGTGCTGCCGCACGCGTCGCAGCAGGCGCCGAGGGGCGGTGTTGGGCTCACGGACACGATTCTAAGGTCGTCACGCGCCTTTGCGGGGGCCGGAGCCAAACGTGATATACCGGAGAGCGCGGGAGGAGGCGTGCGCGTGACCGATCTTCGTTTCGGCCAGGAGGCTCCCGGGTTTTCGCTACCGTCGAGCGCCGGTGGCCAGACGGCGTTGTCCGACTTCAAGGGGAAGTCGGACGTCGTGCTCGTCTTCTACTGCTACGACTGGGGCTCCATCTGAACGCCCGAGCTGAGCGACCTGGGCCGGGTCGCGGATGAGATCGCTGGGCGGGGTGCTGCCGTGCTCGCCATCAGCGGTGACAGCCCCTTCTGCCACACCGCGTTCGCGAAGGCGCGGAGCTTGCCCTTTCCACTCCTGAGCGACGTGCACCGTACGGTGATCCGCGCCTACGGTGTGCTCGACATCGACCGCAACGTCGCCTACCGCTCCACCTTCGTCGTGGACCGGGCCGGCGTGCTCCGCTGGGGCCAGGCCGGGGATCGCGAGATGGTCCGCGACGGGCGCGAGGTCCTCCGCGTGCTCGACGTGATCGACGGGCTCCGGCGAAAGCGCTAAATTGGAGGCATGAGCCTCCAGCCGCAGGAGGTCTTCCGGAAGCTCACGCAGAACCTCGAGACGGTCATGCGGGGCCAGTCCGTAACGATCCGCAAGCTGCTCAGCGCCTTCGCGAGCGGCGGCCATGTCCTGCTCGAGGATTATCCCGGCACCGGCAAGACGACCCTCGCGAAGGCGCTCGCCCGGTCCATCGGCGCGCGCTTCAAGCGCGTCCAGTTCACGCCCGACCTCTTGCCCTCGGACATCCTGGGCGTGTCCGTGTTCGACCAGCGCGATCACGCGTTCCACTTCCACGAGGGGCCGATTTTCACCAACGTTCTGCTGGCCGACGAAATCAACCGCGCCTCGCCGCGGACCCAGTCGGCGCTCCTCGAGGCGATGGCGGAGGGTCAGGTCACGGTCGAGGGCACCACGTATCGGCTCGCCGAGCTCTTCTTCGTGATCGCCACGCAGAATCCGGTCGAGTTCCGCGGCACCTATCCGCTGCCCGAGGCGCAGATGGACCGGTTCGCGGTGCAGCTGAGCCTGGGCTACGTGGCGCCGGAGGAAGAGGTCGCCATCCTCTCGGCGCAGGAGCAGCGCCACCCGATCGACACGCTGGCCGCGTGCGTGTCGGTCGATGACGTGCTGGGCGTCCGCCGGCGGGCCTCCGGTGTCCGGATGAGCGACGAGCTGAAGCGCTATGTCGTGGACGTCGTGCGGGAGACGCGCGCCGCGACCGGGGTCCAGCTCGGCGCGAGCCCGCGCGCGTCGCTCGCGCTCATGAAGGCGGCGCAGGCGCTCGCGCTCAGCGAAGGACGCGAGTTCGTCATTCCCGAGGACGTCCGCGAGATGGCCGTCCCGGTCATCGCCCACCGCATGGTTGCCGAGCCCCAGGCGCGGTTTGCCGGCGTGACGACGGCGGGCATCGTCGAGGAGATCCTCACGAAAGTCCCGCCACCTTCGTAGCGCGCCCGGCGGCGCTGTGAAACACCTGCTCTACCGCTGGTTCAGTTCCTTCTCGGCCTTCCAGTACCGGCTCGACCGGCGGTTCACGCGCGCCGGCGTGCTCGCCCTGGGTGTGCTCGGCGCCGCGGCCGTGATCGGACTCGACACGAACCGCACGGTGGGCTACCAGGTCCTCACGCTCGTGCTCGCCCTGCTGCTGATCTCCGCGGCCTCGAGCCTCGTCTTCCGGGGACGCTTTACGGCCCGCCGCGTCCTGCCGCGCTTCGCCTCCGTCGGCGTGCCGCTCGGTTACCGCGTGGCGATCGCGAATCGGACGGACCGGCGCCAGGAAGGCCTGGTACTGCTCGAGGAGCTCGCCGATCCGCGCCCGTCGTTCGAGGAGTTCGCCGCGGCGCGCGAGCCGGGCGAGGAGCGCCGGAACTGGTTCGACCGACAGGTCGGCTATCCGCGGTGGGCCTGGCTCGTCTCGCAGAAGCGCGGTGCCGTCGTCACGCCGCGGCCCCTGCCCCCGCTCGCCCCCGGGGGCGAGATTGAGGTCGGGGTCGAAATCACACCGCTGCGCCGCGGCCACGTGCGCTTCACAGGGCTCACGATCGCGCGGCCGGACCCCCTGGGCCTGGTCCACGCGCTGAAGACGATCCGGCTCCCGCAGTCGCTCCTCGTCCTTCCGAAGCGCTACCCGATGCCGAACATCCGGCTCGGGGGACGACGAAAGTATCAGCCGGGCGGCGTCGCACTCGCATCTTCGGTCGGCGACTCCGAGGAATTCGTGGCGCTCCGCGACTATCGGGCCGGCGATCCGATGCGCCGCATCCACTGGAAGAGCTGGGCCCGCGTGGGCCGGCCCGTCGTCAGGGAGTACCAGGACGAGTTCTTCGTGCGCCACGCGCTGGTGCTGGATACGTTTACCGAGCGGGAGGGCAACCTCGTGTTCGAGGACGCGGTCTCCGTCGCCGCGTCGATCGCGGTCTCGGTGGAAACGCAGGAGTCGCTCCTCGATCTCATGTTCGTCGGCCCCGAGGCCTATTGCTTCACCGCCGGCCGGGGAGTCGGCCACACGGATCGGCTACTCGAGGTGCTCGCGTGCGTCAGCCCCTGTCGGGACAAGCCGTTTCGCGCGCTGCACCGCGCGGTGATGGAGCGCCACGCCTCGCTCAGTGGCTGTGTGTGCGTGCTGCTCGGGTGGGACGACGCCCGGCGGGAGTTCGTCCAGCATCTCGAGGCGCTCGGCACGCCGACCCGGGTGTTCGTCGTGGGGGAGCGCGGCGCTCTCGATGCGCTCCCCGGCGACGTCCACCCCCTCGAAGTCGGCCGCATCGGCGAAGGGCTGGCGCGCCCGTGACCCCACCGCCCCTGCTGCTCGGGGCCGCGCTGCTCTTCTGGGGATGGCAGACCGGCTTCCTGCTCGTCGCCCTGCCGCTCGCCGTGCTGATCGAGGCGGCGCGCGCCCTCATGTGGCGACTCGAGCTGTCCGGCACCGACTTCCACCGCGTGACGGACCTGAGCACGCTCCTGATCGTCGTGAGCGGTGTGTACCTCTTCTCGACTACCGGAACGGCGCGCAGCGTCGGCGGGCCGCGGGCGATGACGCTCCTGTTCCAGTGGCTCCCCCTGCTGCTCTTTCCGCTGGTCGCCAGCCAGGTCTACAGCACCGCGGGAAGAGTCCCGCTGACGGCGTTCTTCTGGGGGCTCAGGCGCCAGGCCGCCCGCGATCCCGCCGCGCAGCCCGGCCCGGTGGATCTCGGCTACCTCTACTTCGCCCTCTGCATCCTCTCCGCCAGCGCCGCCAACCGACGCACGCTCGACTTCTACGCGGGGCTCTGTGCCCTCGCGGGCTGGGCGCTCTGGTCGCGTCGCTCCCGACGATTCTCGCCGCTCTGGTGGGCGCCCCTGCTCGCCGTCGCGGCCATCGTGGGGTATGGCGGCCACATCGTGCTCCACAGGCTCCAGCAGACGGTCGAGCAGACGGCGTTCGAGTACATCTTCAGCCTCATCCACCGCGACGCGGACCCGTTCCGGGCCACCACTGCCCTCGGCCATCTGGGGAGCCTCAAGTTTTCCGATCGCACGGTCCTTCGAGTCGAGCGGCGCGACGGCCTGCGTGTGCCGTTCCTCTTGCGCGAGGCGAGCTACGACGTCTACAACTCGCCCGCGTGGGTCGCCTCGGACGCGACCTTCACCGCCCTCCAGCCCGAGGCCGATGGCGAGACGTGGAAGTTCGCCATCCGGCAGAGCCCCGGCGAGCGAGTTACGGTCTCCGCCTACCTCAATCGCGGGCGGGGCGTCCTGGCACTTCCGGGCGGCGCGTTCGAGATCGACCGCCTGGCGGTTGTCGGCGTTCGCCGCAATCGCCTCGGAGCGGTGACGGTCGAGGAAGGCCTCGGGCTCGTCACCTACACCGCACTCTTCGCCCCCGACGGACCGCTCGACGGCCCTCCGATCGACGCCGACCTACGCGTACCGCCGCAGGAAGCCCCGGTCATTTCCCGGATCGCCTCGGAGCTGAATCTCGGCGTCCTGTCGCCTTCGGAGAAGCTGAAGATCGTCGAGGCGTACTTCCGGCAGAACTTCCGCTATTCGGTCTGGAAGGGCGAGCGCCCTCGGCGGCAGACGGCCCTCGAGGAGTTTTTTCTGCAATCGCGCTCAGGGCATTGCGAGTACTTCGCCACCGCCACCGCTCTGCTGCTGCGCGCGGCGGGCGTGCCCGCGCGCTACGCGGTCGGCTTCTCGGTGCAGGAGTGGAGCCGCCTCGAGCAGCGGTGGATCGTCCGGGCTCGCCACGCCCACTCGTGGGCGCTCGCCTACGTGGACGGCGCCTGGCGCGACGTGGACACGACACCGTCGATCTGGGTCGACGCGGAGCGGGACGAGGGGTCCATCCTGGAACCCTTGCGCGACCTCTGGTCATGGGGCGAGTTCCTCTTCTCCCGCTGGCGCTGGAGCGAGGGACAAAGCGGGGTCGGCGAGTACGCCGCCTGGCTCCTGATCCCGCTGGTGCTTGTGCTCGTCTGGCGCCTCTACTCGCGCCGGCGCGTGGGCCGAGGCGCCCGGGGGACCCCGGAGAGCCTCACGCTCGCGCCCCGCCCGGGCCACGACTCCGAGTTCTACCTGATCGAGCGGCGCCTCGACGCTGCGGGCCGCGGGCGGCGTCCGTCGGAGCCCGCGTCGGCGTGGATCGAGCGCATCCACGCGACGGAGCTGCGCCCGATCGTGGCGCTCCACTATCGCTATCGCTTCGATCCCGCGGGCCTCGACGCGCCCGAGCGCGCGGCGTTGAGGACGAGCGCCGAGGCGTGGCTCCACGAGCATGAGGTTCTCGCGGCCGGCGCGACCGGGTCAGGCTGACGGTCGGGGTCGCTCGACCACGCGGCGCGCGTGCGCCTGCCTCTTCGCGGCTGGGCTCCATCAGACGCGGTGCGCCCGCAGTCGCGCTGCGGGAACGGGTCTCGACGACCCCGACCGTCAGCCTGACCCGGTCGCGCCGGCCGCGCCGACTTCCTGATCGTGCTAGAGTTGCGCCCATGAGATTCCCACTCGAAACATCCAGCGTTGAAGCGCTCGGTTTCGACGCGAAACCGCTGAGTCGTCTCCGCGAGCTGATCACGGCTCACATCGCCGAGGGACGGTACCCCGCGGGGCAGATCGCCATCGCGCGCCACGGCAAGCTCGGAGTCCTGTGGACGCTCGGCGACGCCCGGCTCGATCCGCAGCGCGTTCCCGCTCGGGATGACACGCTCTGGCTCCTCTACTCGAACACCAAAGTCATCACCGCGTGCGCCGTCTGGATTCTCGTCGAGCGCGGCGCGCTCACGTTCACCGACCGGGTCGCCGATCATGTGCCCGGGTTCGAGGCCAACGGCAAGGGTGACATCTCCATCATCCAGCTCCTCACCCATCAGGGCGGCTTTCCGAACGCCGAGGTGCCGAAGGAGGCGTGGGAGGATCACGAGCTGCTGCGACGCGCGGTGTCCTCGTTCACGCTCGAGTGGACGCCGGGCTCGCGCGTCCACTACCACCGGGGCGCGGCCCACTGGGTCGCGGCGGTCCTGATCGAGGCGCTGACCAAGACGGATTATCGGGCGTTCATCCGCGAGCACGTCACGGAGCCGCTCGGCCTCGGCGGTGACCTGTTCGTCGGCCTGCCGGACGCGGCGCACGACCGTGCCGCCGACACGCACGAGCCCGCCCCGGATGGCACGCGCCACGTGAGGCGGCGGGACGAGACCACGGCGGAGGCGAGGCGTGCCGGCGCGCCGGGCGGTGGAGGCTACGGGACGGCGCGCGCCATGGCGGCGTTCTATCAGATGCTGCTCCAGGGGGGCCAGCTCGGCGGCGCGCGCGTGCTCTCGCCCCGGACCATCGCGTACGTCACGCGCAACTTCACGGGCGACCGCGTCGACGGTAACATGGGCATGGCCATGCATCGCGGGCTCGGTCCCCATCTGCGCGGGACGACGGAGACGATCCGGGGCCTCGGGTCGCTCGCCTCTCCCCGGACTTTCGGTCACGGCGGTGTCGGCTCCTCGTACTGCTGGGCCGACCCCGACTCGGGCGTCTCGTTCGCGTACCTGACCAATAGCCGCGTGCCCGATCCGTGGCATTCGGCCCGACTCGATCGCGTCAGCAACCTCGTTCACACCGCGATCGTCTAGCGCGCTCCGGCCATGGCGCCGCGCACCGTGCTCGTGACCGGTATGAGCGGGCTCATCGGCGGCGCCCTTCGCCGGCACCTGGAGGGCAAGTACGAGCTCTCCGCGCTCAACCGGCGGCCGGTCCCCGGCGTGAAATGCCATCAGGCCGATATCGCGGACCTCGACGCGATCGCCCCTGCCTTCGCCGGCGTGGACACGGTCGTGCACCTGGCGGCGCTCACCGGCTCGAGCACGAACTTCGACGGCATCCTGCGGGCGAACGTCGTCGGCACCTACAACGTCTTCGAAGCCGCGCGTCGCGCTGGGGTCGGCCGCGTCGTCTCTGCCTCCAGCGGCGCGACCGTGAGTGCCTGGGAGCACGAGCCGCCCTGGAGTGCCCTGGTCGCCGGGCGCTACGACGAGGCCGGAAAATTTGCGAAGATGACCCACGCGACGCCGACGCGTCCGGCCGGGCTCTACGGGGCCAGTAAGGTGTGGGGCGAGGCGATCGCGCGCCACTACGCCGATGCGCACGGGCTGTCCGCGATCTGTGTCCGCATCGGCCGTGTCACAGCCGAAGACCGGCCGACCTCGACGCGCGATTACTCGGTGTGGTGCAGCCAGCGCGACATCGTCCGCATGCTCGAGCTGTGCATCGCGGCGCCATCGCCGCTCAGGTTCGACGTCTTCTTCGCCGTCTCGGACAACCGGTGGGGCTACCGGGACCTCGAACACGCGCGCACCGTCCTCGGCTTCGAGCCGCGCGACCGGGCGGAGGACCATCGCCGATGATCCGCGACGTGATCAGCGTGCGCGACAGCAGCCGCATCCACTATCGCCGGCTCGGGCAGGGGCCTGGAATGGTCCTGCTCCACGGCTATCCGCAGACCGGCCACATGTGGCGCAAGGTGATGCCGGCCCTCGCCGAGCGATTCACCGTCGTCGCGCCGGATTTGCGCGGGTACGGCGATTCCGACCGCCCGGCCGCCGGCTACGACAAGCGCACCATGGCGGCCGACGTCGCCGATGTGATCCGGACGCTCGGGATCCAGCCGGTCGTCCTCGTCGGCCACGACCGGGGGGCACGCGTCGCACACCGCTTCGCTCTCGACCACCCGTCGCTCTTGACGCGGCTGGTGCTGCTCGACATCGCGCCCACGTACGACGTGTTCGCGCGGACCGATCAGGTAAGCGCCCGGGCGCGCTGGCACTGGTTCTTCCATCAGCTCCCCGATCTTCCCGAGGCCCTCACGGCCGGTCGCGAGGAGATCTACCTCCGCTACATGTACAGGACGTCGGCCTACAATCCCGCCGCCATCGAGGAGGACGCGGTCCAGGAGTATGTCCGCTGCTTCCGCCAGCCCGGCGCGATGCGCGCGGGCTTCGAGGACTATCGCGCCGGCGCGACGATCGACCTCGAGCACGACGGCGCCGACCGCGACACGAAGGTCGCGGTCCCGACGCTGGTGCTGTGGGGCGAAGCGGGCGGTCGCCGACCACAGGCGCCCGACATGCTCGGCGTCTGGAAAGAGCGGTGCGTGCACGTCGAGGGGCGCGCCGTGCTCGGCTCGGGCCACTTCATCCCCGAAGAGCAGCCGGCAGCCGTGATCGACGCCATCCTGAGATTCGTCGGGGTGCCTGAGCGGAAGGCCTGAAGTCCGTGCGGCTCAAGAAGACGGTCGCGCGACTCTTCGAGCGCGAGCGCGTCTGTCGCGTGGCGACCGCAGGCCTCCGCGGCATGCCGCACCTCGTCCCGGTGTGCCAGGTGGTGGCCGACGGGAAGATCTACTTCGCCTCCGGCAACGACGGCCGGAAGGCGTTGAACCTCACGGCGAATCCGCGCGTGGCGGTGACGATCGATCTCTACTCCGATGACTGGACGCTCATCAAGGGCGTGATGGTGCAGGGCCGGGCGCGGCTCTACGCGAAGGGACCGCGGTTCAGGAAGATCCGCGCGCTCCTGTATCGGAAGTATCCGCAGTACCCGCACGAGGCCGCGCTGGATGAGTCGGACTCCGTCGTCGTCGAGGTGACGCCGACGCGGATCTTCACCTGGGGGATCGACTGAGTGGAGGTGCGAAGCCGAGGGCGGTCGACGCCCGAGGCGAGCCTGAGAAGGAGGTGCGAAGCCGCAGGGCGGTCGACGCCCGAGGCGAGCCGCAGTAGAGCACGGTCTACTCCGCAACGCAGACGCGGTTCCGGCCGTCCCGTTTGGCCCGGTAGAGCGCCTGGTCGGCGGCGCGGATGACGTCTTCGGGATCCACGCCGCTCTCCTCGGGCTCCGCGACGCCGATGCTGACCGTGATGGTCACCCTCCGCAGCCCCCCGGAGGACCGAACCGGTTTTTCGGGCCTCGCCTTGGGCCGGTTCCGGCCGCGCACGACGAAGCTCGAGGCTTCGATCGTCTCTCGCAGATCCTCGAGATACGGCAACGCTTCGTCCGTGGATTTGCCCGGGAAGAGGACGGCGAACTCCTCGCCGCCGTAACGGAACGGCCGGCCGCCGCCTTCCGTCCGCGTGAGCGTCGAGCCGATCAGGCGAAGCACCTGGTCGCCCGCCGCGTGGCCGTGCTCATCGTTGAGCTTCTTGAAGTGGTCGATATCGATCATCGCGACCGTGTACAGCTCGGGGAGCCGCATGAGCGCGTCGGTCAGCGCGCGGCGCGACGGCAGCCCGGTCAGCTCGTCGCTGAACGCCATGCGGTGCGAGGTCTCGATCAGCGAGATGACGAGCACGAGACCTCCCGTCGCCAGGTACACCGTGGACGCCGGGTTGCCACCGTTGAGGGCGAGGAACGCGGCGATCAGCGTCCAGACGAAGCTCGACTGAATGACCGTCGGACGGAGCACGAACCGCATCATGGCCAGCGCGATCGCGGCGAGGAACGCCACCAGGGCGGGTTGCGGCACCTTTATCCAGGGCAAGGCGACCGGAACGTGCTGGAGCGCCTGCGCCACGTGGGCCAGCTCGGGGCGCAGTAGCAACGTGACTGCGAGCAGCTCCCCCAGGAGGATCAGGACGAGGACCACCCGGCCGGTCTTCGAGGAGATCGAGCGCTCGGTCAGCCAGGCGAGCGCCGCCAGGTCGAGGGGGAGCGCCAAGGCGATGGCGGCGAACACGGTGCGGCCCGTCGACGACGACGGACCAGCGTCGGGGAAGAACACGAGCGCCCGCTCGGCCACGAAGAGGACGACGAGGGCGACAACGAGCTGGCTCCGCTTGAACCGCCAGCCGAGGAGGAGCCCCACGCCGAAGACGACCCATGGATAGACGGGCGGCAAGGCCGCGACCGTCTCACGGAGCGACGCGGACTGTAAGATCACCGTGGCGCCCAGCAGCAGCACAGCGCCGGGCCCCAGGTGGGGCAGGAGCTTGTCCAGATGCGTCCGCTACTGCGGCGGGTATCGGAAGGGCGCCCAGCCGTTCCGCACTTTACAACAGTCGCGGAAATGTGGTCAATGGACACGGCGATCGCCGCGAACCGCAGGCGGTCGGATCGACCGGCGGGCTGCGCGAGGCGCCCGCGGTACGCTCGTCGCGCCCGCGTGCCGCGGAGGCGCGGCGACCCGTGGAGAACTCCAATGGGATGACGGCGCAGTCGCTCCGGAGCTTGCGCGACCGGCGGTTCCGTCGGTCGGCGGCGCACCGCGTGCAGGGCGAACGAGGAGCCCTCACGTTCGTCCGAGAGGTGGGCTTCTGCTCGACCTTCTACCGGTTCCCCGAGGGCGTGGCGTGCCTGTGGGAAGCGGTGGCCGGCCGCGCGAATCCGCGCTGGCCCCGGCACTCGCACCACGACGCCGGCATCGGCCTCACCTGGGAGCTGAAGGATACCCTGCCGGCGCGCAAGCGCGTGTACTACGGCAAGCTCCTCAAGGGACGCCCGCTCCTGGTGGCGCTCGACCTCTTCCCGGCGTTCTACGCGCTGGTTCGTGGCCGCCAGCGGGCGCGCGACTACCGTGTGGAGTACCAGGCAGGGCGGCTGTCTCACACGGCCCGGCGGATCATGGACGCGATGATCCGCGAGCACCCCCAGTACACGCGCGAGCTGCGGGCCAACGTGTTCATGCTGGAGCCCGCGAAGACGCGCGGGTTCGAGCGCGCGATGGCCGAGCTCCAGCGAGGGCTATGGCTGGTCAAGAGCGAGGAGCGATACGAGCCGACCTTCTCGTATCGCTGGGATCTGCTCGAGGCGTGGCTGCCCGAGGAGGTCGCCCGGGGGCGGCGCCTGTCGCGCGAGACGGCCGTCGCGCGCGTGATCGAGCGGTATACGCGCGGTGCCGTGTTCACGACCGAGCGCGCGCTGGTTCGGCTGTTCGGGCTCGCGTCCGACGAGGTCGCGCGGGCGGTGATGACGCTCCGCCGGACCAACGCGATGCGCACCGACTGCGCGGTCGAGGGCTGGCCCGGACGGTGGTTGATCCACGCGTGAGGGGAAGGACGATAGGCTGGTGCGCTCTGTTTTGCGGCGCTTGGATTTTACCTGACGCGGGTCAGGGCCAGCCGACCGTAGGGCCGACGATCACGCACCGGGACGCCCCGTCGTCACGGGTCGCTACAATCTCGATACGCTCCGCAATTCTTGCAGACGATCTTGCACTGCCGTTCCTCCATCTGCTCGCCGCAACGCTCGCAATAGTGCACCCATTGGACGCCGGTCGCAGAGGCAACGTCGGGACGAGAGGGGCTCGAGGACAGACCGCGGCGCGGCTCCATACCGCTGGTACACTACCCCGCATGGCTGAAGGCTGGCAAGATCTAGAGTTCCTCCGCCACGTCTTCGACGAAACCCGGGTGGTGCGAAAGCCGCTGACGGGCATCATCACCGGCTACCACGTGCTGCCCTACATCCTCGTCGGGCCCGAGCACGACCAGCCCGGCCATTCCGTGGAGGTCCGCGGACGCATCAAGGTGTCGCCCCGGCTCGTCATCGCCGCCGGGGACGGCGGTCCCACCTACGGCGAGATGTTCAAGGAGACCGAGCTGATGGACCAGCGCCTCGTCGCTCGTCTCTTCAGCTTCCGGTACGCGTCGCGGGTCGCGCTCGAGAGCGACGAGCTCCGCATCCGGCGGCAGGCGCGGGACGCGCATGGCCATCTCGAACGCATCCTGGAGGAGTTGACGCAGCGCGAGGTGATCAACACCGGGGTGATCGTGTCCCCCGACGTCCGCTTCTATCCCGTCTCGATCGACCGCTTCATCCGGGAGATTCTCGATCAGGAGTTTCGCGACTAGCGTCACCGACCGCGCGCTATTGAAGCGCGCTTCGATCGCCGGCGCGCTCGTCATCCTTCCGCTGGCCGTCCTCGCGGGCGCACTCGCGTGGCGGTCGCGCGGCTGGCCGCTGATCCACGACGCGCCCCTGATGCACTACATCGCCTGGCGCATCGGCGAGGGCGCGGTGCCGTACCGCGACCTCTTCGACATGAACTTTCCGGGCGTCTACCTCCTCCACATGGTCGCGCTCAGACTCTTCGGCGCCGGCGACGGGGGGTGGCGCGCTTTCGATCTCACCTGGCTCGCCGGAACCTCACTGGCCGCCGCGGCGCTGGCCGCGCCGTGGGGGCGGCTCGCCGCGGTCGGCGCGGGACTGTTCTTCGCCGTCTACCATCTGGCGGGCGGTGCCTGGCAGGCGGGGCAGCGTGATTTCCTCCTCTGCCCGTTCGTGTTGCTGGGCGCGCTCGGCGTCGCCCGGTGGGCCGAACGGTCCCGGGAAAGGTCGAGCCTCGCATGGGGTGGTCTGGCGCTCGGCGCCGGGATCACTGTCAAACCCCACGCGAGCTTGTTCGCCGCGGCGCTGATCGTGCTCGTCGCCGTCGTCGCACGCCGCGACGACCGCTCGCCGGCGGTCCCGCTGGGGATCTTCGCGGCCACGATCGCGGTGGGGCCGCTGGCGGCCGCGGCCTGGCTCACCGCCAAGGGCGCGCTCGCGGCGTGGCGCGAGATTGTCTTCGACTATCTCCTTCCGCTCTACTCGCGGCTGGGGCGACCCGACCGGTGGACGGTCCATTGGTGGCCGGTGTGGATCCCGATCGCTGTCGGCGTGGCGCTCTCGGTCGGCTCCGCGTTCGCGCGCCACCGCTTCACCGCGCGACACGCGGTGGTGACGCTCGGCCTCGGGTACGGGATCGCCCAGTTCTTCGGCCAGGCCAAGGGCTGGGAATACCACCTCTACCCGCTCGCCGCGTTCGCCGCCGTGGTGCTCTTCGCCGAGGCCGGCCGGCTCCTCGAGTCCCGAAAGGTCGTGGCGGTGGCGCTCCTGGCGTGCATGGCGATCTCCGGCGTCCTGCTCGGGCTCAAGGGGGTCGAGGCGGCGGACGCCGCGTGGATTGCGGCGAAGGAGCATCGGGTGAGCGCGATCGTGGCCGACCTCGGCGGTCGGCTCGGGCCGGAAGACTTCGTCCAGGTGCTGGACACGACCGAAGCGGGCGTTCACGCGCTCCTGCGGCTACACGCCGTCCAGCCGACGCGGTTCCTGTATGACTTCCACTTCTACCACGATCGCGAGTCGCGGATCGTCGAGAGGCTCCGCGCCGAGTTCATCGCGGGCTTCGACGCGCATCCGCCGAAGTTCGTCGTGCTGTTCGAGCGGGGGTGGCCGGCCGGCGGCTACGAGCGGGTCGAGGGGTTCGCGGGCCTTCGCGTCCGGCTCTCGGCCTATCGAGTGGACCGGCGACGGGACGGCTACATCGTGTATGCGCGCTGACATCATTCGACGCATCGTCGGGGCGTATGACGATCCGATCGTGCGCGCGTACTGCTGGACGCGGTTCTGGGTTCTGCGCCAGCGGTTCCTCGACGAGATCGGTCAGTATCTGCCCGAGTCGGGGCCCGTCCTCGACGTCGGCTGCGGCTTCGGGCTCTTCTCGCTCTACTACGCCGCGACGGGGCCGGGCCGATTCGTTCGCGGCGTCGACGTGAACGGAAGGCGGATCGCGATGGCGCGCCGGGCGGCGGCCCGGCTCACGATCGAAAACGTCGCGTACGAAGAGGCGGATGCCCGCAACTTCAAGAGTGACGGCCAGGTCGTGGCCGCTTACATGCTCGACATCGTGCACCACATCCCACCGGACACCGTGCCCCCGCTCCTTGGCCGCCTGCACGGGTGCCTGCCGCCCGGCGGCGTCCTGCTCGTCAAGGACGTCGACACGCGCCCAGCGCCGAAGCGCTGGTTTACGTGGACGCTCGACAAGCTGATGGCGCCGGCGACGCCCGTGAGGTACTGGAGCGCCGAAGAGCTCGGCGCGACTCTTCGAGCGGCGGGGTTCGAAGTGCGGCGCCACGCCATGCTCGATTTCCTTCCGTATCCGCACATCCTCTATATCGCCACGAAGCGGCCGCAGCGCACGTCGTCACAAGCCCACCCTGCACACTTTTGCTCCCGTGGGGGAACCAGGTAGGCTGGAGACGAGATGAGCTCCGTCCTGACTCTCGTTCTGCTCGCCGTCCTCCTCACCGGATGGCCCGATTCGGTCTCCGCCCAGGGTGGTAGACAGGTGAAGGTTGTCTTCGAGTTCCGACAGTCGGCCACACAGAGCCGCGACGCGGTCGAGGGAAGCGGGCGAGTGGTGATCACCGATCGCGGGGGTACACGCTCCTCCGGGCGTGTCGGCGTGGACAGCGCCCAGCGACGGACGCAGACATCGACTGGCATTTTCACGCTCGTCCAGGACGGCGGCGAATCGACGTTGCTCGTCGCGAGCCAGGTTCCGTATCCTCAGGTCGCGTTCTACCGGGACTACCTGACGGGCGCCGGGTATGTCGCCACCGGCGTGCAGTTCAAGGACGTCGGTACCTCGCTGAAGGTGGGGGCCACGATTCTGCCCGGCAACCAGGTGAAGGTCCGCCTGGCGCCGACCATCACCTGGCTCTCGGCCGACAAGTCGGGCGTAATCGACGTGAACGAGGCCTCCACCGAGCTGGTGGTGCCGAGCGGCCGGCCCGTTGTGCTTGGTGGGGCCACCACCCGGACCCACGAGCTCACCCGCCGGATTCTTGGCTATCGCGCCAGCGAAAGCGGAACCGAGACGACGATGGTGCTGACCGCGACCATCCGGTAGCCGGTTACCGCCCGAGCGCTCGCAGCACAGTTCCGCCGTGTAGCCTCTGCCAAAGGTGACAGAGTCGCTGTGTAATCTTGGCACAACCCGCGTCGGTCCGTTGACTGATTGGTACGGGACGATCGACTAAATGCCGATCACACCGTTGTTCCCCGTTCTGGCACGGGACGTGCCACTGGCAAATCCCAGAACTCAGGTTGCTCTCACTCTCAATGGAGGCCCTATGCGCGCGCTAGCAGTGCTGGCTCTGGTTCCTCTCCTCGTTGCGTGCTCGACCGCCAAGCCGCCGGGACCCCTCGCCGAGAGCCCCGCCACCGGGACCGACATCTCCGGCCGCTGGACGGGCTCATGGGTCGGCACGGGGCTCTTCAACGCCGTACGCCAGGAAAACCTCATCTTGGAGGTGGCGCAGAGGGGTGATGCTGGCTATGGTCGCATGGTCCTCGACGGGGCCGCTGCGGCCGAGTCGGTGCCCTGGGAGGTCCGGCAGCAGGGCCTCGGTGGCATTCGAGTCTTTGCGACGGTCTCCGGATCGAAGGTGAAGCTCACGCACGAGCTGGACGATCGGATATTCTCCGCCGACCTCACCGTCATGGGCGATCAGATGGTGGGCCGCGTCCAGGGCCGCAATGTCCGCCTGCTCCTTGCGCGTCAGTCACAGCCACAGAACGTCGCGCCGCAGGCCGCGCAGGCGGTACCCCAGATGCCGCCGCAGATTCCGGTGGCGAGCGAGCCCGTGACGCCTCAGCCGGAGCTCGCCGCGCTCGCTCCGCAGCCGCAGGAGTCAGCCGACAAGCCGCAGTCGGGCGATCCAGCCCAGAGACCTCGGAACGAAGATTTCGTGGCCGTGCCGGAGCTGAAACCGGTCCACTTCGACTTCGACAAGTCCGCGCTCAGACCCGATGCGGTCGACGTGCTGACGAACAACACGACGTGGCTGAAGGAGAACGCGGACACGCTCGTGCTCATCGAAGGCAACTGCGACGAGCGCGGCACCGCCGAGTACAACCTGGCGCTCGGCGATCGGCGGGCGAAGTCGGCGCTGGACTATCTCGAGGCCAACGGAATCGCGAAGGACCGCCTGTCGACGGTCTCCTACGGGAAGGAGCGGCCGGCGTGTACCGAGAACACCGACGAGTGCATGAATCAGAACCGGCGTGCCGATTTCCGCGTCAAGAGCCGCTGAGCGCGTGATAGGAAGCGAGGAACCGGGTGGGCGGGGCCTCCATCGCCCTCCGGTTCCTGTCAGCTGACACGCCGTGACCCGGTCAGTCCGGCTGTCCCTGGCCGCCCTTCTCGTCTTCGTCGTCGTCCAGTTCGTGCTTTCTCCGACGCTCATGGCCAGAGCTCAGCCTGTCGTCGGTCAGGAAGGAATCTCCGGAGGCTTACGCGTCGTGCTCGGCAGCGATCCGAAGACCGGCCAGCGCTACATCCAGCTGGCGGGCCAGACCGCCCCAACCTACCCGACGATCGATATGACGTGTGACGGGAGACGGTGGACCGTGCCGCTGACTCGCTCTGAGGACGGTTCCGTGTACGAGCTCTCACCGACCATCGCGGAGGGAATGCTCACCGCGATCGCGTGTCGGATGTTTCTTCCCGACCAGGAGATCGCCCTGGCCCGTCAGCAGCTGTGGGCAGCATGGGCGAGCGCGGCCGGGGACTCAAGCGCTCCCCACGTACTCGTCGGCCAGGTCGTCGAGGTGATCGACGGAAACACCATTCGGGTCAACCTCGGGGATCGTGCGGAGACCGTCCGCTACATCGGGATCAATACGAAAGAGACCAACCTGCCCACGAGACCCGAACCGAGCGGGGGTGAAGGTGCGGAGGCGAATCGAGAACTGGTCGCGCGCCAGCAGATCCGTCTGGAGCTGGACGCACAGGAGCGGGACCGCGAGGGACGGCTCCTGGCCTATGTCTATGTCGCGGACAAGATGGTCAACGCCGAGCTGGTCCGTCGCGGCTCTGCCGAGATCATGACGATCCAGCCGAACGTGAGACACCGCGATCTCTTCGTGACGCTCGAACAGGAGGCCAGGGACGAGAAGCGCGGGTTGTGGGCCGATCCGTCGGAGCCGACGACCCCGACCGCCGTTGCGCAGGCGGATCTCAATACCGGGGAACGGCCCGGCGTGCCTCCGGAGAGCGCCTGGACGTGCCCGGTTTCCCAGCCCATCAAAGGTAATCGCAACACCTACTCGAGCGGGCGGTGCATCTTCCACGTGCCCGACGGCGAGCTCTACGGTGCGACGAAGCCCGACCGATGCTACGCGACGGTCGACAACGCGCGGCAGGACGGCTGCCAGGCGGCGAGGCGCTAGTCAGGGAACGCGGTCGTCCGCCGCTGACGCCGCGCCGCCGCCCATGCGGGTGTCACCAATCCCACCTGCGGCGGCTATCTGGAGTCTCCGTCGCCGTGACATCGCCGTCCCCAACGCGAGCACGCGGTGCGAGGGTCAGACAGGGTCGCCTCCGGTGTCGTCGGTGGCAGTGAAGAGAAGAAATGGTGGAGCTGAGGGGAGTCGAACCCCTGACCCCAAGACTGCCAGCCTTGTGCTCTCCCAACTGAGCTACAGCCCCACGCGAAGGATCACGCTACAGGGCGCTCGAACGCCCTGTCAAGATCTCAGGTTGGTACCGGGGGCGGGAGTTGAACCCGCACGCCCTCACGGGCACTGGATTTTGAGTCCAGCGTGGCTGCCGTTACACCACCCCGGCCCGATCCTCACTACGGCTCCACAGTAGTATAACCAGCCCAGCTTGGGCCGCCCGACCGAGCGCGAGGCTCTCCGGAATGTCCGACCTTTTCATACTGTCTGACGTCGGAGACACCGTGCAATCATTGAAATTCTTTGATGTATACTGAGTTGACGCCATATCGGCGTTACCAACCTGTCACGCGGAGGACACCGATGTTCAGACTCGTCGCCATGTTGATCGCCGTCCTGTTCGTCACCGTCTCGCTCGGCTTCTCGCCGGCGCTGGCGCAGACCAAGACCGACGCGCCCGCCAAGAAGGACGCGACGGCCAAGACCGAGACCAAGGGGGAGGCGAAGAAGAAGGAGCCGCTCGACATCAACAGCGCCTCCGCGGATCAGCTCAAGACCCTGCCTGGTATCGGCGATGCGTACGCGAAGAAGATCGTCGAAGGCCGTCCGTACGCGCGGAAGGACGAGCTGTCGAAGAAGAACATCGTCCCGCAGGCGACCTACGACAAGATCAAGGGCCAGATCATCGCGAAACAGAAGTAGCCCGGCGGGGACCGGGTCGCGGCATGGGGGAGCGGTCGTTCGCGGAGGACGTCAAGCAGCTCGGGTACGGCGCCGGCGAGATCCTTCGCGGCGAGGGCATTCTCGCCATCACCAAGGCGCTGCTCCAGTCCGGCGTGAGCTACGTCGGCGGCTATCCCGGCGCGCCCGTCTCGTACCTCATCGACGTCCTGGCCGACGCGAACGAGCCGCTCCTCAAGCCGCTCGGCGTCTACTTCGAGCAGTCGGGTAGCGAGGCCGCCGCCGCCGCGCTCCTCGGCGCCTCCATCAACTATCCGATGCGGGGAGCCGTCACCTGGAAGTCGGTCGTCGGCACGAACGTGGCGTCCGACGCGCTCTCGCACGTCGCCTCGGCGGGCGTCATCGGCGGCTCCGTGATCGTGATCGGCGAGGACTATGGCGAAGGCGCGTCGATCCTCCAGGAGCGCACCCACTCGGCGGCGCTCAAGTCGTCGATCCCGCTCCTCGATCCCCGCAACAGCCTCCAGGCCTTCGCCCGCTTCGTCGAGGAAGGCTTCGGGCTCTCCGAGGCCTGCAACGAGCCGGTCTTCTTCTCGATTCGCATCCGTGCCTGCCACATGCGCGGCACCCTGCGGTGCCGGGACAACGTGCGCCCGGCGATCAGCACGCTCTCCCCGCTCAGCGCGCCGAGCTTCAGCATCGACCGGATCAACCTGCCCCCTTTCACGTACCAGATGGAGGCGCAGAAGTTCGAGAAGCGCCTGCCGGCGGCGCGGCGTTACATCGTCGAACGCAGACTCAACGAGCATCTCCGGGGCGACGAGGACCATCTGGGGATCGTCATGCAGGGCGGGCTCTGGAATACGACCTTGCGCGGCTTGCATGTGCTCGGTCTTGCCGACACACGCGGCCGCACGCCCGTCCCGCTCCTGGTGCTCAACGCCATTCACCCGTTGGTCCCGGAAGAGCTGATCGACTTCCTGCGCGACAAGCGCCGCGTCCTCGTCGTGGAAGAGGGGATGCCCAACTACATCGAGCGCGAGTTGAAGGCGCTCGCCCACGAGGCCCGGCTCGGCGTCGAGATCCAGGGGAAGGACGTCTTCTCGCCGCACGGAGAGTACGTGCCGCAGCTCGTCATCGATGGCCTGCGCCGCTTCCTCGTCTCGGCGGGGATGAAGTCACAGTCCACCGGGGCGATCGAGGACCGGTACCACGCGCTGACGGCGCACCGAGAGAAGATCGCCGCGGTGCTGCCGGAGCCGGTCGCCAAGCGCCCGCCGTCTTTCTGCACGGGCTGCCCGGAGCGGCCGGTGTTCAGCGCGCTGAAGATCCTCCGCCAGCGCGAGCCAGCGATCGGCGACACGCACGTCGCCGCGGACATCGGGTGCTCGACGTTCTCGACGCAGGCGCCGTTCAATGTCGGTAACTCCGTCCTCGGGTACGGGATGGGGCTCGCGTCATCGAGCGCGGTCTCGCCGCTCTTCGGCAAGCGGACGATCTCCGTGATGGGCGACGGCGGCTTCTGGCACAACGGCCTGACCAACGGCGTCGCGAACGCGATGTACAACCGCCAGGACTCGGTCCTGGTGATTCTGGACAACTTCTACGCCGCGGCGACGGGCCAGCACCACGTGCCGTCGACCGGCAAGAACGCGCGGAACGAGCCCCTGGCGATGACGATCCCCGCGGCCCTGCGCGGCCTCGGCGTGAAGTGGATCCGCACGGTGAATTCCTACCGGATCGCCGAGGTGATGGGGACGCTCCGGGAGGCACTGACGACGCGCGTTCCCGGGCTCAAGGTCGTCATCGCCAGGAACGAGTGCATGCTCGAGCGCCAGCGTCGAGAGAAGCCGAGGCTCCGACAGCTCGCGGCCGCCGGTCAGGAGGTCGTCCAGGCGCGCTTCGGCGTCGATCCCGACGTGTGCACGGGTGACCACTCGTGCATGCGCCTGAGCGGCTGCCCGTCGCTCACGCTCCGCGAGAGCCCTGATCCCCTTCGCGAGGATCCGATCGCCCACGTGGACGACACGTGCGTGGGCTGCGGCGTCTGCGGCGAGGTCGCCCACGCCGCGGTCCTGTGCCCGTCGTTCTACGAGGTCAGGGTGATCACGAACCCGACTCGGTGGACGCGGTTCGTGAGCCGTATGCGCGCGGCCGTCATCCGCCGGCTCGCCGCCGCCACTGCGTGACCGACCGGCATCTCCTGAGCCTCCTGATCCCGGCGGTCGGCGGGCAGGGCGGTGGCGTGCTCCTCGAATGGATCGTGGACGCCGCTCTCGCCGACGGCTATCCGGTCCATGGCACGTCGATCCCCGGCGTCGCCCAGCGGACCGGGTCGACGACCTACTACGTCGAGCTCTCCACCGAGCGTGGCCGCACGGAAGAGGACGGCGCGCCGATCTTCTCCCTCTATCCGGTACCGGGAGCCCTCGACGTTCTCCTCGCCCCCGAGTTCCTCGAGGTCGGTCGCTCGATCGAGCTCGGGTTCCCGTCTCCGGCGCGCACGACGGTCATCGCCAGCACGCATCGCCTCTACTCGATCCACGAGAAGATCGCGACCGGGCGCGGCATCCATTCGATCGAGCGTCTCCACACGGCGGCCCGCGCCTTCTCGCACACGCTCATTGCCTTCGATGCGCTCGCGCTCGCGCGCGAGCACGGGACGGAGGCCAACGCCGTCCTGCTCGGGGCGCTGGCCGGCTCGGGAGCCCTGCCGCTCAGCGGCGATGCCTATCGCGAGGCGATCAGGGCCAAGGGGGTTCAGGTCGACGCCAACCTTCGCGGCTTCGAAGCCGGGCTCGCGGTTGCCGCCCGGGCGGCGGGTGCGGCAGGAGGCGGGGAGGGGTCACCCTCCCCTCCTCCCACCGCACCCGCCACGCAGTCGGCGACGAGCCCGGACATGGAGCGGATGACGGCGGGCTTCCCGGCGGAGCTGTGGCCGGTGCTGCGTCAGGCCATCGCACGCCTCATCGACTACCAGGACCGCGCCTATGCCGAGCGATACCTGGAACGGCTGCGGCCTGTCGTCCGCGCCGGGGATCTCGAGCTCAGCCGAGTCGTTGCGCGCCACCTCGCGGTGTGGATGACCTACGAGGACGCGATCCGCGTCGCGCAGCTCAAGACGCGTGCCGGCCGCTTCGAGCGCATTCGGCGGGACACGGGCGCCCAGGCCGGGGAGATCGTCGTGACCGACTTCCTCAAGCCGGACCTCGACGAGATCTACGGCGTTCTGCCGTACCGGCTGGTCGCTTCGTTCGCGCGCTGGGCGGAGCGCCGCTGGCCGCACGGCCGTCCGGCGCTCGGCCAGCTCGTGAGGACGACGACCGTGAGCGGGTACCTGCGCGTCTGGCTGCTCACGCTGCTGCGGCCACTGCGCCCGATCTCGTACCGCGCCCACGAGGAGCACGCGCGCATCGACCGGTGGCTCGCCGTGGTCGCGCGATGCGCGACGTGGGACGGCGCGCTCGCGAGCGAGGTCGCGCGGGCCGCGCAGCTCGTCAAAGGCTACGGCGACGTTCGGCGGCGCATGGTCGGCCACTTCGACCGCGTTCTCGAGACGGTGCTGCGGTTGGCCGAGCGCGAGGCGGCGACCGGCGGCAGCTTCGAGGCGTCCCGATCGCTCGCCGCGCGCTACCGGACCCTCGTCCTGGAGGGGCCCGAGTCGGAAGCCAGGGCGGCTGCGCTCGCCGCCGAAACCCTCGCGCGTCTCTAAGGCGCACGCCGGGCGCTGGCTTCGCCGGGGCGTGCGAGGGGCGTCAGCCCCTTCGTCAAATGGGGAGAGGCCTCGCCCCTCCCGACGTCGATCGCACCAGCTCGCGCAGACGCTCCGCGTCTCGTACGTCGAGGCGAGCGAACGTGAAGGCGTGGCCGTCCCGGTCCACCCGGACCAGGATCGAGATGACCTCGATCGGCCGCCCGCCGTCGGACGGCGTGAAGACGACCTTCGCGACGGTGTCGGGATCGAGCGCCGTGCCGAGCCGTGCCTTCATGCCTGCCACGCCCACCTCGATCAAGATCCCCTCGTGCTCCCGGCCGTTGTACTCGTGGACTCGCACCGGGATCGACAGCCGCGCGCGCGGCGAATGGCGCCGGTCGGGACGCGCCTCGCGCTCCGCGAGGCGGCTCATCGCGTGCGGCTCGAGGAAGGTCAGGACCTCGTTCAGGCGGTCCAGCTGGACCGGCTTGCCCATGAAGTCGGCCGCGCCCAGCTGCAGACACTCTCGCGCCTGGCTTTCGTTGACGACTCCGGAGACCGCGACGATCGGGATGCCGAGGTCCCGGACGGGACGGAGCTGGAGGAAGTCGAGCCCGCTCATTCCGGGAAGCTGGACGTCGAGGAGGATCGCGTCAGGTCGCTCGGTCAGGAGCTTGGCGAGCGCGGCCTCGGCGGTGTGAACGACGACGGGCTGGTGGCCGAGCTCGAAAAGAAAATCGCGAAAGACATCGCCGAGGTCGACCTGATCCTCGACAACCAGTATCCGCATCGTCGTCAGTCTAGCACGATAGGTGCGGAGCCGACGACGCGCCAGGGCGCACGAGCCTGCGACGCGCGTGCTATACTGAGCGCCCGGTCGAACGCGAAGGAGGAGTATCTTGTCGGGCTATCTGCCCGTGATCATCTTTGCCGCGCTGATCGTCGGCTTCGGCGTCGTCTCGCTCGCGGTGGCGCGTCTGCTACGCCCCAGCCGCCCGAACGCGGTCAAGCTCATGAACTACGAGTGCGGTGCCGAGCCGATCGGGTCGGCGTGGGTGCAGTTCCCCGCCGGTTTCTACCTCGTCGCGCTCGTGTTCATCGTCTTCGACGTCCTCGCGGTGTTCCTGTTCCCATGGGCGCTGGTGCTCCGGGGCGCGGGCCTGGGCGCGTTCTGGGTGATGGCCGCGTTCGTCGCGATCCTCGGGCTCGGCTGGCTCTACGCGTACCGGGAAGGCGTGCTCGAATGGAACTGAAGCCGCCCGTTCCCCAGATTCCGCCTCCCGCGTGGAGGGAGTTCAAGGACCTGCAGGAGTGGGAGAAGTACCATCAGGCGCGCCCGCAGGACGACAAGACCTCGAACGCGCTCGCCTCGATCGCCGACGCCATCCATCACATGCCCGGCGGCTGGATCGTCACGACCTCCACCGAGAAGATCTTCAACTGGGCACGTAAATCGTCGATCTGGCCCGTGACGTTCGGCCTCGCCTGCTGCGCGATCGAGATGATGGCCACGTTCGCGTCGCGCTTCGACGTGGAGCGCTTCGGCATGGTGCCCTGGGCCTCGCCGCGGCACTCGGATCTCATGATCGTGTCCGGGACCGTGACCATCAAGATGGCGCCCATGCTCAAGCGCATTTACGACCAGATGCCCGACCCCAAATGGGTGGTCTCAATGGGCTCGTGCGCGAACTCCGGTGGTCCCTTTCGTCATGGCTACCACGTCGTGAAGGGTGTCGACCGCGTCGTGCCCGTCGACGTGTACGTTCCCGGGTGCCCCCCCACGCCCGACTCGCTCATGTACGGGTTGCTCAAGCTCCAGGCGCAGGTCAACGAGTTCCAGAAGACCGGGAAGCGCCCCACCTCGTCCGATCCCGGGGGAGCATGACGGCCGCCGACGCCCGCGCACGCATCCAGGAGAGGTTCGGGATGAACGCGATCGCCGACGGCGGGCTCACCGTCACCCTCCCGCGCGAGCGGTGGCAGGAGTTCGGCCGTTTCGCGCGGGAGGAACTCGGCTGCCGCTATTTCAACTGGCTCTCCGCCGTGGACTGGAAAGACCAGGGGCTCGAGGTGCTGTGCCGTGTCGAAAACCTCGACGCGGCCCTGGTCCTCACGATGCGCACGCGCCTGGCGGCGGGTGAGACGGCCTGTCCCACACTGACCCACCTCTATCGCGGCGCCGACTGGATGGAGCGCGAGTGCTACGACATGTTCGGCGTCGTCTTCGAGGGCCACCCCGACCTTCGGCGAATCCTCCTGTCGGAGGACTGGGAGGGGTACCCGCTCCGGAAGAACTACGCCGTCGACACCCCGTTCGCGCCCTACCGATGATCCGTCACGAGAGGAGAAGCCGCCGATGATTTACGAGCTGCGCACCTACACACTGATGCCGGGCAAGCAGGGCGAGTATCTCAAGCTCAACGCCGAGGTCGGGCGGCCGATCCGGGGTGACAAGTACGGAAAGCTCGAGGGCTCGTGGACGACCGAGTTCGGCACGCTGAATCAGTACGTCCACCTCTGGGCCTACGGAGACCTCGTCGAGCGCGAGCGGCTGCGGGGCGAGCTCGCGAAGAACGACGCGTGGAGCAAGGACTACCTCCAGAAGATCCGGCCGCTGCTCCTCGCCCAGGAGAACAAGATCCTGTCCGCGCAGCTGCCGCTGAAGCCGCCGGCCGACGGCGGTCACATGTACGAGATGCGGACGTACCGCACCCAGGTGGGCAAGGCGGGGGAGTGGCTCGGCCATTTCAAAGAGATCATGCCGGTGCGCGAGAAATATTCGAAGAACGTCGGCCTCTTCCAGACGGAGGTCGCTCAGCTCAACGAGGTCGTGCACCTCTGGGTGTACCGAGACCTCAACGAGCGGGCGGCGGTGCGCGGCAAGACGATGCAGGACCCGGAGTGGCAGGCCTTCCTCGGCAAGGCCACGCCGCTGCTCGTCGAGATGCGCTCGCTCGCCCTCGTTCCGGCGCCGTCCTCGCCCATGAAGTAAGGGGATGCCCGAAACGCAGACGAAACAGGTCGTCGAGGTCGGCTACGGCGGTAACGAGCGCCTCATGATGAACATGGGGCCTCAGCACCCGTCGTCCCACGGCGTCTTCCGGATGATTCTCACGCTCGAGGGGGAGACGGTCGTCGGCGTGGACGCGGTGATCGGCTACCTCCATCGCTGCCACGAGAAGCTCGGCGAGACCCTCACGTACGTCCAGTACCCGTCGATCGCGTCGAAGACCGATTATGTCGCCGCCATGACCTCGGAGCTCGCGTATGTCTCCGCCGTGGAGAAGATCGGGAAGTTCGAGGTCCCCCGGCGCGCGCAATATCTGAGAGTGGTCGCCGCGGAGCTGCAGCGGATCGCGTCGCACTGCCTCTGGCTCGGCACGTGGTGCCTGGACATGGGCGGAGCGCTCGGCGGCGGGGCGACGGTGTTCCTCTACTGCATCCGCGAACGTGAGATGGTCCTCGATCGCTTCGAGGAGTTGACCGGGGCACGGCTGCTCTACGGCTTCCATCAGATCGGCGGCACGCGTTACGACGCCCCGCCGGGCTGGGACAAGAAAGTGCGCGAGACCGTCGACTTCATCGAGGCGCGGATCGACGAGTACGAGGCGATGCTGGACGACAACACCTTCTTCCGCGTGCGAACGCAGGGGGTCGGCGTGATCTCGCGGGAACTCGCCCAGGAGGTCGGAGTGTCGGGGCCGCTCATCCGGGGCTCGGGGGTGAGCTACGACGTCCGGCGGGCCGAGCCGTACTCGTCCTACCAGGACTTCGACTTCGTCGTCCCGGTGGAGACCGCCGGCGACTGCTACGCGCGCTACCGCGTGCGGATGGTCGAGTTCCGACAGTCGATCCGGATCGTCCGCCAGGCCCTCGACGGGCTTCCCGAAGGACCGATTTCATCGCGGCCGGGCGTGAAGTCGGTCGGGCAGGTCCGGGTGCCCAAGGGCGAGGGCTACACGCGCGTGGAGGGGGCGCGTGGCGAGGTCGGCTGCTACATCGTGAGCGACGGCGGGCCGAAGCCATACCGCATGAAGTGGCGGGGCGCCTCCTTCTCGAACCTTGCCGTCTTGCCACACATCGTTCCCGGACACAAGGTTGCGGACGTGGTGGCGATCATGGGCTCGGTGGACCCCGTGTTCGGCGAGGTCGACCGGTGACCAGAGCCCCGCGACGGATGAAACGGGCGACGCGGAGCCGGGTCGCGTCAGTCTCAGGCCACCCTCGGTCCAAGCCGGCCTCACGGACCCCGCTACAACGGAGCCGGCACGAGCCTGTGTCAGGCCACCCTCGGTCCAAGCCGGCCTCACGGACCCCGCTACCATGACACTGCCACCCGCGGCGTGGCACGCGATCGAGGCGTTCATCGTCCTGAACGCCCTGCTCCTGCTGGTCGCGTACGTGACGCTCCTCGAGCGCAAGTTCGCCGCGCGGATGCAGTCGCGGATCGGACCCTACTACGTCGGCCGCCCGCACGGGTGGCTCCAGCCGATCGCCGACGCGCTCAAGCTGATGATGAAGGAGGACATCGTCCCGACCGCCTCCGACCGCTGGGTGTACAACCTGGCGCCGATCGTCTTTCTCGTCCCGTGCCTGCTGATCTTCGCGACGATCCCGTTCGCGCCCGAGCTGGGGGTCGCCGACCTGAACATCGGCGTGCTGTTCTTCCTGGCCGTCTCGTCGCTGGAGATCGTCGGCCTCTTCATGGGCGGCTGGGGGTCGAACAACAAGTACGCGCTGCTCTCCGCAATGCGGGCGGTCAACCAGATCATCTCCTATGATCTCCCCTTCATCTTCGCCGCACTCGTCCCGGTGCTCCTCGCCGGCTCGATGCAAATGTCGGCGATCGTCGCCGCCCAGCAGGGCCTCTGGTTCGTGGCGTACCCGGTTGTCGGCCAGCTCGCTTTCCTCGCCTTCCTGGTCGCGACCCTCGCGGCCGAGAATCGCGTGCCGTTCGACATCCTCGAGGCCGAGTCGGAGCTGGTCGCGGGCTTCCGCGTCGAGTACAGCGGGATGAAGTTCGCGCTCATCCAGCTCGGGGAGTACGCGCACATGCTCGGCACAAGTTTCCTGGGCGCGCTCCTCTTCCTGGGCGGCTGGCTCGGACCCGGGCCCGCGGCGCTCGGGCCGGTGTGGTTCCTGGTGAAGGCGATCCTGATCTTCCTCGTCGTCACGTGGGTGCGCTGGTCTTTCGTGCGGATCCGCGTGGATCAGATCCTGGCGATCTCGTGGAAGCTCCTGCTGCCCGCGACGCTCGTCCTGCTGCTGGCGACCGGACTGGTGGTCGCGGTGCGAGGCCCCGGTGGCGGATAACGGCGGCCGGCCCACGCCGGGGTTCTGGAGAGAGACGGGGCAGCTCGTGGGCGCCATCGGTCGGGCGATGAGCGTCACGCTGCGGAACCTCTTCCGCAAGCCGGTGACGGTCCGCTATCCGGACGTCCAGCGCGCGTACCCGGACCGCTTCCGGGGGATCCTCGCGCTCGCCTACGACAAGGAGACCGGCGAGGAAGCCTGTATCGGCTGCCGCCTGTGCGAGTACATCTGTCCGCCGCAGGTCATCAAGGTGGAGATGCTGAAGGCGGAAAAGCGGAATTTCGCGAAGACCTTCACGCTGGAGCTCTACGCGTGCGAGTTCTGCGAGCTGTGCGTGCAGGTGTGTCCGACCGACGCGATCATCATGATGAAGTCATTCGATCTCGCCGCGACGGACCGACGCGACCTCCTGCTCGACAAGGACCGCCTCCACGCCCTCGGGCTCCAGTTCGAGCCGTCGTGGGCCACGGGCAACCGGCTGCGCGAGATGCAGGCGCCTCCCAAACCGGCCAGGGCCGAGGCCAGGGGAGACGCCAAAGGAGACGCGAAGGAGCCGGCCGAGTGACGCTCGAAACGGTGGGATTCTGGGTGGTAGCCACGGTGCTACTCGCCTCGAGCCTCGCCGTCGTGCTCACCCCGAACCTGTTCCACGCCGTGCTGTACCTCACGGCGGCGCTCGTCGCGACGGGCGTGGTCTTCCTCCTGCTCGAACAGCCATTTCTCTTTGCGGTCCAGCTCCTCCTCTACGCGGGCGGCGTGGTGACGATCGTCGTGTTCGCGATCATGCTGACCGAGCGCCTGGTGGGCGAGCGCATCGCGCAGACGAGCCGCCACGTCGTGAACGGCGCGATCGTCGCTGCGGCGGTCTTCGTCGGCATCGTGGGATTCCTGATCGGGGCCCCGCTGGGGGCCCCACGCCCGGCAGAGACCGTCGATACGACGGCGGCGATCGGCCGCGCCCTGGTGGGGCCCTTCGCCGTCACCCTCGAGCTGCTGGGCGTGCTCCTGGTGGTGGCCCTCCTCGGTGCCCTCTACTTTGCGCGGAGCGAGGAATGATCGGTCTTCCGGCGTACCTGGTCCTGGGGGCGCTGGTGTTCTCGATCGGCCTCTTCGGTGTCTTGACCCGTCGCAACGCCGTCGGCATCCTGCTCGGGATCGAGCTGATGCTCAACGCCGTCAACATCAACCTGGTCGCGTTCGCGCGCTTCAACGGGGACGTGGCGGGGCTGGTCTTCACGCTCTTCACCATCTCCATCACGGTCGCCGAGGTCGCGGTCGGGCTGGCGATCGTCATCGCGATCTTCCGCGTTCGCCGGACCGTCGAGGCGGACCGCCTCGATCTGCTCCGTGGCTAGCGCGATGGCCCCGAGCGTCTGGCTGCCGCTGCTCGTCCTCGGGCTTCCCTTCGTCGCCTTCGTCCTTCTCGCGGTGGTGGCCCCGCTGCGGCGAGTCGGCCCGCGCGCCGGCCTCGTGTCGATCGGCGCGATCGCGCTCGCATTCGGGGCCGCGCTGACCGTCTGGACCGAGGGCTTCGTGAGCGAGACGACGTGGGCGTGGATCCCGGCCGACGGCGGACCGATCGCCACCGTCGGTCTCCTGGTCGATCCGCTGAGCAACGCCATGCTCGTCCTGGTGACGCTGGTGTCGCTGCTCGTTCAGATTTACTCGCTCGCCTACCTCGGCGACGAGCGTCCCGCCTCGCTTGGCCGCTACTACACCTATCAGTCGCTCTTCGCCTTCTCGATGCTCGGCCTCGTGCTGGCCCCGGGCTTCCTCCAGATGTTCGTCTTCTGGGAGCTGGTGGGGCTCTGCTCGTACCTCCTCATCGGCTACTGGTACGAGCGGCCGGCGGCGGCCCGCGCCGCGGTGAAGGCGTTCTGGATCACGAAGCTCGGTGACGTCGGCTTCATCATCGGCATCGTGCTGCTGTGGTCGGCCACCGGGACATTCGAGTTCACGGACCTCTTCGAGAAGGCCCAGGAGCACGCGCTCGCCATCGCGGGGCTGCCGACGATCATGTTCCTCATCTATCTGGGCGCCGTGGGAAAATCGGCCCAGTTCCCGCTGCACGTGTGGCTGCCCGACGCGATGGAGGGGCCGACGCCCGTCTCCGCCCTCATCCACGCCGCGACGATGGTCACCGCCGGCGTCTTCATGGTGACCCGGACGGAGCCGCTGTTCGCGCTGGTCCCCGAGGTCCTGACGCTGATCGCCTGGGTCGGCGCGTTCACGGCCCTGCTCGCCGCGACGATGGCGTGCGTGGAGAGCGACATCAAACGTGTGCTCGCGTACTCGACCATCTCGCAGCTCGGGTACATGATGGCGGCGGCGGGTGCCGGGGCGGCCTACGCGGGTTTCCTGCACCTCCTGACGCACGGCCTGTTCAAGGCGCTCCTCTTCCTCGCCGCCGGCGCCGTGATCCACGCCGTTGGAACCAACGACATCTTCCGGATGGGCGGGCTGTTCCGGGCGATGCCGCAGACCGGCGTCGTCTTCATCGTCGGGACCTTGGCGCTCGCGGGGGTGCCGCCGCTCGCCGGCTTCTACTCCAAGGAGGCGGTGCTCGGCGGCGTGTGGGAGGCCCACCTCACGGGGCCGTTCCTCATGCTGGCGCTGACGGTGCTGCTGACGGCCTTGTATATGTTCCGCGTCGTCTTCATCGCGTTCTTCGGGCGAGCCCATGCGGCCGCCCACCGGCACGAGGCGCCCTGGCTGATGCGCGGACCGCTCTGGCTCCTCGCCACGCTCACCGTCCTCGTGGGCGTCCGCTTGGCGCTTGGTGGAGCCGAAGGGCACGAGGAGACGCCGGCGTGGCTCGCGCCGCTCTCGGTCGGCCTGGCGTTGGTCGGGTTCGCGTTGGCATGGGCGATGTACCAGCGGCGCGCGATCGACCCCGCCAGCATCGCAGCCGTCCTCGCGCCGATTGATTATCTCGCGCGGCGGCGCTACGGGCTCGACGCGCTCTACGCCGGCCTCTACCGCGGATTCATCCTCGGACTCTCGCGGCTGGTCGGCTGGATCGACCGCTACCTCGTGGACGGTGTCCTCAATGTGCTGACGGCCCTCACGCTGCGCGGTGGCGACGCCCTGCGACGCATACAGAGCGGCCGGGCACAGGACTACGTCTACGGCATCGCGTTCGGCCTGCTGCTCCTCATCGTCGGGGCCCAGCTGTGGCGGTAACCCTCCCCCTGCTCTCACTCATTACGTGGTCGCCGTTCGTCGGCGCGTTGCTCATCATGTTCACGGCGCGCCACCGCCCGCGTGCCGTGCGGTTGATCGCGACGGTGACGACCGGCATCTCCGCCGCGCTGTCGGTCTGGATCTATGCCACCTATGATCAGGACACCGCCGGGTTCCAATTCTACGAGAAGTTCCCGCTCGTGCCGCCGCTGGGCATCTCGTACGAGCTGGGCGCCGACGGGATCAGCCTCCTGATGGTGCTGCTGACGTCCATCATCATCGGGGCGGGCGTATTCGCGTCGTGGACCGTGACGGTCCGGAGCCAGGAGTTCTACGCGCTGCTGCTGGCGCTCGTCACCGGCGTTTACGGTGTGTTCGTGTCGCTCGACCTCTTCGTCCTGTTTCTCTTCTACGAGCTGGCCGTGCTCCCGATGTACCTGTTGATCGGCATCTGGGGGTCAACGGGCGAGGTGCGCCCCCGCGGCATTTTCGCCTGGGCGTTCCGAGAGACCGGGGTCGGGACGAAGGAGTACGCCGCGATGAAGCTGACCCTGTACCTCCTGTTCGGGTCGGCGTTCATCCTGGTCGGGATCCTGTCGCTCTACGTCAACGCCGGGGCCGCCTCGTTCTCGTTCCTCGACTTCGAGGCGACCGCGTTCCCGCGCACGCTCCAGCGTTGGGTCTTCCTCGCGTTCTATGTCGGGTTCGGCATCCTCGCCGGAATCTGGCCGCTCCATACCTGGTCGCCGGACGGGCACGCCTCGGCGCCGACGGCGGTCTCGATGCTCCACGCCGGCGTGCTGATGAAGCTCGGCGCCTACGGGGTCGTGCGCGTGGGGATGGGGCTCCTGCCCGAGGGGGCCGCGGATCTCGCTTGGTTAGTCGGCACGGTCGCGTGTATCAACATCGTCTACGGGGCGCTCTCCTCGATGGCGCAGACGGACCTCAAGTACGTGATCGCCTACTCGTCCGTCTCGCACATGGGGATCGTCATGCTCGGCGCGGCGACCCTGACGGGGGCGGGGCTCAACGGCTCCGTGTTCCAGATGTTCGCCCACGGCGTCATGACGGGCCTCTTCTTCGCACTGGTCGGACTTGTCTACGACAAGACGCACTCGCGCGAGATCGGCAAGATGGGCGGGTTCGGCAAGACGATGCCGGGGATCGCCACCGCGTTCACGATCGGCGGCCTCTCCTCGCTCGGCCTGCCGGCCACCGCCGGCTTCGTCGCCGAGCTCATGACGTTCCTCGGCGCCTGGCGCTCTGCCCACCGCTGGTGGCTCTTTCCGGCCGTCGCCGGCACGTTCCTGACGGCGGTGTACGTGCTGCGCGTCGCCAAGCAGATCTTCTGGGGACCGCCCTCCAGCCACTTCCACGACCTCCAAGACGCGCGCGGGCCCGAGTGGGTCGCGCTCGTGGTTTTGGTCTTCGTGCTCGTCCTCTTCGGCATGGTGCCGGGGCTGGCGATCGCGCCGATCGACACCGCGACGGTGCCGCTGCTCGCCCGGATCACGAGTCCGTGAGCGCGTTCACCCTCGAGCTCGGCCTGGGCGCCGTCATGCTCCTCGTGTTCGGCGGCAGCCTGACCGCCCGCGGGGCCGATCGCCGCTGGATCGCCTGGCTGGCAACCGCGGGCATCCTGGTCCTCGGAATCGTCAGCGCGCTCGTGAAGCCGACGCCGCCCGCTCTCTCCGGCATGTTCGTCCTGGACGGGCTCGCGATCTTCGCCAAGCGGCTCTTCCTGGCCGCGACCTTCATCGGGCTCCTCGCCGGCATCGCCGCCGACGCCGTCGCGTGCGGACGGCGCGCCGGCGAGTATCATCTGCTGATCCTGTCCTCCCTGCTCGGCATGCTGGTCCTGGTGTCGGCCCGCGATCTGATCCTCCTCTTCGTGGCTTTCGAGCTGATGTCGATCCCGCTCTACGTGCTGGCGGGCTTTCTCAAGCGCCAGGACGAAGCAGTCGAAGCGGCGCTCAAGTTCTTCCTGGTCGGCAGCGTCTCCTCCGCCGTGATGGCGTACGGGCTCTCGTTCGTGTACGGGGCCGCGCGCACGACCGACCTGGCGCGGGTCGCGCAGGCATTTACTCCGGGCCAGCCGCTCCTGCTCCTGGGGCTGCTCGCCGTGTTCGCGGGCTTCGCGTTCAAGATTGCGGCGTTCCCGTTCCATATGTGGGTGCCCGATACCTACGAGGCCGCCTCGACACCGTTCGTGGCGTGGCTCTCCGTCGCGCCGAAGGCGGCGGGTTTCGTCGCGCTGTTCCGCGTGTACTTCGAGGGTATGGGCGACCGGGTGGCCACGTGGGTCCCGATCGCCGCTGGCCTCGCGGCGATCACGATCGTCGCGGGAAACCTGATGGCGCTCCCGCAGCAGAACACCAAGCGCCTCCTGGCGTACTCGGGCATCGCCCACATCGGCTACATGCTCGTGGGCTTCGCGGCGGCGTCGGCGTCCGGCACGGCGATGGTGCTCTTCTACCTGGTCGCCTACGTCTTCGGGAACATGGGCGCGTTTCTCGTCGTCGAGGCCGTCGCGCGCTCCGAGCGCTCGGAGGCGACCGCCGCGCTGCGCGGCCTGGCGCAGCGCTCACCCCTGCTGGCCCTCGCGATGCTGCTATTCCTCCTTTCGCTGGGGGGTATCCCGTTTGTGGCCGGGTTTTGGGCGAAGCTCTACGTGTTCTGGGCCGCTGCTGCCGCCGGGCTCTACTGGCTCGTGCTCCTCGGCGCCGTCCTGACCGTCGTCGCCCTCTTTTACTACTTGATCGTCGCGAAACGGATGTACATCGAGGCGCCGGACGCCTCCGCCGGTCGGATCCCCCTCCCCGGCACCCTCGCCCTGGCTGTAATTCTCTGCGCTCTGGTCGTGGTAGGGCTCGGGCTCTACCCGAAACCAATCGTCATGGCGGCCTTGCGAGTCGCCGCACCGTTGTTCTAGGGCCGCTGGAGTTTCCGGGACTATATTTGTAAATGCGCGAAATGGTGTAGCTTTATTCTTTACTCTTGACGCTTCGCGCTATGAAAGCGTATGGTCATGTACCAACTGGTCAGTACATATGACGACCAAGGCGACCGAAATCGGAACCAAGACACGAGACGGGCGCTCGACGCGCGAGGCGATCCTCGAGGCAGCGAGCCGCCTGATTCACGTACACGGCTACAACCACACCTCTCTCGATGACGTGCTTCGAGAGAGTGGCGTCGGGAAGGGCAATTTCTACTACCACTTCAAGAGCAAAGAAGAGCTCGGTTACGCCATCCTGGATCAGATCATCGCCTCGTTCCTCGAGCGGACGCTCGAGCCGTGCTTCGCCGACCCCGAGGGGCGGGCGCTCTCGCAGATCCGCTGCTTCATCGACCGTGTTCTCGAGGCGCAGCGCGAAAGTAACTGCGTCGGCGGTTGTCCGCTCGGTAACCTCGCCTCGGAGCTGTCCGACGTCCACGAGGGGTTCCGCGCGCGTCTCGCGTCTGTGTTCGCCGCATGGCGGGAGCGACTCACGCTGGCGCTCCGGACAGAGCAACTCCGGGGTGCCGTGGACAGCGCGTGCCGACCCGGGGCGGTCGCCGATTTTCTCGTCGCGTCCCTGGAAGGCGCGATTCTGCTCACGAAACTGACTAAGGACATCGCCGTCATGGAGCAGTGCGTGGCGGAGATGAAGCGCTATTTGTCTCTGTTCGAGCCGAGGGCATGACTGTCATGGACAGGACGAAAACCGATGGCGACGCGGCCCTGGTCGAGGCGCTGCGCCGCGAGGATCCCGAAGCCCCCGAGTTGCTAGTCGACACCTACGGCGATCGCGTGTACCGGCTCGCGCTCCGTATCACGGGATCGAAGGAGGACGCGGAGGAGGTGGCACAGGACGCCCTCTGGACGGCCGCCCGCAAGATCTCGACCTTCAAAGGGGAGTCCGCCTTCGGGAGCTGGCTCTACCGCATCGCCGCCAACGCCGCGTATCAAAAGCTGCGGGCGCGCCGATCGAAGGCTCACGAGATCGCGATCGAAGATGTCCTGCCTGCGTTCGACGACGCCGGCCGGCACTTCGAGCCGATGGCCGACTGGTCCGAGCGGGTGGACGAGCAGGCCCTGCAGGGCGAGTTGCGCCGCGTGCTGGGCGCTGCGATCGACGGGTTGCCGCCCGACTACCGCACCGCGCTCGTCCTTCACGACGTGGAGGGCCTGTCGAACCCCGACATCGCGGAGGCGCTCGGTATCAGCCTGCCCGCGGTGAAGTCCCGGGTCCATCGCTCGCGCCTCTTCGTTCGCAAGCAGCTCGCCGACTACATGAAGACGGTGTGAACACCCCCGGCGCTGGCTCGCACGAGTTGACGCGGAGCGTCGGCCTGTGCTCTGATGGGTCCTCGTCCAAGTTGGCGGTCGAGAAAGGCCTGGGACCATGGAAGCCGTGATCGCGACCGGAGGCAAGCAGTACCGCGTGGCGCCGGGACAGCTCATCTCGGTCGAAAAGCTGCCGGGCGAGAAGGGAGCGGCCGTCGAGTTCCGATCCATCCTGCTCGTCACCCGTGACGGCGAGGTCATTGCCGGCGAGAAGGCACTGAGCCAGGCGAAGGTCTCGGGCGAGGTCGTGGCCCAGGGGCGCCGTCGGAAGGTGTCGGTCGTGAAGTTCAAGCGACGGAAGAACTATCGCCGGAACCGGGGTCATCGCCAGGCGGCGACGACGGTCCGTATCACGACGATCGAGGTCTAGGGCGAGATGGCTCACAAGAAGGGCGTCGGTAGCTCGCGGAACGGACGGGATTCGAACGCACAAATGCTCGGTGTCAAGCGCTTCGCCGGCCAGTTCGTAACGGGCGGCTCCATCCTCGTCCGTCAGCGCGGCACGCGGTTCAAGCCCGGGTCGAACGTCGGGCTCGGCTCCGATGACACCCTCTTCGCGAAGGTGGACGGCTATGTGCGGTTCGAGCGGCGCGGGGATTCGCGCTACGTGAGCGTCGCCTCCAACCCGATGTGACGTCCGGCGGGCCGCCCGGCCCGCGGTGCCTGGCATGTTCGTCGACGAGATCGATGTCTTCGTCAAGGGCGGCGACGGGGGCGCCGGCTGCGTCAGCTTCCGCCGCGAGAAGTATGTCCCCTACGGCGGTCCCGACGGTGGCGACGGTGGTGGTGGCGGGAGCATCTGGCTCGAGGCCGATCCCGCTCTGACGACTCTCCTCGACTACCACTACAAACGGCACTACCACGCCGAGCGCGGCACCCACGGCCAGGGCTCGAACCGTCACGGCGCCAGCGGCGAGGACATGGTTCTGAAGGTGCCGCTCGGCACTGTCGTCGCCGACCGCGACACCGGCGAGCACCTCGGCGACTTGACGACTCGGGGTCAGCGTCTGCTCGCGATTCGCGGAGCGAGGGGCGGCCGGGGCAACGCGCGCTTCGCCACCTCCACCAACCAGGCGCCCCGTCGCGCGGACCTCGGTCGACCCGGACCCGAACGCTGGCTCCACCTGGAGCTCAAGCTCCTCGCCGACGTCGGCGTCATTGGCTTCCCGAACGCCGGGAAATCCACGCTCGTCTCCCGCCTCTCAGCCGCGCGCCCGAGGATCGCCGACTATCCGTTTACGACGCTCGAGCCCACGCTCGGCATCGTGCGCGTGGACGACGACCGGTCGTTCGTGATTGCCGACCTGCCCGGGCTGATTCCGGGCGCCGCCGAGGGCAGAGGACTCGGGCATCAGTTCCTCCGCCACACGGAGAGAACGCGCCTCCTCTTGCACATGCTCGACCTGGACCCACAGGCGGGCCGCGATCCGATCGATGACCTCCAGGTGATCGACCGGGAGCTTGCCGCATTCTCGGCCGATCTGGCGGCGCGCCATCAGATCATCGTCGGCAACAAAGCTGACCTGCCGGACGCGGCTCCGAACCGCGAGCGGGTCGAGCAGTTCTGCGCCTCGAACGGCCTGACGCTCTTCGTGATCTCGGCCGTCACCGGGACCGGTCTGGCGGATCTGGTGCGGGCAGTCGCCTCACACCTGGAATCAATCTCGCCGACGCTGGCCGCGGACGGCGGGGCCCCAGCCCCGCGACGTCCTGCGGCTCGCCAACCATGAACGCTGCGCGCAGGCTCGGGCGAGTGCGCCGACTGGTTGTGAAGGTCGGCAGCGGTCTCGTGACCACGCCGGGCGCCGGTGCCGCGCCCGAGCGTATCGAGACGCTCGCCGCCGACATCGCCTCGATCCGCGAGGGACGGCGGATCGTGCTGGTGACCTCGGGCGCGATCGCGAGCGGCACGGCGCGCCTCAAGCTCCCGGAGCGACCACGCTCGATTCCCGAGAAGCAGGCGGCGGCCGCGGTGGGCCAGTCCGTGCTGATGTGGCAATACGAGGCCGCCTTCGGACGCCACCAGGTGCAGGTGGGCCAGGTGCTCCTCACCGCTCAGGACATCAGCGACCGCGCGCGGTATCTCAACGCGAAGAACACGCTCCTGGCGCTTCTGAAGTTCGATGTCCTTCCGATCGTCAACGAGAACGACACCGTCGCGGTCGAGGAGATCAAGGTCGGCGACAACGACAACCTGAGCGCGCTGGTCGCCTCCCTGATCGACGCCGACCTCCTGGTGCTCCTCACCGATGTCGATGGGCTGTACACCGACGACCCCACCGTGAACACGGGCGCCCGGAAGCTCGACACCGTGGAGGCGGTCACCGACGAGATCGCACGCTTCGCACGCGACCGCGCGGATCGCATCTCGGTCGGCGGAATGGCGACGAAGCTCCAGGCGGCGCGGAAAGCGGCGGCCGCCGGGGTGCCGATGATCATCGCCAGCGGTCGTGAGCCCGGCGTGCTGCGGCGCATCGTCGCCGGCGAGCCCGTCGGGACCTACTTCGCGCCGAAGGCCGACCGCCTGGGCGCCCGGAAGCGCTGGATCGCGTTCGCCGTCCCGCCGCAGGGATGGCTCACGGTCGACGCGGGCGCACTGGCGGCATTAACTCAGCGTGGCAAGAGCCTCCTGCCTTCAGGCATAGTCGAGATCGAGGGGGACTTCGCCTCGGGTGAGGTGGTGGCCCTCCTGGGGGGCGCCGGGAGCAAGGAGTTCGCGCGCGGCGTCGTCAACTTCGATGCGGCGGAGCTGCGCAAGATCCGGGGGGCGAAGACGCAAGAGATCGAGCAGCGGCTCGGGTACAAGAGCTTCGACGAAGTGATCCACCGTGACAACCTGGTGATCTTCTAGAGGATGCCTATGGACGCCCGGACCCTCATCCAGACTCGCGCGCGGGCGGCGCGCGAAGCCGCGCGCGCCCTGGCGCTCTGCCCGACCAAGACCAAGAACGACGCGCTGGCCCAGATGGCGCGGGGGCTCGTGGAGAAGAGCGAGGTGCTGCTCGAGGCCAATCGGGCCGACCTCGAGCGCGCGCGTGGTCGGGTGACGAACGCGTTTCTCGATCGTCTGACGCTTACCGAGGCGCGGGTCGAGGAGATGGCGCAGGGGCTCCGGGAGATCGCCGCGCTTCCGGATCCCGTCGGGGCCGTCGTCGAGTCGTGGCGCCGTCCGAATGGCATCGAGATCTCGCGCGTCCGCGTGCCGCTGGGGGTGGTCGCATTCATTTACGAGTCCAGGCCGAACGTCACGGCTGACGCCGCGGGCCTCTGTGTGAAGGCGGGCAACGCGGTCGTGCTGCGTGGCGGCAGCGAGGCGATCGAGTCCAATACCGCCATCGCGGCGGTGCTCGCGAAGGCCCTGGAAAAGGTGGGGGCCCCCGCCGACGCGATCCAGTTCGTCGACACCACGGACCGGGCCGCCGTGGCCGCGCTGCTCGAGCTCGACGGGCTCGTGGATCTCGTCATCCCGCGCGGCGGCGAGGAGTTCGTGCGGTGGGTGAGCGAGCGCTCGCGCGTGCCCGTGCTCAAGCACGACAAGGGCCTCGTGCACGTCTTCGTGGACGCCGGCGCCGACACCGCGATGGCCATAGGGATCGTGGTCAACGCGAAGGCACAACGGCCGAGCGTGTGCAACGCGCTCGAGACGCTCCTGGTGCACCGCGACATCGCGCCGGGTCTCCTGCCGGCGCTGGCGGCGCGCCTCGCCGAAGCCGGCGTTGCGCTCCGCGGGTGTCCGCGCACGGTCGCCCTGGTTCCCGGGGCGAGCCCGGCGACGGAGGCCGATTGGGATACCGAGTATCTCGACCTGGTCCTCGCGATCCGCGTGGTTGACGACCTCGACGCGGCGATCCGCCACATCCAGCGCCACGGGACGGGCCTGGCGGAGGCGATCGTGACCAATGACCGCGCCCATGCCCGCCGGTTCGCGCGCGAGGTCGACGCCGCCGCCGTCCTCGTGAATGCGTCGACGCGGCTGGTGGACGGCAACCAGTTCGGCATGGGCGCCGAGATGGGTATCTCGACCTCCCGCGTGCACGCCCGCGGGCCGGTCGGGGTGCGGGAGCTGACGACGACGAAGTTCATCGTGCAGGGCGACGGGCAGGTGCGGGACTAGGTGCCGCTCCGGACCGCATCGGCTCTGAGCTAGGCGTGGCGCGCACGGCCGTCTTCGGCGGGTCCTTCAATCCGATCCACTACGGGCACTTGCTGCTCGCCGACGAAGTTCTGGATGCGCTCGGGCTCGACCGGGTGCTCTTCGTGCCCGCCGCGCAGCCGCCGCACAAGCCGAACGCGCAACTCGCTCCCGCGCAGGACCGACATGCGATGGTGCAGCTCGCGATCGCAGGTCATCCGAAGTTCGCCGTCTCCGACCTCGAGCTGCGCCGTTCCGGGCCCTCGTACACCGTGGATACGCTCGACGCGCTCCGCATCCCGCGCGAGGAGCTGTTTCTGATCGTCGGGTCGGAGACGTTCCTCGACCTGCTCACGTGGCGGACGCCGCGGCGCGTCGCCGGGCTCGCGCAGATCGTCGTCGTGCCGCGCGCGGGCAGCGCCTTCGATCCCGAGAGCGCGGCAGTCCGGAAGGTCGTGCACGAGATCCGCGACGAGCCGCTGATCGTCCGCGCGATCTCGCTGCCTATCTCGGCGTCGGATCTCCGGCGCCGGGTGCGCGAGGGGCGCTCCATCGCGTACCGGCTCCCCGAGGCGGTCGCCGCGTACATCCAGGCCAACCGGCTCTACCGCGCCGACGGGTCGTGACGACGACGTCGGCGGAATGGAAAGCGCGCCGCGCCGCGCGCGCGGCGCTGGACAAGCGGGCCGGCGACCTCGTCGTGCTCGACGTGCAACGCGTGTCGAGCGTCACGGACTACTTTCTCATCTGCAGCGGCAAATCGACGACCCATCTCCAGACGATTACCGACGCGATCCGCGGCGAGCTCAAGGGGGAAGGGGTGCAGCTGCGGCACGCCGAGGGCGTCGCTGAGAGCGGCTGGATCCTCCTCGACTACGGCGACGTCCTGATGCACGTGTTTCTCGAGGAGACCCGCGCCTACTACGCGCTCGAGCGCCTGTGGGGCGACGCGCCGGTCGTGCCGCTCGACGGCTCGTGATCAGGGCATGCGCGTGCGGCGCGAAGGAGTTGCGCGCTTCCGGGACGCGTGCTAGCGTTTGTCTCTTGAGTGCGCGCCATCGTGATAAGGAAGGAGGTCCAGATGCGAAAGGATCGGCTCGCGTACTTCAAAAAGCGCCTCGTCGAGAAGCAGCGGCAGCTGACCGAGGAGGTCGGGCGAACCGCCCTCTACGTAAAAGATCAGGAAGACGACTCGATCAAGGACCTCGGCGACCAAGCGAACACCGCGTATACGAGGGAGTTTTTCTTCGAGCTGGGCAACGGCGACCGGCGCCTTTTGCGGGACGTCGTGTCGGCGCTCCAGAAGCTGGACGACGGCGCGTTCGGCTCGTGCGAGCGGTGCAGCGAGCCGATCTCCGAGAAACGGCTCGAGGCGCTGCCCTTCGCGCGCCATTGCATCGGCTGCCAGCGGGTGATCGAGGAAGAGGAGCGGATGGCTACGGGCTAGCCGTGCGCGATCCCGTCGCGCCTCCGCTCGTCGCTCCACACGAGTCACCGCGTCCGTGAAGTGGCCAGTCTCCGTCCGCGCTCTCCTGTCCCTCGGCCCGACGCTCAAGGGCCTTTTCAACTTCCGCATGGCGCCGGGGGCCGCAGCGGACGATGCGGCGACGACCGAGCTCCTGCAGCGCGCCCAGGATGCGCGCCGGCTGAGCCGCAACGACGAAGCCAGGACTCTGTACCGGCTCCTCCTGCAGTCGCACCGCGGGCACCTCGGGGCGCTCCGGGGCCTCCGCGACCTGGCGGCCGAGACGGGCCGGTGGCCCGAGGCCCTCGAGGCGCAGCAACGGGTGCTCGGGACCGTCGGCTCGACGGAACGGTCGCCGGAGACGGAATGGCTGGCCGTCATCTACTACGAGCTCGGCCGCGCCGAGGTGGCGCGCGCCAACGCCAGTGCGGCCCTCGGGCACTTCAGGAGTGCCGCCCGGGCCGACCGTCTCTTCCTTCCGGCGGCGCTCGCGCTGGGCGACGCCTACGAGCTGACGGGAGACCACCGCGAAGCAGTGCGCGCTTGGGAGCGCGCCGCCGAGGTGTTCCCGGCGCTGCCGCTCCTCGCCCGGCTCGAGCGGGCATATCGGCAAGAGGGCCGGCCGAGCCGCATGATCGCGCTCTACCGAGCGGCGGTCGAGCGGGCGCCAGACGATCTCGCCCTCGCCGTGGCGCTCGGCCGGGTCTTCTTCGAGCTGGAGATGCTCGACGAGGCGGCGGACCAGCTAGAGAAGGTCGAGGTGCGCGTGCCCAGCTCGCCCGTCGTCCACGCGCTCCTCGGCGCCGTCTTCGAGCGGCGCGGGCAGACCCGCGAGGCCTTTGAGGAATATCGCCGCGCCCTGCAACTCGGGCACGCGTTCGACTGGCCGCATCGATGCGAGGCGTGCGGGGCCGGAGGACCGATGTGGCAGGACCGCTGCGCCCAGTGCCAGCGCTGGAACACGCTGCGCCCAGTTCGCGCGTAGTCTTGGCGTCCATGCCCTCGGGCTTCACCCTGGCCGCGCTCGATCTCGTCTTTCCCGCTTTCTGCTCGATCTGCGAGGGCACCCTCGGCGCCGGCCGGCAGGATCCCCTCTGTGGGCGCTGCTGGGGCGCGATCACCCGTCTCGGACCTCCCGGATGCTACGCGTGCGGCCTATCGTCGCCGACGCGCGCGCCGTTCGATCGGTCGCCGGCTGCGGAGCACAGGTGGGTAGGGGCGGCAGGCCCGAGCGAAGTGGGGTTTTCTGAGCGCGGGCCTGCCGCCCCTACCCACCTCTGCGGGGCCTGCACGGTGGACCGGCCGGAGTACGACTACGCGCGGTCGGCGGCGGTCTACGAGGGAGCGCTTCGGGAAGCGCTCCACGCCTTCAAGTTCTCCGGCAAGCGCGCGTTGGCGCGGCCACTCGGCGATCTCGCGGTAGAACAGTGCGTCGCATCGCTGCTGGAAGGCATCGAGGCAGTCATTGCAGTGCCCCTGGCGCGCGAGCGGGAGCGCGAGCGCGGCTTCAATCAGGCCGCGCTCCTCGCCCAGCGGATTGCGAAGCGACTCGGCGTTCCGACCAGGCCTCGCTGGCTCGCGCGGGTGCGGGCCACCAGGCCGCAGAGCGACCTCCCTGCGGCGGAACGCCGAGTGAACGTGCGTGGCGCGTTCCGGGCGTCGCGCGCCGTCGCGGGCCGCCACGTCCTCGTCGTGGACGACGTTCTCACAACCGGCGCAACGCTCGGCGAGTGCGCTCGGGCGCTGCGCGACAGCGGGGCCCGGCGTGTGGGGGTTCTAACAGTTGCTCGCGTCCTCCACGCGGCCGTATAATTCGTCGACAACGGACGTCCCACAGTCCCCACAAGGAGCTCGTCCATGAGTGTTCGCGTCGGTGTCAACGGATTCGGTCGGATCGGGCGGGTCTTTTTCCGTACGGCGCTCGAGACGAGGGACATCGAGGTGGTCGGGGTCAATGATCTGGCGGACGCGAAGACCCTGGCCCACCTTCTGAAGCACGATTCCGTGCACGGCACGCTCCGCGCGGAGGTCACGGCCAAGGGCGAGGCGATCTTCGTGGACGGAAGAGAGATCCGCGTCTGCGCCCTCAAGGACCCGGCAACGCTGCCGTGGCGCGACCTCGGCGTCGACGTCGTCGTCGAATCCACCGGGATCTTCCGCGATACCGCCACGGCCTCCAAGCACCTGCAGGCCGGCGCCAAGAAGGTGATCATCACCGCGCCCGCGAAGGACCCCGACGCCACGATCGTGCTCGGCGTGAACGAGCAGACGTACGAGCCGACACGGCACCGGATCATCTCCAACGCGTCGTGTACCACCAACTGTCTCGCGACGACCGCCAAGGTGCTCGACGATCGGTTCGGGATCAAGCGCGGCTTCGCGTCGACGGTCCACTCCTACACGAACGACCAGAACGTCCACGACTTCCCGGACAGGGACCTCCGCCGGGCGCGCGCCGCCGCGGTCAGCATGATCCCGACGACGACCGGCGCGGCCACGGCAGTCGGGCTGGTGCTGCCGAAGCTCAAGGGAAAGCTCGACGGCATCGCGATCCGCGTGCCCACGATCAACGTATCGATGGTGGACCTGGTCGCCGAGCTCGAGCACCCGGCCTCGGTCGCGGCGGTGAACGACGCGTTCCGTGAGGCGGCGTCGGGGAGGCTCCGCGGTATTCTGGACGTGTGCGACGAGGAGCTCGTCTCGTCCGACTTCAACGGAAACCCGCACTCCTCCATCATCGACCTACCGTCGACGGCGGCGATCGAGGGGACCCTGGTCAAGGTGCTCGCCTGGTACGACAACGAGTGGGGCTACGCCTCCCGGGTGCGTGATCTGATCCGGTTCATCGCCACGACGCTCTAATTGGCGAAGCTGACGATCGCGCACCTGGACCTGGCGCGGCGACGCGTGTTCGTCCGCGCCGACCTCAATGCACCGCTCGACCGCGGCGCGGTCACCGACGACACGCGGCTCCGGGCGGTCGTCCCGACGCTCCAGTACGCGTTCAAGGCCGGCGCGGCCGTCGTTCTTGCGTCGCACCTCGGACGGCCCCAGGGTAAAGTCGTGCCCGAGTATTCGCTCCGGCCCGTCGCCGCGCGGCTCGAAGCGCTCCTCGGCCAGCGTGTCGAGCTGGCGCCGGATTGCGTGGGGTCCGAGACGCTCGAGCGGGCGCGCGCGCTGCAACCGGGTGAGGTGCTCCTCCTCGAGAACCTTCGATTTCACGCCGAGGAGGAGGCCAACGACGACGGGTTCGCCCGGTCCCTCGCCGCGCTCGCCGACTGCTACGTGAACGACGCCTTTGCAGCGGCGCACCGGGCGCACGCCTCGATCGCCGCGATCACGAAGCACCTGCAGCCGGCGGCCGCCGGGCTCCTGATGCAGCAGGAGCTGGCGGCGCTGGGCCGCATCCTCGAGTCGCCGGCGCGGCCGCTTGTCGCAATCCTGGGCGGGGCCAAGGTCTCCGACAAGCTGACGCTGGTCGAGCAACTGCTCGCGCGGGTCGACGCCCTGCTCGTCGGAGGCGGCATGGCCTTCACGTTTCTCACGGCGCTCGGCCACGCCGTCGGCCGCTCACTCGTCGAGCCCGGCCAGGTCGACACCGCGCGTCGGGCGCTGGAGGCCGCGCGGCGTCACGGCGTCGCGCTCGTGCTGCCCATCGACGCGATCGTGGCGGACGGCCTGGACAGCGGGCACGGGCGTGCCGTCGGGATCCGCGAGATCCCGGCGGGGCAGATGGGCCTCGACATCGGGCCCCGGACCGTCGAGCGGTTTGCGGGAGCCCTCAAGACCGCGCGCACGATCGTCTGGAACGGGCCGATGGGCGTGTTCGAGCGGCCAGCGTTCGCGGCGGGGACCATCGCGCTCGCGCGCGCGGTCGCCGATGCCTCGGCGTTCTCGGTCATCGGCGGCGGCGACACGGTCGCTGCGGTCACGCACGCGGGTGTCACCGACCGCATCGGCTACCTCTCCACGGCGGGCGGCGCGTTCCTGGAGTTCCTCGAGGGTCGCAAGCTGCCCGGCGTCGAGGCGCTGACGGACGGCGGCTGATGCGGACACCACTCGTCATCGGCAACTGGAAGATGCACGGCACTGTCGTCGAGGCCCGTGCGCTCACCACCGCCATCCGTGACGGGCTCAAGCGTCCGCGCGGCGTCCAGGTCGTCGTGTGCCCGCCGTTCACCGCGCTCGCTGCGGTGTCGGAGGTCCTCGGCGGCAGCCCGATCCAGCTCGGCGCGCAGACGTGTCATCACGAGCCGGCAGGAGCCCACACGGGTGAGGTCTCGGTGCCGATGCTCGCCGAGCTCACCTGTCGCTGGACGCTCGTGGGTCACTCCGAGCGGCGGAAAGAGATCGGCGAGTCTGACGAGGTGATCAACCTGAAAGTCCGTGCGGTCCTGTCACACGGTCTCACGCCGGTCCTCTGCGTGGGCGAGACGGGCGACGAGCGGCGCCAGGGGTTGACCTTCAACACCGTCGAGGGCCAGCTGCGCGCCGGCCTCGCCGGGCTCGCCGGCGAACAGATCGCGAAGACCGTGCTCGCCTACGAGCCGGTGTGGGCGATCGGGACGGGTGTCAACGCGACGCCGGCCCAGGCCGCCGAGGTGCAGGGGTATCTTCGCGGCCTCCTGTCCGAGCTCGCGTCGAAGGAGATCGCGCAGACCGTGCGCATCCTGTACGGTGGCAGCGTCAAGGCCGAGAACGCCGATGCGCTCCTGGCGGAACCCGAGGTCGACGGGGCGCTCGTCGGCGGCGCAAGCCTCAACGCGCAGGGATTCATCGGGATCGTACGGAAGGCGGCGCGCGTCGGCACCGCCGTCAAGGAGTGATCGGATGTACATCGCCCTGACCATCGTCCACGTGCTCGCGTCCTTCGCCATCATCGGCATCGTGCTGTTGCAGTCCGGCAAGGGCGCCGACATCGGCTCGGCGTTCGGCGGCGCCGGGAGCCAGGCGGTGTTCGGCTCCATGGGGACGCCGACACTGCTTGGAAAGATCACCACCGGCATCGCCATCGTGTTCGCGGTCACGTCGTTCACACTCGCCATTCTGGGCGGTGAGCGGGCGAGCTCCGTCGTGCGGGAGGCCGCCCCGCCGCCGTCGAGCGCGCCCGCGCCGGCCGGGACCACGCCCGCCGCTCCAGCGGGGCCCGCGCCCACCGTCCCGGCGGCGCCGCCGACGCCCGTATCCCCCGCCCCGTCGAGCCAGCCGCGTTGACCGCATGAGCCGGCGCGATCCGTTGCGCCTCCTCCGGCTGCTTGTCGTGCTCGCGCTGGCCGGATGCGGGGGCGAGGCGGACAGCGCGGTGGATCGCATGACCGGTCAGTCGGCGGGCAAGCCGGTACACGGGGACACCTTCATCGACGCGCTGACCGGTAACATCTCGGGCCTGATTCCGAACGTGTTGACCGACTCCGCGTCGTTCGAGATCGGGTCGTTGATCTACAGCGGTCTCGTCACCCGGGACAAGGACCTCAACATCATCGGCGAGCTGGCCGAGTCCTGGGACTTCAGCCGGGACTGTCTCGATCTCACCTTTCGGCTGCGCCGAAACGTTCGATGGCACGACGGACGCCCCTTCACCGCCGATGACGTCGTCTTCACGTACGAGACGATGATCAACCCCAAGACACCGACCGCCTACCGCGAGGACTTCCGCGCGGTCGACTCGGTCGAGGCGGTGGACCCCTTCACGCTCCATGTGCGTTACAAGCAGCCGTACGCCAAGGCGCTCCAGAGCTGGGCCACATGGATCCTGCCACGCCACCTGCTGGAGAGCTACGTGCGAGACGGGCGGTTGCGCGAGGCCCCGCAGAACCGATCGAACCCGGTCGGCACGGGCCCGTACCGCTTTCGCGAGTGGAAGCCCGGCGAGAAGGTGGTGCTCGTCGCGAACCCCGACTACTTCGAGGGGCGGCCCTACCTTTCGCGCATCGTCTACCGGATCATCCCGAGCCAGGCGACCATCTTCCTCGAGCTGAAGGCCAAGGGCGTCGATTCGGCGGGCCCGGCCGGGCTCACCGCGTTGCAGTTCAAGCGCCAGGCCGACTTCCCGGCGTTCCGCAAGGCCTACAACAAGTTCCAATATCAGGACAACGTGTACACGTACCTCGGGTTCAACCTCAGTGATCCGCGGTTCGCCGACCGGCGGGTCCGCCAGGCGTTCGCCCACGCCATCAACAAGCGCGAGCTGATCGACGGTGTGCGCCTCGGCCTCGGGCGCGAGGCGACGGGGCCGTACAAGCCCGGGACCTGGGCGTACAACCCGAACGTGCGCACCTATCCGTACGACATGGCGAGAGCGCGCGAGCTCCTCGCGGCCGCGGGGTGGCGGCAGCAGAACGCCGACGGGATCCTCGTCAAGGACGGCCAGCCGTTCGAGTTCGTGCTGCGGACCAACCAGGGCAACGACGAGCGTCGCAAGGTGGCGGAGATCGTCCAGGCGTCGCTCAAAGACCTCGGGGTCCGCGTCGACATCCAGGTCATCGAGTGGGCGTCGTTCCTCAAGGAGTACATCAAGAAGAAACGATTCGAGGCGATCATCCTCGGCTGGGGCATCGGTCTCGACCCCGACCAGTACGAAGTCTGGCACTCGTCGAAGATGGGCCCGGACGATCTGAACCGCATCGGCTATGCGAACCCCGAGGCCGACGAGATGCTGGAGAAGGGACGGGCCTCGTGCGTCGAGGCGGCGCGAAAGAAGTACTACGACCGGTTCCAGGAAATCCTGGCCGAAGACCAGCCGATCGTCTTCCTCTACTTCCGGGACGCGTTGCCAGTGATCTCCTCCCGGATCCGCGGCATCATCCCGTCGCCGAACGGCATCCGGCACAACTTCAACGAGTGGTACGTGCCGAAGCCGCTGCAGCGTTACACGGCGGGGTAGATGTAGATATCGTGCGGGTCACGCTAGAATAGCGCGCCATGCTCGGGTACGCGCTACGGCGGCTCATCCTCGCCATTCCCCTCCTCATCGGCATCACCCTCATCTCGTTCTCCGTGATCCATCTGGCCCCCGGCGAGCCGACGGAGCTCGGGACCGGGGACACCCCGATCCAGTCGGACAAGGAGGTGCGGGAGCGGCTCGTCCAGATGTACGGGCTCGACAAGCCCCTCCACGTCCAGTACTGGAACTGGCTGACGCGGCTCGTCCAGCTCGATTTCGGGCGATCGTTCTCGCCGGACGCGCGCCCGGTGCTGCAAAAGATCGGCGAGCGTCTGCCGGTCACGCTGCTCCTCAATGTCGTCGAGATGATGATCATCGTCGCCCTCGCGATCCCGATCGGCGTGTTCTCGGCGACGCGCCAGTACTCGAAGTTCGACAAGATCACCACGATCTTCGTGTTCGTGGGCTTCGCGACGCCGGACTTCTGGCTGGCGCTCATGCTCATGATCCTGTTCGGGGTCCAGCTCGGCTGGCTCCCGATCTCGGGCCTCCGGTCGCCGACGTGGGAATACCTCTCCTTCTGGCGGCAGCAGTGGGACTTCGTGGGCCACCTCATCCTGCCGATCCTGGTCGCGACCTTCGGCGGGCTCGCCGGGTTCTCCCGCTACATGCGGCAGTCGATGCTCGAGGTCGTGCGGCAGGACTACATCCAGTCCGCGCGGGCCAAGGGTCTCGCCGAGAGCGTGGTGATCGGCAAGCACGCGCTGCGCAACGCGCTGCTCCCGATCGTGACGGTCCTCGGGCTCTCTCTGCCCGGCCTGATCGGGGGCAGCGTGATCGTGGAGTCGATCTTCGCCATCCCCGGCATGGGACAGCTGATGGTGCAGGCGGTGTTCGAGCGCGACTATCCGGTGATCATGGGCAACCTCGTCATCGTGGCCACGCTCACCCTGGGCGCCAACCTGATCGCCGACCTCACCTACAGTTTGGTCGATCCGCGGATCCGAGTGGCCGCGCGCCGGGGGCGCCGGTGAGCGCGTGAGGGGCTTTTGGCGGGCGTTGCGCCGGAACCGTCTCGCGCTGGCCGGCGGAGTCGTCGTCGTCTGTCTCGCCTTGCTCGCGCTCCTGGCGCCGGTCATCTCGCCGCGGGATCCGAACCGTCTCGACGTGAAGAGGATCCTCGACGCGCCCTCCAAAGCCCACCCGCTCGGGACCGACCAGCTCGGGCGCGACGTCCTCTCGCGCATGCTCTATGGCGCGCGCGTGTCGCTGGCGGTAGGCTTCGTGTCCGTCGGGATCGCGGCGGCGATCGGCATCGTCCTCGGGTCGCTGGCCGGGTACCACGGCGGGACGACGGACGCAATGGTGATGCGGCTCGTCGACCTCATGCTCGTCTTCCCTCGCTTCTTCCTGCTCCTCGCGGTGCTCGCCTTCCTGCGGCCGTCGATCTGGACCATCATGACGGTGATCGGTCTCACGGGCTGGATGAGCGTCGCGCGTCTCGTCCGCGCCGAGTTCCTGTCGCTGAAGGAGCGCGAGTTCGTCCTCTGGTCGCAGTCGATCGGCGCCACCGCCTTCCGCATCATCTGGCGCCACATCCTGCCGAACGCGATGGCGCCGGTGCTGGTGGCGATGACGCTCGGGATCCCCGCCGCGATCCTCACCGAGTCGGGGCTCTCCTTCCTCGGACTCGGTGTGCAGCCGCCGCACGCGACGTGGGGCAACATCCTGAACGAAGGCAAGGACGCGATCGAGATCGGCTGGTGGCTGTCGGTCTATCCCGGCCTTGCGATCCTCGTCACGGTGCTCTCCTACAACCTCCTCGGCGAGGGGATTCGCGACGCGCTCGACCCGAGGCTCCGCCAGAGCGTCGGGCGAATTGTCAGCCGCACGCGATAGCGATATACTTCGGCCTCGCAACGCGCCGAAGTGGCGGAACTGGCAGACGCGCACGTTTGAGGGGCGTGTGGGGCAACCCGTGGGGGTTCGAGTCCCCCCTTCGGCACCAACACCGGCAGTTCGTGAGGGCCACCACGACCGACTAGAGACCGGCAATCACGCGTACGACGCCGTTCGCCGAACTGCCGGAGTATCTCACACCGATCGAGACCGCCGCGTGGCTCAGGCTTTCGCGGGGCGGGATTTATGAGGCGCTGCGACGGGACAAGATCTCATCTCGAAGGGATACCGGATTCGCCGCCAGCAGATGGAACCACTGGTCATCGCGGCTGGACGCTCTTCCGGGCAGCGCGTGTCAACGTCGCCCCGTGCGCGCGAGCTCCGCAGCCGCCAAGCCGCGTCGAGCGTCACTGTTGTCCGGATCGATCTTGAGGATGTCGCGCCACGACGCCTCCGCCTCCACCCAGCGTTGCTGCGTCGCGAGGAGCGCCGCCAGCGGTACGAGGGCGTCGCGGTAATCCGGACGCAGTCGTAGCGCGTCGCGGAGATGCCGCTCGGCGCGGTCGAACTCCCCGAACTGATGCAACGCGAGGAGCCCGAGGTTGAGGTGGATCTGCGGCTCGTCCGCAACGCGCAGCAGGGCCTGGTCGAACGCCGCCGCCGCCTCGTGGCGATTTCCCTCGCGCGCGCGCGCGATCGCGACGTCATTCCACGCGAACCCCTGGAGCCGACGGAGGACGGAAGGGTCCCCGCCGCCGGTCCGCTCCGCCTCCGCGAGGGCCGTGATCGCCGCTTCGGGCATCTTCAGGAGAAGCTTCTGGCGGCCGATGGCCTCGAGCATCGACGCACGCTCGCGCCCCTGAGCGCCCGTCAACGGGAGGCTGGAGCGGCCGGCGAGGCGGCGGAGCCGGCTCAGGATCTGAGGCGCGGACTCGCGGTAGAGGGTTTTCGGCGCCGAGAACTCCAGCAGCGGATAGGTGTCCGTGTGCAACGGCCATCCCACGCCGGCGAACTCCCGGACGCGTTCGGGATCCAGCATGAAGAACCCGAGGAGCGCCGGACCGTCGCGGATGCCGGTCTCCTGAAGGCTCCGCGTGATCCGAGCATCCGCCGATCGGGCCAGGAACCTCGGAGTGTCCACGGCGGGCGGTCGGGTCCAGCCGACCAGGAGGACATCGCCACCGGAGAACCACACCGTCAGGTCGGGGAACACCGTCTGGAATGTCCGCAGCGCCGCCGCGAAGTCGGCCTCGTCCATCCGATAGAACGGTAGCCACTGGCAGAAGAGGCCTCCGGGCGCGAGCCTCGCCCGGGTCAGGCGGTAGTGCTCGAGCGTGAACAGCGTGGCGTTGCCGGTCTGCCAGGGGTTGGACGGCTCCGAGATGATCACGTCGTACTTCGTGGTGCCGGCCATGAGCCACGTGCGCGCGTCGAGGACGCGAAGGCGTGTTCGCCGGTCCTGCAGCGCCGCGCCATTGGGCTCCACGAAGAAGCGTGACGCCTCCACCACCTCGGAGGAGATCTCTACGGTATCGGCCCGGTCGATCGGATGCAGGAGGGTCGTTCCGAGAGTAATGCCAGTCCCCAGGCCTACGACGAGGACGGATCGCGGCTCGGGATGGAGGAGTAGCGGGACGTGGGCGAGCAGGCGCTGCGTGAGGTTGTCAGGAGAATCACCGGCGTCGGTCTTGCCGTTGATGCGGAGGAAACGATACCGGCCCTCTATCACAGTGACGGTAGCGGTCATGCCCTCCCGGTGGAAGAGGACGCGCTGCGGGTCGAGCATCCGCTCGAACCCCCCGGCGCTGTACCGGTCGGCGTAGACGTACACGCCGCTGGCCATCACCTTCGCGCTCCACGGCGGCAGAGCGGAGACGACCGCCGCGAGAGCCACTGCGGGCAGCGGGAGCACCCAGCGCAGCCAGCCACCCGGTGACGTCGCTCTCACGAGCAGCAGGCACGCGGCCAGCGTGTTGAGGCAGGCGAGCACTACGAGGCTGCCGCGGAAGCCGAGCCATGGAATCAACGCGAAGCCGGTCGCCGCCGCTCCGACGATGGCGCCGTACGTGTTGGCCGCGTAGGCGTAGCCGACCGCGCCCTCCGCCCCGTGCTCCGCCCCGAGAATTCGCGCGACGAAGGGGAACGTCGCGCCCATGGCGGTCGTGGGCACGATCATCAGTCCGAAGGCCATGAGGAACTCGAGGGTCGTCAGCGCCCACCAGGTGCCCCCGGTCACCCGGAAGGCTTCGAGGAAGAGCCGGGGGAGCCGGTCGAACCAGGGCGCGCCGGCGAGAACGGTGGCGCCGATAATCACCTGGAGCGCGGCAGCGAGGACGACGGGGTGTTGTCCTCGTCCGGCGAGCCAGCCCCCCACTAGGCCGCCGAGCCCCAGACCTAGGAGGAACCCCGCGAGCATCACCGCGAAGGCGTACACCGAGCTGCCGAAGAGAAGGACAAGAAGTCGGGTCCAGACGACCTCGTACCCCAGCGCGGCGAGCCCCGAGCACCCGTAGGCGATGACCACGGTCCATTGCCAGGGCGTGTCGGGTGAAGCATCGGCGCTGTTGCGGACGCCGGGGATGGGCGGCCACCGCCGGGCCCACCGCAGGGCCGCGCCGCCAACCGCTGCGTTGAGCGCCGCGGCCGAGAGCCATCCTCCAGTGAGACCCACGTTGGGAATGAGGAAGAACGTCGCGAGATAGACGCCGGCCGCCGCGCCGAGCGCGTTGAGCCCGTACAGCGTGCCGGCCTCTCGTCCCAAGCGGGAGACATCGCTCACCAGGGCGCGCGTCAACAGCGGGAGCGAGGCGCCCATCAGCATGGTGGGCGGGAGCAGGAGTCCGGCGACGAGGATGACACGGACCACGCCCAACGCTATCGGGGCCTCCGCGAGAAGCCGAAAGAGAGGGACGTGAACGAGGGTGAGGACCTCGAGGAGGAACGGGAACGCTACCGCATAGGCGGCGATCCCGAGCTCGATGAGACCGTACGCACGCAGCGGGTTGCCCCACCGACGAGCCCAGCGCCCGGCAGCGTGGCTGCCGAGGGCGAGGCCGAGCATGAACGCGGCGAGCACGCTGGTGATCGCGGCGCTGGTCGAGCCGAAGACGAGGGTGAGCTGGCGGGCCCAGATGACCTGGTAGATCAGGCCGCTCACGCCTGACAGCGCGAACAGAAGGAGGAGAAGCCTCCGCGACCGGGTGTCTCCGACCGGCGTCTGCGCGACGGCGGTCATCCTCCGGCGGCGGCGTTTCGCGCGAGACATGGTCCGGGCGCGGCTCCTTGCTATGAGCCCGTTTCGCCAGCGGACAGCCGGGAGGTAGCGCTCACCGGGCGCACGCAAGCGAGGCGCCGCCGCCCTCGCCTGTGGCAGCCGTCATGACGGTTACTGACCTGAGCACAGCCTGGATGTCCTCCGATGTCTCCGAGCCCTCCATCATACTTACGTCGGTGTTCGCCTACGCCTTGAGGATTCTATCGCTGCCGCCCGTGTCAATGTGTTCGACTCGCACGAGCAGGAAGGGCCGACCCTCAAAACGGCATGAGACGCAGTCGGAAGACGCGGTCGATGAGCCAGAACAACCCCAGCAGCAGGATGGGCATCGAGCCCACCCGGACCAGCACACGCTGACGCCGCTCGACCGCGGCCTCGTCGGGTGCCCTGCGGAGCCAGACGAGGACGGGAAGCGCGATGAGCAGGATCGCAACCTGGCCCACCTCCACGCCGAGGTTGAACGCCACGACGGGCACAAGGACGCCCTGCAGGTCCTGCAGCCGCTCGCGCAGCACGCTGGAGAACCCCAGCCCGTGAACCAGGCCGAACCCGAAGGTGAGGATCCACCGGTGGCGACCCAGCGTGATGAAGTAGTTCTCTGCGGCCACGTAAACGATCGACGCCGCAATCAGCGACTCCGTCACCTGCCCGGGAATGCGGATCACGTCCAGCGCCGCGAGCAGCAGCGTGAGGCTGTGGGCCACGGTGAACGACGTCACCACGCGCAGCATGTCGCCTAGCTTCCGCGCCGCCAGGAGCAACGCCAGGAGAAACGCGATGTGGTCATACCCGATGAAGATGTGGTGCATCCCCCAGAGGAGGAACTCCCCGACGGTGCCCCAGAGCCCCTGGTTGAAGCGCGACTGGGTGAGCTCGAGCTCGAACGGGCCGAACCGGGAGAAGGGCCTCTGGATCCCGCTCCACGACAGGGTGAGCGCTGCGTGGTGGTTGTGGGTGAGGGTCAAGAAGAGCGCCGCCGAGAGCTTCACCCGCTTCACCTCGGCCGTCGAGCGGAATCGGAGCTGCTGTCGCGCGTAGGAGATGTACTGCTCTCCAGTCGCCACCGCTTTGTCGTAGACCGGCTGGAGCGCTCCGGGCTCTGCCTCCACGGAGTCGCCGTTGATCTCGACCTTGAGACACTCGAGCAGGTAAGCGACGATGTCGCTTTTCGCGTCCTGGAGCTCGGCATCGCTGAGCTTGAACGGATTGGCGGGGAGCCGCACGACCTTTGCGAGGCCCTCGGTCGCCACATCCACCGTCCAGAGGACCTCGTGCTGCCTCACCTCTACGTTCGAGGCCGAGAAGCGCTCATCGTGGGCCCAGGCGGCGGTCCCGGTGAGGAGGACGAGGAGGAGGGCGGCGAGGGCGCGCGTCTACTTGTCCAGCCAGGCGGCCACGAGCCGCCCGCCATAGTCGGGCCCGATGTTCGGCCCGAAGTCCCTCACGTAGGGCATCCACGTCGCCACGGCGCTCACCGAGGGGCCAAACGTGAAGTAGACCTGCTGGGAGAAATAGCGCTGGATGTCGTAGACGATCTCCCGGCGCTTCCTCTCCTTGTCGGTGCGGCGCTGGAGCTTGATCATCTCGGTGAGCTTGGGGTCGTTGACGCCGGACCAGTTGAGGGGGTGGCCGGGCAGCAGCGGCGTGAAGTACCAATCGGGGTCGATTGGCCCATCGCGCTGGGTCAGCAGCATCTTGTCGAACTTCCCCTGGAGGGAGCTGGACATGAACGCGCTGGAGTCCTTGACCTTGAGGTCTACCTGGACGCCGGCCGCCTTCCAGTTTTTCACCTCGATGTTGACGGCATCCATCCAGTCGGGGCCGTACCCCGCCGTGGTCTCGACGGGGATCGCGATGCCGCCTTGGTGCCCGGCCTCGGCAAGCAGCTGCCGAGCGCCCGCCGGATCGGGCTCGTAGAGCTTCCGCCCCTCGGGGGGTAGCTTGTTGATGGGCACCGACCAGTCCTTGAGAGCGGCGGGGACGAGCGGGTTGGGTGCCCCCTTGCCCTTTGACAAGACATTGCGCTCGAGCATCTCGTGCCAGTTGTCGGCCATGGCGATGGCCCGGCGCACCCGCACATCCTTGAACGGATCCTGATCGAGCTTCATCGCCGCGAGGCCGCCGAAATCAACGAGCAACTCGCGAGTCTGCAGGTACCAGCCGATCGTTTTCTTGGCAACGCTGAGGTCGCTCCGGCGAACCGCCATGCCGTACTCCGGGCCGAAATCGTACTTCCCGGCCACAAAGGTCGCGAAGGCCGAGGCCGGGTCGGGGTCGACCGTCAGCTCCACCGCATCCACGTACGGCAAGCCGGACTGGAAGTAGTTCGGGTTGCGGACGAAGCTCATCTTGGTGGTCGGCTCGTAGCGCTCCAGCATCCAGGGACCCGTGCCGACCACCGACTCCCACTTCTTGAGGTCGCCGTGCTTCTCCACGCACTCCCTGGCGACGATCCACGTCGAGGTGGAGGCCAGGCGGTCGACGAACCACACATTGGGTTCCTTGAGCGTGAACTTCACCGTGTACTTGTCCGGTGCTTCCACTTTATCCACCATCTCGAGGATGGCCTGATTGCTGCCGCCCTTCGTGGCCAGCAAGCGCTCGTAGGTGTACTTGACGTCGTCGGCGGTGAGCTCGCGCCCGTTCACCGGGGGCTTGGGATGCCATCGTATGCCCTTGCGAAGCTTGAAGACGTAGACCGTTTCCCCCTGCGAGTCCCAGGAGTCAGCCAGGTCACCCTCGATGGGCTGTGTGCCGGGCGCCACGCTCGAGCCGTTCTGGACCTTCACCAGTCGGTTATACGCGAACGACAAGGGCACCATCGTCGAGTAGGCAGCCGTCTGATGGGGGTCGAAGTGAACGGGCGGCTGGTTAATGCGCACGCGGAACGTGCCTCCGCGCTTCACGGCAACGGGTTTGGATGGTGCGTCGCCGTTCGCAAGGCCTTCGTCGGGCCCGAGACCGAGGGTACTCGCGGCCGCCGCCGCGCCCCCAAGCTTGAGCAGGGTGCGGCGGGACAAGGGTGCGGTCACGCGTGACACCATCATTGTGTCCTCCCGGCGCCGTGTCGGTCATGACCGCTACGGCGAGCGTCGACCGATGTCGAGGGCGCGAACACGCGCGCGAAGATGCCTGCCAACATTGGCAAACTCTAGCATCAAAAAGACTGCGAAGAGACTCGCGGAACGTTTCATAGTCCCTCGCCAGCGGGCCCTTCGCCCGGTTTCGATGTCCCCGGATGTCGCCACCCGCCGAGCGACGACGTGATCCGAGGTCTCCGGTTACGCGAGCGAAGGAACGCACCCGTTGACCAGCAGAAGAATTACAGGACCCTACCTGAAGAAATCCTGAAGGAAGAGTGACTTCTGGCCCCGAACCCGAGGGTGAGCCGATTGCCCGCTACACGACTCGAGAGTATCGTACGACTACTGGATGCGAATCCTGATCATCGACGACGATCGTAAGGCCGCGCGCCTGCTCGCCACGGGTCTGCGGGAAGAGCGCTTTATCGTGGACGTCGCTTACTCCGGCGAAGCAGGCGATGAGATGGCAAGCGTCAACGACTACGACGTGATCGTGTTGGATCGGCTCCTGCCGGACGGGGACGGAAGTGTCATTTGCCGGGATCTGCGGGAGCGGGGGATCTCGACGCTAATCCTCATGCTCACGGCTCGCGACTCACTCGAGGATCGGGTCACGGGACTCAACGCCGGCGCCGACGACTATCTCACCAAACCGTTTGGGTTCTCGGAACTCTTGGCCCGCATCCATGCCCTCTTGCGACGCTCGGACTTGACTCGATCCGTCGTCCTCAGGGTCGCCGATCTCACGCTCGACCCACTGAGCCATCGCGTGACGCGCGGTGGCGTGCCGATCAACCTGACACCGAAGGAGTACGCGATTCTCGAAGTTCTCATGCGTCACGCAGGTGAAGTGGTGAGTCGCGCCTCGCTCGCCGAACGAGTCTGGGAGGCGGAGCCTGAAACACTCACGAACCTGCTGGACGTACACGTGAGCCACCTGCGGAGGAAGATAGACGAGGAGCGTACACCGCAGCTCCTCCATACAGTTCGAGGAGGCGGCTACCTGGTGGGCCCCTCGGGCCCATGATCCAGCTCACTCTCAAGCGGAGAGTCTTCGTTCGGCACGTCGTGGCCGTCGGCCTCATCCTGGCGATGGCATCGCTCGGTGCCGATTGGGCGTTTTCTCGCATGGTGCTTGGCCAAGTCGACCAGGCGCTCCTGGATCTGGCCCTCGCGGAAGCCAATGCGACGACGGCCGACTTGAGCCACCCGCTCCACATCCATGAGATGTCCCCGGGCACGGCGCCGCCGTCCTTTCCTCGGCTCGACAAATTCATCCAGTTCGTGGACCTGGACAGCCGAATCATCGCCCGCAGCGCGAACTTGGGCACCGCGCGTCTTCCGACGTCAGCGTCCCTCCTCGCGAAGTTACGCACCGGCGAGAAGGCCTTCGAAACCTTGAACGATTTCGGCGGCGAACCGGTTCGACTTATCTCGGTTCCCCTCCAGATCGGGGATCACGTGTATGCGATTCAGGTTGCAACATCTCTCGACGACGCCAACGCAACTCTGCGCTTGGCGCGAATCCTCTTTCTCGCGATGTCGACAGGCATCCTCGGCGCAGTCGTGCTGACGGGCGCCATGCTGGCGCGGACAGTACTGCGTCCGATTGATCGTATCGTCGCGCGCGCGAGGGTGATCGGGGAGTCGGCGCTCGCCGAGCGGCTCCCGCATCCGGGCACCCAGGATGAGATGGCTCGCCTGGTCGAGACGCTCAACGACATGCTTGCTCGAATCGAGCGGAGCTTCGAAGCTCAGCGTCGCTTCACCGCAGATGCCTCGCACGAGCTCCGGTCGCCACTGTCGCGCCTCCGCGCGGAGCTTGAGGTGACGTTGCGCCGGGCACGAGAACGTGCCGAGTACGAGGAAGCGCTGCGATCGTGCCTGAGCGAGGTCGAACGGCTCTCTCACCTGACCGATGAGCTACTCATGCTGGCTCGCCTGGACGCGGGTGGATCGTCCGGGGCACCGCGGTCAGTGGACTTGATATCGATCCTCCACGAGGCCGTGAAACTTCTGGGCCCTGAGGCGCTTCGCCGAAACGTGGCGCTCGTGACCGATATCCCGCCGGAACTGGCAGTGAACGTTGCCCCGGCCGCGGTGAGCCATGTCGTCGCGAACGTATTGGACAACGCGGTCAAATTCTCGCCTCTGGGCGGTGACGTCACGATCGGCGTCGCGATCGAGGGGAGCTCGGCTGTGGTCGCCGTGTCCAATAGTGGTCCAGGAATCCCCGAGGACGAGCTACCCCGGCTCTTCGAGAGGTTCTACCGGGGAAGTGCCGCCCGCCACATGGAGGCGCCCGGCGTCGGCCTGGGCTTGGCGATTTGCCGCGCACTCGTCGAAGGGCAGGGCGGGAGAATCTCCGTGAACAGCGCCATCGATAGCGGAGTAACCTTCACGATCCGGCTACCCCTAGCCTCCTGATCTCGCCAGCTTCGCGCCGCCACACGTGCTCAACGACGTGAAGACCGACTTTATAGCCTGCCGAACCAAACGGCTGCGGGTCCTGATGCTGCGTGATACCTATCTGCCGACGCGGCGAATAAAGCCGCCCCGGCTTCAACGTATCCAGCACGCGGTGTCACTTCGCCGGGGCAGTCGGGGCGTGCTTGGCTTTGATCGTCCTCGCGCGAGCCTCCATTCCTTCTGCCTCGGCCGTTCTGTTCGTCTTCCGCAGAACCGCGGCCAAGTGCTCCAGCACGGTGGCCACGTTCGGGTGCTCCGGCCCCAGCGCCTTCTCCAGGATGGCGAGCGCGCGCCGATACTGCGGCCCGGCCTCCGCATACTTGCCCTGCGCCTTGTAGAGCCCGGCCAAGCTGTCGAGGACCGTGGCCACATCGGGGTGCTCCCGCCCCAGCGCCTTTTCCAGGATGGCGAGCGCGCGCCGATACCGCGGCTCGGCCTGCGCGTACTTGCCCTGGGCGTCGTAGAGCTCTGCGAGATTGTTGAGGCTCTCAGCCACCGCCGGGTGCTCCGGTCCCAGCGCCTTCTCCCTGATCGTGAGCGCGCGCCGATACAGGGGCTCGGCCTGCGCGTACTTGCCCTGGGCGTGGTAGAGCTCCGCGAGGTTGTTGAGGCTCGTGGCCACGTCCGGATGCTCTGGCCCCAGCGCCTTCTCCTGGATCGCAAGCGCGCGCCGCTGGAGCGGCTCGGCCTCCGCATACTTGCCCTGCGCGCCGTAGAGCAGCGCCAGGTTGTTGAGACTCGCCGCGACGTTCGGGTGCTCCGGCCCGACGGTCTTCTCCCCGATCGCGAGAGCGCGCTGATAGAGCGGTCCGGCCTGCGCGTACTTGCCCTGGGCGTGGTAGAGCCCCGCGAGGTTGTTGAGGCTCGCGGCCACGCCCGGGTGCTCCGGCCCCAGGACCTTCTCTCCGATCGCCAGCGCACGCCGGTACAGCGGCTCGGCCTCGGCGTACTTGCCCTGATCGCGGTACAGCCCAGCCAGGTTGTCGAGGCTCGCAGCGACGTCCGGGTGCTCCGGCCCCAGGATCTTCTCCTGGATCGCGAGCGCACGCTGGACGAGTGGAACTGCCTCCGAGAACTTTCCGGAGCTCCGGATCGCGGTGGCCTCCTGATTCAGGCGCCGGGCCTCCGCGAGCTCATCGTCGGCGCGAGATCCTTGGGCCAGCGCGATCGATGGCGGCGTCGCCGCGAGGCCCACCGGCAGCACCCGCGCTACGTACACGACGAGTCCCACGAGAACGGCGCATGTGCGCCTGGAAAGAGACTGCGACGTCGCGGACGTCGTGACAGTCATCCCGGGTCTCGGGGGTTAGTCGGGCGTCTGCATCGGCACCCCATCGTGCGCGTGCGCACCGATGCGAAGGTGGCGTTCCCCTCCCTCGATCCGACCGAGACCGTGGGTGAATCGAGGCGTCGCGCCAAGACGAGCCAGCCCGAATGCGACGCCGAGCGGGATCGCCGTGGCGGCGTCGGCAAAGTTGTGAATGACCCTGCCGGTGCCCGCGATCAGCCGAGTCGCCACCGCTGCACGAGCGTCCGTAAGCCGCCGGGGATGAGAAACAACCCGGCCGTGGTCAGCATGGCCGGTCCGGTCGGCAGCGAGAAGACGAACGACAGATAGAAACCGACGAGGGCCGCCGAAACGCCGAACACGACGGACAGGAGAAACGCGTTCCTCAGGCGCTCCGTGAGCGTCAGCGCCGCGGACGCCGGGATCACCATGAACGCGAACACCGGCAGCGCTCCGACGGACATGATGGACACGGAGATCGTGAAGGCGATGGTCAGGAGCAGGATCCGGTTGAAGAGCCGCGTTCTCATGCCGCAGGCGGTGGCGGTCTCGGGATCCAGCGACGTGAAGATGAATTCCTTGTAGAGAAGTAGATGGATCAGCAGCACCGCGACGGCGGTGACCACCTGCACCCGGAGCTGGGCCACGGAGACGAAGACCGAATTGCCGAAGAGGATATCCTCGATGGCGTGCGCCTCAGCGCTCAGCACGTCGAGAATGAGCAACGTGAGCCCGGCGGGCAGGAGATAGCCGATGCCCAGGATGCTTTCTCTGGTGATCCTCTTCTCGCTCACCTGCCGGGCCAGGATGATCGCCGCCACACAGGCGAACACGACCGAAGTCAACCCCGGTCCGCTCAGGAACTGTGACTTCACGTCGCTCGCGTGATGTCCGAAGAATACCGCGACCAGGAAGGCGCAGGCCACCCCCAGGGAGGAGATCTGGGAGATTGCCGCGCTGACGAACACGATGCGCTTGAGGATCACGTAGACGCCCAGGAAAGCGCTCACGAGCGCCACGACCACGCCGGCCAGGATTCCGTTCTGGAGGATCGGCAGCGCGTCGAGGAAGGTCATCCCGTTCCGCTCGACGAGGAGGAGGTTGGACAAGACAGGTACCGATCTCACGAAGTCCACGGCTACGCCTTCTCCTTCGTGTCCGTCGACCCGTGCGCGAAGAGGAACCGCCGGCCCGCGAACGAGTGCACGTCGACACTCAGGTGATATATCTCCTCGAGGGTCTTGCTGTTCAGCAACTCGTCGGTCATCCCTGTTCTGAAGACGCCTTCGTCGCCGTGGATGAGCATCAACTGCTTCGCGTGGTTCGCGACGAGGTTCAACGAGTGGCTGATCATCAGCAGGGTCCGGCCGGAGCCGCGCTGCAGATCCGAGATCAATTCCATGATCCCGGTCTCCCCCGCGAGGTCCATCCCATCCGTGGGCTCGTCGAGCACGAGCACGTCCGGCTCCGGCACGAGTCCTCGGGCGATCAAGGTCCGCTGTTTCTGCCCCCCCGACAGCGAGCGAAAGGGCTTGCGCGCGAGATGGGCGATCCCCACCCGGTTCATGTAGTGGAGGGCGAGCTCTCGATCGGCCCGTGTCACTGGCCGGCACGGCCCGATGCGCGGGTAGCGTCCCATCACCACGACGTCCAGGGCGGGGAGCGGGAAGATATCGTCGATCACCCCGCGCTGGGGGACGTATCCGAAGCTCAGACCCGGTCTGCGCTCGATCTTCCCCCGGAGCGCCGGGATGATCCCGAGGAGCGTTTTCAGGAGGGTCGTCTTGCCGGCGCCGTTGGGACCGACGACGCCCCACCAGTCCCCCTGCTCGATCGAGAGGTCGATGTCCGACAGGAGGGGGCGCCCGCCGTAGCCGATGGAGAGATCGTGCGCCGCGAGGAGCGGTGGCATCAGCGGGGCGCCCTCTCGGCGCCCAGCGCCTGGCTCAGGTTCCGATAGAGCTGATCGAACAGGGCGAAGTAGTCGTCCACCCCGTCGGTATGGCTCACCGATGACGGCAGCGTCAGCACGGAGGCCCCGGTGGCGTGGGCGATCTCCTGGAGGAGGGCCGGATCCTGATACGTCTCGGCCACGATCAGCTTCACCCGATTCTGGCTCATCTTCGCGATCAGCGCGGCTTTCTCGTCCCGATCGGGCGGGTTGGACAGGTTCGTCACGCTGAGAACGAGAGGCTCGCTCGGCTCGACGTAGGCCACGATCTTCAGGCCGTGCCGCCGGGCCAGATAGGTCCAGCTCCGATGGTAGCTGACGATCTCGGTCCCCTCGAAGGGCTTCATCTGGGAGTCCCACTCGACCAGCTTCTCCCTCAGCTTTGCGGCGAAGCGATCGTGGTTCTCCTGGAAGAGGGTTGCGTTCGATGGATCGAGCAGCGAGAGCCTGTCGAGGATGGCCTTCGCGATCGCGATGCCGTTCTCCGGATCGAGCCAGTAGTGGTGGTTGTTCGCGTTCGCGACTTCCGGCGATTTCGGGATGACCAGGGACTGCAGCGCGACCAGCGTCCTGACGAGGGGAGAGGCCTTCAGCTCGGCGGGATCGTACGGGATCAGCGTCGCCCCGGTCGAGGCATCGAGGTAGCCCGGCTTGCCCTCCCGGATCCGGTTGTTCGTGCACTCGGTGAGAGCGGTCGGGAGCCACGCCGTCTCGAGACCCTGGCCGTTCACGACCAGGAGATCGGCCCGGTTCAGGGGCACCGAGAAGCTTCGCCTCGCGAGGATCGCATGGGGATCTTGAGACCCCTTGGCGAGATACGCCACCGAGATGCGGTCCCCGCCGATCACTCGCGCGATGGCCGCGTAGTGCTCGGTGGTGGTCACGACTCTCAAGTCGGCCTCGGCCCACGCGGGCACGAGCGCGATCAGGCCGACCAGGAGGAGAGGGAGGGGTCTCACGACGACGTCTTGGCCGCCCGCAAGGCGGGGATGAGCTCGCCGTAGATCCGGTCGAAGAACTCGAACACCGTCTTGATTCCCTGGTCCTCGCTGACCGAGCTCGGCAGGACAAGGGCCTTGGCGCCGGTCTGCCGTGCGATCTCGTCGATGATCGGCCTGTTCTGATAGGTCTCCGCCAGGACCACCTTGACCCCGCTCCGCTTCATGCGGTCGACCAGCGACGCCATGTAGGCCGCGCTGGGCGGCAGGGTCTCCTTCGGCTCGATGTAGTCGAAGACCTTCAGGCCGTGTCGGCGCAGCAGGTAGTTCCAGCTCCGATGGTAGCTGACGAGCTGCATCCCCCGGAACGGCTCCATCAGCTTGTCCCATTCCTTGAGCTTCTCGCCGAGATGCATGGCGTAGTGTTCCTCGTTGCCCCGATAGTACGCCGCGTTGGCCAGGTCGACCTCGGCCAGCTTCTCGGCGATGTTGCGCCCGATGATCGCCGTGTTGCCCGGGTCGAGCCAGTAGTGGTGATTGCCGAGCCGCATCGTGCCGCCGACGCCGAGGTTGAGGATGAAGAACGGCGTCCCTTCGATCTCTTCCGAGGTGTACGGGATGATGTCGACCCCGACCGAGCAGTTCACGAATCCCGGGTGCCCCTCCATGATCTTGGCGTTCCTCGCATTGATGAGCGCGACGTCCAGCCAACCCAGCTCGATCAGCTGGCCGTTCGCGACCAGGAGGTCGGCCTTGTTGAAGAGCACCGAGTAGCTCGGCTTGACGGCGACCGTGTGGGGGTTCTGGGAGCCCTTCACGATCACGCTCACCTTGACCCGTTCGCCCCCGATGACCTTCGCGATCGAGCCGTAGTGCTCGAGCGTGGCGACGACGTTCAGCGTCGGCCCGCCGCGCCGTAGATCGGGACGGGGGAGCCCGGTGTCGTCGTGGCCAGTGGCGGCGCCGATGACGAGGCAGACGCCGGTCAGCACGATCACGATACCCGTCAGGGAGCTACGTGCCTGCATGAGACTCCTCCGGCTGCGCTTTGAGAGGCGCAGGAGTGAGATCTCGGCCCATCGCCGCTTCGGCTCCCCAGCCTAGACGTAGACTAGAACGGATCCAGGAATTTTCCGACGCCCGGGGTCACGGTGCCCAGCCCCACGTTGAACTGGACGAAGACGGCGCTGTAGGGCTTATCGCGGCCCGATGGTGCGCTGTACTCGTACTGGAGGCCGATCTTCGCGATCGGGGTGATCAAGTACCGCAGACCTCCCGTGAGGCGAAGGTGCTCGTCCTCGTTCCCCTTGGGAATGCCCACGTAGTCGACGCGACCGGTCACTTGCCAGTGTTGCGAGAACCGGTAGCCGACCTCCGAGAAGAATCCGCCGACCACGTCGCTGTCCACCTGAAGCCCCTTGTTGGCGCCCGCTTGGACGATGGGATTCTCTCGGACCGCCCAGATGGCCTCGGTCAGCCATCGGATGTACGGCCAGCTCCCGGCGCCCGACTTCCAACGAAGCATGACGTCCGAGCCGATCAAATAGGTGCGGTCGTCGCTAGTGGGCTTGTTCCTGCCGATGGCGCCGGAGGCCCCCAGGGAGAGATCCGTAGTGTTCGTCAGGTCGAAGAACGTCTCGACCCTGGGGAACACCACCACGTCGCCGGCGGTGCGCAGCGCGAAGGTGGGGGGCGTACTGCTGGTCGCCGCCGGGAAGCCGTCCAGCGCGCCCTTGCTCTGGACCGAGAGCGAGAGCTGGAGGAAGTAGGGGATCGGTACCTGATAGGTCACTTCGGCGCCCAGCAGGTGGACGCCGTCCACGCCGAGGAACTTCGTGTGGATCAAGGGCGGATCCGCGAGGAACCACTCGTGGTCGTGGATCTGGTTGAACTGTCCGAACTTCGCCCTGAACTGACCCACCGTGGCCTGGAAGTCGGCGAGCACCGGGGAGAACTCCTCGAGCTTGTGGAAGAAGAGGAAGGCTTCCTCGATGCTCGCCTTGTCCTGCTCGAAGGTCAGGAACATGGCGAACTTCAGCGGGAACTCGGGTACCTGGCCGCTGAGCGAGAGATCGAAGCTCGTCAGGTTGAATCCCTTCGAGTGACGATCTCCGATCTTGTCGAAGTCGACCTTCTTGGGGTCGTCGAAGTTCACGTAGGCGACGTTGGCCTGCAGCGAGACGTCGATCAGGCCGAATCGGCTGAGGGTGAGCCCCTTGGTGTGGGCGACGGCGTCGGAGGACCACGCGAAGAACGCGAGCGATCCGATCACGCCGAGCGAGAGCGCACGTTGCTTCACGGGCTCGTTCCCCTTTCCGCGAAGGCTCGGTGACGCGACCGGGCGAGTCTAGCAGGGCACGGCTCGCTCCGCTCCACGTAACCTCCCAACTTCGCCATGCCCTTCACGACGCGCCCGCTCACAGGGGCACAACCCGCGAGATTCGGTTCGGATTGATGGCGACACGCCCGGGCGCCACCACCTCGTCGGTCGGGACCGCGCAACCTGGACGAGCTCGATCTGGATTAGTTTCAGCTTCGGCGAATCCTGAGGAACGCGCACGATATTGACGGGCGAGCGAGAGGCTGAATCCTAACCCGAGCGAGGCCACGGCCCGCACGAGCGGAACAGCACTCCCTGATCGACACTTCGTCGACGAGGCGTCGTCGAGACGCGGCGACTCCTTCAGCATGACAATTATCATGGAGACGGCACCATTAAGAAATCCTGAAGACGCCTCAACTGAGTCTTCAGGATTTCTTTAGGAAGCTGTTCGCAAGGACAGCTTGAGCGCTCGTCTCTTCGACAAACCTTGTCGGTCGCTACGAGTTACGGCAGACCGCGTCGTTTAGGGATTTAGTGGTTTGTGAACTGCGCGGCCACGCTCGAATCCCCCCGTGGCACCAATCTTCCTCGCGCGCATCGACCGAATCGGCGGAGCCCATCGCGGTGATCCACTGGCCGAAGGCACGCGGCGCCGACCCGTCGTCGCGCGAAGGCGAGCTCGTCCCGGTCCGCGGTCCTGCCGCCTCCCGACGAAGGTCCCTATGGCATAATGACCCGGTTGGTACGAACAGAACGACTGCCCATGCTGTCCTCCCTCCCGGTGATTCAGCCCGACAGTCTCCCGCTCCCGGGCCGAAAGCCAGCGTGGCTCAAGGTCCGGGCGCCCGGCGGGCCGAATTACTTGCGCCTCAAGGGTCGGCTGCGCGAGTGGAA
>WNFC01000105.1_pt1 | contig 74224 bp, 70 predicted proteins | sample 5400541 | NCBI WGS metagenome assembly WNFC01 (sample SAMN13153342, study PRJNA577476) | soil metagenome | isolation source: 120 cm saprolite under Douglas fir tree site 2 hole 2 replicate 1 | place: USA:California | collected 2015-04-18
GGCCGGAACACCGCGGTGATGAGGAGGGCGGAAAGGATGGCGGGAAAGCCCTGGACGGCGTCCATGAGACGCATGAACACCTCGTCGAGCCAGCCGCCGAAGTAGCCGGAAAGCATGCCGAGCAGGACGCCCAGGCCCATGCCGATGCCGACGGCGATGACCCCGACCAGGATCGACGTGACGGAGCCGATCATGACGCGCGAGAGCAGATCGCGGCCGAACTGGTCGGTGCCGAAGGGATGCGCGCGCGAGGGCCCGTGGAGCCGCCCCTCCATGGACATCTCGAGCGGGTCCCGCGGGGTATAGGTCAGGCTGAGGGCGGCGGTCAGCACGAGCATCGCGGTGATGGCGAGGCCGATGACGAAGGTCACGTGGCGGCGCGCCCGTCGCCACTGGCGGCTTCCCGCCGCCCGGGCCGTCTCACTCATAGCGAATGCGGGGGTCGAGGACGCCGTACAGCACGTCGACGCCGGCATTGATGGTCACGATGACGGTGGCCACGAAGAGGACCACGCCCTGGACCACGGGCAGGTCGCGGGCGCTGATGGCGCCCAGCGCGAGCCGGCCCAGGCCGGGCAGGTAGAAGACCGATTCCAGGATGATGCTGCCCGCCATGAGCTGGCCGAGCTGTATGCCGGCCACCGTGAGGATCGGGATCATGGCATTGCGGAGGGCGTGACGGAACAGCACGGCCGACTCGGCCACGCCCTTGGCGCGCGCGGTCTTCACGTACTCTTCCCTCAGCACCTCGAGGACGGCCGACCGGGTGGTGCGCGCCAGCACGGCGAACTGGAAGAGGCCGAGGGCGACGGCGGGCAGAAGCAGCGACTTGAGCGCGTGGCCCACGCCCTGGCCCCAGCCGTCGAAGCCGCCGGCCTGAAACCAGCCGAGCCTGACCGAGAAGAGCAGGATGAGCAGGAGCCCGGCCCAGAAGCCCGGCACGGCGATGCCGAGCTGGGAAAGTGTCATCGTGAGGTAGTCGCCCCAGCGCCGGTGGCGGGTGGCGGCGAACACGCCGAGCGGGATGGCGGCCGCGGCCATGAGCGCGGCGGCCATCACGGTCAGGGGCAGCGTCACCGACAGGCGAGAGAAGATCAGGCCCGCCACCGGCACGTCGTACTGGATCGAGCGGCCGAGGTCACCGGCGGCCGCGTGGGCAACCCACCGGACGTACTGGACCGGAACGGGCAGGTTGAGGCCGAGCGACTCGCGCAGTCGCGCCACGGCCTCGGGGCTGGCCTCGATGCCGAGCATGATGAGGGCGGGATCGCCCGGGAGCACCCGCACCACGACGAAAACGAGCAGGGACACGAAGACGAGGGTGACCAGCATGGCGGCCACCCTCCGCAGGACGTACCGGCGCAACCTGACTTCTTACTTCTGCCAGCCGACCTCGGAGAGGTCGAGGGAGGGGATCGGCAGATCCTTCCAGATCCCCGTCACACCCTTCTTGGCCACGACGAGGCGAGGATGCATGTAGAGCCACACCGCGGGCGCCTCGTCGGCCAGCATCTGCTGCATCTTGACGTAGAGCTCACGCCGCTTCTTGTCGTCCACGGTCACTTCAGATTCCTTGAAGAGCTTCTGGAACTCGGCGTTGTCCCACCGGAAGTAGTACTTCGGATTGGCGAAGTTGCCGATGTCCCAGGCCTCGGCGTGGCCGATGATGGACATGTCGTAGTCGGGGTTCTCGCAGGGCTTGAGGCAGAACACCTGGGCCAGCCACTGCCCCCACTCGACCTGCTGGATCTTGGCGCGGATGCCGACCTTGGCGAGCTGATTGACGACGACCTCGGCGCTGCGCACCGTGTAGTAGTACTGGGGCGCGACCTTGAAGGTGGCCTCGAAGCCTTCAGGATAGCCGGCCTCGGCAAGGAGCTTCTTGGCCTTGACCGGGTCGTACGTCACCCGCTTGGAGACGTCCACGAAGTACGGGTTGAGCGGGTCCACATTGGAGCCGAGGAGCCTGCCATACCCGAACATCGCGCCCTTGAGCACCTCCTCCTTGTTGATCGCGTGGGTGATGGCCAGGCGCACGCGCTTGTCGGAGTAAGGCTTCTTGGAGTTGTTCATGCTCAGGGTGACGTCGTTCGTGCTATCGCCCAGAATGACCTGGAAGCGCCCATCCTTCTTGAGGTCATCGACGTTCTCCGGCCCCAGCCCGAATGCCGAGACATCGATGTCGCCCGACTTGAGAGCGGCCAGCGACGAGTTGGGATCGGGGATGAAGCGGTACGTCACCTTGTCGAGCCGCGGAAGACCCTTCTGCCAGTAGTCCTTGTTGCGGAGGAGCACGATGCGGTCGCCGCGCACCCAGTCGCCAACCGTGAAGGGGCCCGTGCCGAGAGGCGCGCTCTTGAGGGTGTCGACCGCCTCGCGCGGGTAGATGACCGAGCCCTGCCGCGCCACGGTCCAGAGGAAGTTGGCCTCGGGCCGCTTGAGGGTGACGCTGATCGTGTAGTTGTCCTTGACGATGACGTCCTGGATGTTCTCGTACTGGACCCGGTAGGGGTGCTTGGTCTCGGGATTGACGGCGCGGTCGAGGACGAACTTGACGTCGGCAGACCGCATCTCGCGGCCGTTGTGGAAGCGGACACCCCTGCGGAGGAAGAACGTGTAGTTCTTGCTGTCGGTCGTGTACCACCGCTCGGCGAGCCACGGCACGAGCTTGCCGTGCTTGTCCACCTTCACCAGCGCTTCCTGGACGTTGTAGAAGACGACGCCCGCGATGGCCGAGGACGGGTTGGTCGTCAAATCGAGCCCCGGCGGCTCCGCGGTGACCTGGACGGTGAGGGTGCCCTGGCCCGCCGCGGGCGCCGCGCCGAGGGCCAGGGCCAGCAGGGCGACTCCGAGACCGCGCAGGATCGTCATCGTGTCCCCTCCGTGAAGTAGGCGACCGTCCGGCGGAGTCCCTCGGTGAAATCCACGACGGGGGCGTATCCGAAGTCGCGCTTGGCCGCGTCGACGTCGGCGAGGGTGTGCGGCACGTCGCCCACGCGCGTGGGCTGGTGGGCGCGCGTGAGCGGCCGCCCGAGCAGACCCTCGAGCGCGGCGATGATCTCGAGGAGGCTGGTCCGGCTGCCGCACCCGACGTTGTAGGCCTTGCCGGAGACGGCGGAGGCGGGGGCGGCGGCGGCGAGCAGGTTCGCCGAGACGACGTTGTCGATATAGGTGAAGTCGCGCGACTGCGTGCCGTCGCCGTGGACCTGGAGCGGCTTGCCGTGCATGCCCCACAGGATGAAGCGGGGGATGACGGCGGCGTACTCGCTCTTGGGATCCTGGCCGGGACCGAAGACGTTGAAGTACCGGAGCCCCACGGTATCCACGCCGAAGAGCCGGCTCCACACGGACGCGTACAGCTCACCCGCCACCTTGGTCGCCGCATAGGGCGAGATGGGGGCCACGGGCTGCTCCTCGCGCTTCGGGAGATCGGGCCGCTCGCCGTACACGGAGGACGAGGAGGCGTACACGATGCGGGGCTTCCGCTTTTGCCTGGCCGCGGCCACGAGCAGGTGGAGCGTGCCCGTGACGTTGGAGGCGTTGGCGCCGAGAGGGTCGGCGACCGAGCGCGGGACGGAGCGCATGGCCGCCTGGTGGAAGATGGCCGTCACGCCGCGCACGGCCCGCTCGACGGTCTTGAGGCTCGCGAGATCGCCGCGGATCACCTCGAGCCGGCGATTGCCCTTGGCGAAGGCGAGGTTGCTCCGGCTCCCCGTGGAGAAGTTGTCGAGCACGCGGACGCGGTGCCCCTCGGCGAGCAGGCGCTCGACGACATGGGAGCCGATGAAGCCGGCGCCACCGGTGACCAGATAGAGCGAGGAAGGCGGCATGACGAGGCCCGATTATGGTAGCCGCGCCGCAAGGTTGTCAACTTCACGGCAGCACTGGGCCAAGTTGCGAGCCATATTGACTCAGCCCTCGCCTCGGGCTTCGCCCTCAGCTCGAACGGCCACGCCCGAGGGAGCCCGCGGCGCGAGGCGTACCTGTATGTACGTTGAGCGTCGCGGGCGACCGAGAACGTGGCATTTCGAGCTGAGCGGCTCTGCCGCGAGGCGAGAGCTGAGTAGAGTTGGCGAAGCAAATTGGCCCAGTGCCGCGCGTTGACAAGTCGCGCCAGCCCCCGCTAGTATGCTGGCACTCGATGGTCGTGCCGGTCCGCGGACGCACCGGATTACCTGCCCTGCTCCGACGCTAGAAGAAGGAGGCTGTGCAATGGTTCGTGCCGCCGCTCTCGGATGCGCTCTTCTCCTCACCATCGGACTGCTGCCGGTGGCCGCCCATGCTCAGACGAAGGAGGACACCCTCGTCTACGCGCTCCAGTCCGACATCGACACCTGGGATCCGCCCGGCTCCGTGCTGCGCGAGGCGATCATCCTCGGCTACCACGTCTTCGATCACCTGGCCATGCGCGACCTCAAGACGCGGAAGGTCATCCCGAACCTCGCCATCTCCTGGAAGACGATCGACGACACCACGTGGGAGGTCAAGCTCCGCCAGGGCGTCAAGTTCCACGACGGCACACCGTTCACCTCCAAGGACGTCAAGGCGACCTTCGACCGCGTGCTCGACCCGGTGAAGAAGATGATCGCCCGCGGCAACCACGCCAAGATCAAGACCGTGGAGATCGTGGACGACTACACCGTGCGCTTCAAGACCGACGGCCCCTACCCGCTCTTCGTGGAGCGCATGACGGCCCAGGTGATGGAGTCCGAGAAGGTCATCCGCGAGAAGGGCGACGAGTGGATGCAGGAGCATCCCGTGGGCACCGGGCCCTACAAGCTCGTCAAGTGGTCGCGCAAGCAGGAGCACATGCTCGTCCGCAACGATGACTACTGGGGCCCCAAGCCTTACTACAAGTACGTGCGCATTCGCATCATCCCCGAGCAGGCGACACAGATCGCCGAGCTGATCTCCGGGGGCGTGGACGTGATCAAGGCGGTGCCTCCCGACCAGATGGACGTGATCAACAAGTCGGGCGCCGCGCGGACGGCGACCTCGCCCATTCTCCGCACGGCTTTCCTCCAGCTCGATCAGGCCGCACGCAGCGGACCCAATCCCTTCACGGACCGGCGGGTGCGGCAGGCGGCCAATCTCGCCGTCGACCAGGACGCCATCATCAAGCACGTCCTGAACGGTTTGGGCGACCGCGTGGCCACCGCCGTCAACCCCATGGCCTTCGGCTGGGATCCCAACCTCAAGCCCTACAAGCAGGACCTCGATCGCGCCAAGAAGCTCCTGGCCGAGGCGGGATACCCCAACGGCGGCGTGGACGTAGTATTCCACGAAGGGCCTCCCACCGTCGAGCCCGCCATCCAGCAGACCAACGATGCCATCGTGGCCGACATGACGAAGGTCGGCTTTCGCGTCAAGCGGAACTACATCGGCGACAACACGGTCGTGGTGGCGCGGGCCAAGGAGGGCAAGCTGGGACCGATGTTCAACTGGTCCTGGGGCTACTACTCGGTCTTTGACGCCGACGCCATCCTGTACGACATCTTCAAGTGCGGGGAGTTCTACGCGTACTACTGCAACAAGGAGCTCGACGACCTGATCATCTCCGGGCGATCGTCGCTCGACCAGAAGAAGCGGGCCGAGATCTACGTCAAGGCTCAGAAGCTCCTGTTCGACGACGCCGCCTATCTCTTCAAGTGGGGTCTGCGCGGTGTGTGGGGTGTGTCGAACCGGATCGAGTACTCGGCGCCGCCCGACGAGGTCGACCGCATGTTCCTCGCCACTCCGCGGAAGAAGTAGCTCCGGATCCGCCCGGCCGGCGGGCGGGGACGCGTCCCGGCCCGCCGGTCCCGATCTCCCGATGCGACGCTACATCGCACACCAGCTCGTCCAGCTCGTCGTCGTCATCCTCGGCATCTCCATCCTCGCCTTCTCGATCCTGCACGTGATCGGCGACCCCGTCACCCTGCTCCTACCCCAGAATGCCGGCAAGGAGGAGTACGAGCGCTACAAGCACCTCATGGGGCTCGACCAGCCCGTCTGGGTCCAGTACTGGAAGTTCGCGAGCCGCGCCGTCCAGGGTGACTTCGGCAAATCCTGGTACGGCAATGCCCCCGCCTTCGGTCTCGTCATCGAGCGCATGCCGCCCACCATCTACCTCACGCTGGCGGGCCTCGGCGTCGCGCTCTTGATCGCCCTGCCCCTGGGCGTGATCGCCGCCCTCAAGCGACACTCCGTGATCGACACCCTGTGCACGCTCCTGGCCGTGGCCGGCCAGGCCATGCCCATCTTCTGGCTCGGCATCATGCTCATCATCATCTTCGCCGTCCGCCTCAGAGTCCTGCCCGCCTCCGGCTACGGCACCTGGCAGAACTTCATCATGCCCGCCTTCTGCCTCGGGGCCTTCCTGGCTCCCCTGACCATGCGGCTCGTCCGCTCCGGCATCATCGAGGTGATGAGCATGGAGTTCATCAAGACGGCGCGGGCCAAGGGCGTGGGCGAGCGCATGGTCATCCTCAAGCATGCCTTCCGCAATGCCTGCATCCCCGTGGTCACCGTCCTGGGCTTGCAGTTCGGCCAGCTCCTGGGGGGCGCCTTCATCACCGAGACGGTCTTCGCCTGGCCGGGAGTGGCGACGCTGACCGTGGACTCGATCCGCAACCAGGACTTCCCCGTCGTGCAGTGCGCGGTGGTCCTGCTCGCCCTCATCATCGTGTTCGTGAACGCGATCGTCGATCTCGTGGTCGGGCTGATCGACCCGCGCATCCGGGCGGCCTGATGGCCATCGGCCCCGACGCCGCCATCAGCGCGCCCCGCTTCGAAGCCGCCGCGGCGCCCGCCCTCTCCGGCGCGGGCTGGCGAAGACTCTGGCGCCTCAAGTGGGGCATGGGCGGCGCCGCGATCTTCCTCGCCATCGTGCTGAGCGCGGTCTTCGCGCCCTGGATCGCGCCCCACGATCCCCTCGTCGTGGACATCAGGCACCGGATGGGCCCGCCCGCCTGGATGGAGGGCGGGACTCGCGAGCACGTGCTCGGGACCGATCAGATCGGTCGCGATCTCCTCTCGCGGGTGATCTGGGGCGGGCGCGTCTCGCTCGTGGTAGGCGTCACGGCGGTGCTCCTCTCCTCCACCATCGGTATCCTGTTCGGGCTCACCGCCGGCTACTTCGGGGCGCGCCTCGACTGGAGCATCATGACGTTCATCAACGTGATGCTGACCTTCCCCTTCGTCCTCCTGGCCCTCGCCGTCATCGCGGTGCTGGGCCCGAGCATGCCCAACATGATCATCGTTCTGGGGGTGACGGGCTGGCCCGTCTACGCTCGCGTCGTGCGGGCGGAGACCTTGGCGCTCCGCGAGCGCGAGTTCGTCCTTGCCGCGCGGGCCCTGGGCGGGAGCCATGCCCGCATCGTCTTCCGTCAGATCTTGCCGAACTTGATCTCGCCCATCGTCGTCATCGCCACCCTGCAGATCGCCCAGGTCATCATTCTCGAGTCCTTCCTGTCCTTCCTCGGCCTGGGCGTCCAGCCGCCCACCCCCGCCTGGGGCAACATGCTCGGCGAGGGACGCGTCTACATGCTGAACTCCTGGTGGATCGCCGCCTTTCCCGGCCTCGCCATCTTCGTGACCACGCTCGTCATCAACCTGATCGGCAACGCCCTCCGCGACTGGCTCGACCCCCACATGAAGCTGTAGCGGCCCCGGGGCCGACACTTTGCAGATCGCTCAAAAAGGTCCAGATGCGAGGCGTCGCCCCGCAGTTCGAGTTGAGTGGTGGCCCCTGGCCGACGCGAGACGAGGGCTGAGTCAATCTGCACGCGAGGCGTACGCTTACTCAGCCCTCGCCTCGTGGCTGCGCCCCTCAGCTCGAAAGGCCACGTACGTTGAGCGTGCAGCCGAGGGCGACAACGAAGCAGATGGGCCTTTTTCAGCGATCTGCACTGTTTGAGGTTGTGAAAGTGCCCGCTGTCTGCCATGGTTGGCTCCTCGATCGGTAGGGTGCCGCCTCGGAGAAAGTGATCGTACAGGAGACCCCGGTGAGACTGTTCCTGGCCATGATGTCCCACGAGACCAACACCTTCAGCAACGTCCCCACCGACCGCGGCCAGTTCGAAGCGCGCAATCTCCACTACGGCGGCGAGATCGTCGAGGCCTTCCGCGGCACCGGCACCTGTCTGGGCGGGATGATCGCGGCGGCCGAGCGTCGCGGCGCCCGCCTCGTCCCATCGGTGGCGGCGGCCGCTTCCCCCGCGGGCCTCGTCACCCGGGACATCTACGAGCACGTGAAAGAGCGCATGCTCGGCGACCTGAAGGCCGCCGGCGCCCTCGACGGCGTGCTCCTCGATCTCCACGGGGCCATGGTTCCCGAGGGGCTCGATGACGGCGAGGGCGATCTCATCGAGGCCGTGCGGCGCGTGGTCGGGCCCGAGGTGCCCATCGCCGTCACCCTCGATTTCCACAGCAACCTGAGCGCGAGCATGGTCGGCGGCGCCGATCTCCTCCACGGCTACAAGACCTATCCGCACGCGGACATGAGCGAGCGCGGGGTGGAGGCGACGGAGCGGCTCCTCGACGTCATCGGCAAGCGACTCCGGCCCACGGCGGCCGTCCGCAAGCCGCCGATCCTGCCGCCCCTCGGCAGCCAGGGCACCGCGCGCGGACCCATGCGGCGCCTCTACGACGTGGCGGCCGAGATGGAAAAGGACCCCAAGGTCATCTCCATCTCCATCTTCGCGGGCTTCCCCCATGCCGACATTCCCGATGCGGGCTTCGGGATCTATGTCGTCACGGACGACGACCAGGCCCTGGCCGATCGCCTCGCCGATCAGCTCGCCGCCACCGCCTGGACCCACCGCCACGAGTTCGTTCACACGGCGCTCCCCGTGCGGGAGGCGGTGGCCAAGGCGCTGGCCGCCGAGGGCAAGCCCATCGTGCTCGCCGATATGGCCGACAACACGGGTGGCGGCGCGGCGGGCGACGGCACCGAGATCCTGCGCGAGCTGCTGCGGGTGGGCGCGCGCTCCGCCGTGGTCGCCTGCCTCTGGGATCCCAAGGCCGTGGCGGAATGCGTCAAGGCAGGCGTAGGCGCCTCCGTGACGCTCCCCGTCGGCGGCAAGGTCGACGACCGGCACGGCGCGCCCGTGCGGGTGACGGGCGTGGTCCGCACGCTCTCCGACGGTCGCTTCGTGCACAAGGGACCCATGGCGCGCGGCCTGCCGGGCCGACTCGGCACCACCGCCGTCCTCGACGTCAACGACGTCAAGATCATCCTCATCTCGTACCGCTGGCAGACGCTGGATCCGGAGATGATCCGCTTCGTGGGCATCGACCCCCTCGACCACAAGGTGCTGGTGATCAAGTCCACCATCCACTACCGGGCCGCCTTCGAGCCCATGGCCCGCGAGATCATCGAGGTCGACGCCCCGGGGCTGTCCTCCTCCAACCTCGCGCGCTTCGAGTTCAAGCGGATCCGGCGGCCCATCTTCCCCCTCGATCCCCACACGACCTATCCGTGAGCGGCGAACGCGCAGGAGGACCCTCGCATGTCCTTCCCTGGCTTCACCCCGGCCGACTTCAAGGTCTTCGACATCGACGGCTTCAAGCCCCGCATGGCCGCCATCAAGACGCGGATCCGCCCCAAGCTCGAGGCGATCGGGCGCGATCTCCTGCCCGACGTCGCGCGCATCGCCGGTGACACCGCCTTCGCCCACGTCGCCAGGCACGCCCGGCGCACCGTCAATCCTCCAGACGACACCTGGGTCGCCTTCGCCCTCGACAAGCGCGGCTACAAGAAGCACTGCCACTTCAAGGTGGCCGTCTCGCGCGGCGTCGTGCGCTTTCTCTTCGAGGCGGGGCCCGAGCACGCGCAGAAGCGACGCTGGGCGGCGGCCTGGAAGCGGCAGGGGCCGAAGCTGGCGCCCGTGCTGAGGCGCGCCAAGGGCCTCGCCTGGTTCAAGGACGAGCACGACGAGCGGCCCGCCGCCATCCTGGGCGAGCTCTCGGCCGAGGACATCGCGCGCCTGGGCGACGAGCTGACGCGCACCCGGGACGGCTCGCTCGTCCTCGGGCGCGCGGTGCCCGCGCAGGAGGCGGCGCGCTGGAAGCCCCGTGACTATGCGCGCGCCGCGCGCGAGACCTTCCAGCTCCTGGCGCCGCTGTACCGGCTCAGATGAGGGCATTCCTCAGGCATCTGCCGGGTCGAGTGGCGAGCCATATCAACTCAGCCCTCCCCTCGGGGCTTCGCCCCTCAGCTCGAACCGCCACGCCCGAGGGAGCAGCCAGCCCGAGGCGTACGTGTCTATACGTCGAGGGCTGGGTGCGACCGAGAACGTGGTCGTTCGAGTTGAGCGGCCCTGCTGCGAGGCGAGGACTGAGTAGACTTGGCGAAGCCAATCGGCCCGGCAGATGACTGATGCGGTGATCTTTGACATGGACGGCGTCCTCATCGACAGCGGCGCGCATCACCGCGCGGCATGGATGGCCCTCCTCGCCGAGCTGGGCGAGGAGGCGGCGCATCCCGAGCCCTGGCGGCTGACCATCGGTCGGCCGAGCGAAGAGGCGGTCCCGCTCCTCCTCGGCCGCGCCATGCCCGACTACGAGGCGCGGCGGCTCGCGCGGCGCAAGCGCGATCTCTACGTCGGCTTCGCGCGTGCCGGTTTGGTGGCCGTCGCGGGAGTGCGCGACTTCGTGGCGACGCTGGAGCGGCTGCGCGTCCCCCGGGCCATCGGCACCTCGGCCTCGGCCTTCGATGTCGATCGCGTGCTCGCGGGGGTGGGGCTGCGGCGCGCGTTCGGGGTGATCGTGACGGCGGACGACGTCGTCATGGGCAAGCCCGACCCCGAGGTCTATGAGCTGGCCGCCGCGCGGCTCAGGGTCGCCCCCGAGGCGTGCGTGGTCTTCGAGGACTCGCTGGTGGGCATCGAGGCGGCGCGACGGGCCGGCATGCGTGCCGTCGGGGTCTCCACCGCGCACAGCGACGCCGAGCTGCGCGAGGCCGGCGCCGAGCGAACCATCGCCGATTTCCTAGGTCTCGAGTGGCCGAGCCTCGCAAGCCCGTAAGCACTCCCGCTTTCTGGGAAGGTCTCTATGCCGAGCACCAGGATGGGTGGGAGCTCGGGGAGGCCGCGCCCTCGCTGCGGGCCTGGCTCGCGGCGGGACGGACGTTCACTCACGCCGGCGCTTCCCCCCGTGCCGCCGCCATGTCGAGGCCCCCCCTCCTCGCCGTCCCCGGCTGCGGGCGAGGCCATGACGCGAGACTTCTCGCCCGTCACGGCTACGCGGTCACGGGCTTCGACTTCGCGGACGCGGCCATCGCGGAGGCTCGAGGGCTTGCGGCCAAGGAGCGTCTCGCCGTCGCCTTCGAGCAGCGCGACATCTTCACGCTGGGAGCCGACTACGCGGGACGTTTCGACGCGGTGTGGGAGTACACGTGCTTCTGCGCCGTCGATCCCGACCGCCGCGCCGAGTACGCGCAGATGCTCCAGGCCATCCTCCGTCCCGGAGGAATCCTCCTCGCCTGCTTCTATCCTTTGAGAGAGGGCACGGACGGGCCCCCCTTCCCGGTGTCCCGGGAGGGTATCGAGACGGTCCTCGAGCCCTGCTTCCGCATCGTGGAGGCGGGGGCGCCGCCCGCCTCTCCCGAGCGGCGCAGAAATCTCGAATGGTTCGTCACGGCCGAGCGCCGCGCAAGCTGATTCGCCGTTGCTTCACCCAGGAGGGCATGCTACGTTTGAGCACTTTTTTTCGGGACGCCACGTCATCGCGGATGAGCATGCGCGCGGCAACGGGCGGCCAAAGGAGGCTCCGGTATGAAGGTGCTTCGCATCGCTGCGATCCTGCTCCTCGTGGCCGCCGTGGGCGGCGCGCTCGCCCTCCGCGATCTCGCCAGCGCGCAGGCCCAGACCATCAAGATCGGCGTGCTCTACGACCACACCGGCCCCTTCTCCGCGGCGGGATCGCTCAACTGCTGGCGCGGCGCCAAGATGATGATCGACCTCATCAACGAACGGGGCGGCGTGCTGGGCAAGTACAAGATCGTCCAGATCGACGGCGACGGCCAGTCCAAGGCCGAGGTCGCCATCAACGAGGCGGAGCGGCTCCTGAACGTCGAGAAGGTCGACATCCTGGCCGGCATCTACTCGAGCGCGCACGCCGTGCCCCTCGCCGAGAAGGTGGACAAGCAGAAGCGCTTCCTCTGGATCACCACGGCCATCTCGTCGAAGGTCTTCGACGGGCGCAATCTCCAGTACACCTTCCGCCCGCAGCCCACGGGCGACCAGTTCGGCGCGCTCTCCGTCCAGTACATCAACGAATACTCGCAGGAGAAGTTCAAGAAGCCCGCCAAGGAGCTGCGCCTGGCCATCATCCACGAGGACGGCGCCTATGGCGCCGACGTGGCCCTGGGGAACGAGCTCAAGGCCAAGGAGCTCGGGCTCAACGTGGTCCTCAAGGAAGGCTATTCGATCAGCGCCCCCGACCTCTCCGCGCTGGTGACAAAGCTGCGGTCGGTGCGGCCCGACGTGCTCTTTCACACGGGCTACAACCCCGACATCGCCCTCTTCCTTCGCCAGGCCAAGGAGCAGGGGCTGCGCCTGCGCGCCTACATCGGCCACGGCGCCGGCCACAGCCAGATCGACAAGCTGAAGGAGGCCTTCGGCGCCAAGGAGATCGACGGCTTCCACACCCTCGACCCCATCGCCTCGCAGCTCCTGGATCCTAAGAAGCTCAAGCCCGGCGTGGGCGAGCTCACCGCCGAGATGGTCAAGCGCTACAAGGCGCAGTACGACAAGGAGGTCGCCGACCGCGCCATCGCGCCGCACGTCTCCATGGGCTTCAACAACATGTGGATCCTCCTGAACGACGTGGTGCCGCGGGCCATCACCAAGTACGGCGGGTTCGGTCCGGAGGCGCTCGCCAAGGCGGCCCGCGACACCGATATCCCCGAGGGCGGCACCATGCAGGGCTACGGGGTGAAGTTCAACCCGCCCGGCCACCGCTTCGCGGGGCAGAACGAGCGCTCCTTCCCGGCCGTCTTCGAGATCATCGAAGGCAAGTTCGAGCTGGTCTTTCCCAAGACGGTAGCGACTGCCCAGCCCATCCTGCCGCTGCCGGCGTCCTCACCGCTTGCCGTGCGGTGATGTCGAAGGGGGCCTCGACGGCCCCCTCCGACGCTTCGTCTGCGCCGGCGAAGCCGGCGCGCGAACGCGCCAGTGCGGGCGCGCTCCGACATGCTGACCGTTTCGGGGCTGACGAAGCGGTTCGGGGGCTTCACCGCGCTCAATCAGGTGTCGTTCGAGGTTCGCGAGGGGGAGATCCTCGGGCTCATCGGACCCAATGGCTCAGGCAAGACCACGCTGTTCAACTGCGTGTCGGGCGCGCTGCCGCCCACGGCCGGCTCCGTCCGCCTCCGCGGTGAAGAGATCGGCGGGCTCACCCCCGACAAGATCTGTCATCGGGGCATCGCCCGGACCTTTCAGATTCCCCGTCCCTTCCGCAAGCTCTCCATCCTCGAGAACGTGTCCGTGGCCGCTCACTACGGGACCAACCAGCCGAACACGGAAGCGCAGGCACGGTCGCGCGCGCGCGAGATGCTCGAGCTGGTGGGGCTACCCACGGACCCCGAGGCCGCCACGACTTCGCTCGGCGCCGGCGGGCTGAAGAAGCTGGAGCTGGCGCGCGCGCTCGCCACCGGCCCCCACCTGCTCCTGGCCGACGAGAGCCTGGGCGGGCTGGACCCGGCGGAGATGCACGACGCCGCCGAGATGCTCAAGCGCATCCGCCGCGACCTCGGGATCACCATCGTCTGGGTCGAGCACATCATGGCGACGCTGATGCGCGTGGTGGATCGCATCGTGGTGCTGGACCACGGTGAGAAGATCGCGGAGGGACTTCCTCTCGAGATCGCCGAGCATCCGCAGGTGGTCGAAGCCTATCTCGGCGAGAAAATCGTCTTGGCCTGAGGCCGGGCATCTCATGCTAGAGCTCAGCGGCATCACGGCGGGCTATGGCCACTTCACCGCGCTGTGGGACGTGAGCCTGCGCGTGGCCGAGGGCGAGGCGGTGGCGGTGGTCGGCCCCAACGGCGCGGGCAAGACCACGCTCCTCCGCGTCATCTCCGGTCTCATCGCCCCCCGCGCCGGCCGCATCACCTTCGAGGGCGCCGAGGTGGCCGGCCATCCCGCCTACGACATCGTGGCTCACGGGGTCGCGCACGTGCCCGAGGGCCGCCGCCTCTTTCCCGGCCTCACCGTGGCGGACAATCTCAAGATGGGCGCCTTCCTGCCTTCGGCCCGCGCCCACTACCGCGAGAGCCTGGAGCGCGTCTACACGCTCTTTCCCGTCCTCGCGGAGCGCCAGGACCAGCGCGCGGGGAGCATGTCGGGCGGCGAGCAGCAGATGCTGGCCCTCGGGCGCGCCATCATGTCGCGCCCCAAGATCATCCTGCTCGACGAGCCTTCCCTGGGACTCGCCCCCGTGATGGTCCTGCGCGTCTTTGACCTGATCCGCCGCGTGCGCGAAGAGGGCTACACGATCCTCGTGGTCGAGCAGAACGTTCGCCAGGTGCTCAAGCTCGTGGACCGGGCCTACCTGCTCGAGGTCGGGCGCATCAAGATGGAGGGCCGGGCGGACCAGCTCGCGGAGCAAGACTTCGTCCGCAAGGCCTACCTGGGCGTTTGAATTTCGAGCTGAAACGCGGCCGACGAGCCGCAGGCGAGGAGCGCGGTGAGGCAAGGGCTGAGTAGATCGCGAGGGCTGAATTGATCGATCCGATCTTCCTCGTCGAGGCGGCGATCAACGGCATTCTCCTGGGCGGAGTGCTGGCCCTCCTGGCGCTCGGGTTGAACCTGATCTTCGGGGTGCTCGACATCGTCTGGATCGCCTATGTCGACCTCGTCATGCTCTGCATGTACGCCATCTATTTCCTCAATGCCGTCTATGGCTGGCCCATCTGGGCGGCGGGGGTGGCCTCGCTGGGCCTGGGCGCCCTGCTCGGCGTCGGCGTGCACCTCCTCATCATCTCGCCCATCCTCACGAGCGCGCCGATCAACCAGCTCCTGGCCACGGGCGGGCTCCTCTTCTTCCTGCAATCCTTCGCCACGTTCCTGTGGACCACCGACCACAAGACCGTGCGCCTGAGCCTGCCGAGCTACGAGGTGGCCGGGATCTTCCTGCCCGCCACGCGGATCATCCCCTTCGCCATCTCCATCCTTGCCGTCATCGCCCTCTATCTCTTCCTCACCCGCACCTACATCGGCACGGCCATCCGCGCCGTGTCCCAGGACCGCGATGCCATGGCCCTCATGGGCGCCAATCCCCAGCGCGTCTACATCGTCACCTCCGCCGTGGGCGGAGCGATGGCAGGGCTGGCGGGGGCCCTCCTCATCATCCAGTACTCCGTGCACCCGTTCTTCGGCGCCCAGTTCGGGCCGCTCACCTTCATGGTGTGCGTGCTGGGCGGCCTGGGAAACATGGTGGGCGCCTTCATCGCGTCGTTCATCATGAGCGAGATCATTGCCATCGGGGGCGTGGTCATCTCGACCGAGATGGGCTACGTCATCGCCTTCGTCGTCTTCATCGTCATGATGTTCGTGCGGCCGGGCGGCATCCTCGCGAGGCGCGAATGAGCCGCGGCCGCCTCCTCGGGGGAGCGCTCCTCGCCCTTCTCCTCGCCCTGCCCTTCCTCCCCATGGGCGGCACACGGCAGCAGTACGTGCTCCACGTGGTGATCCAGATCTTCATCTGGTCCTTCATCGGCCAGGCCTGGTCCCTCATGGGCCGCTTCGGCCTCGTCTCCCTCGGCCACGGCGCCTTCCTCGGCGTGGGAGCCTACACCACCACGCTCCTCTGGAACTTCTACTCCCTCACGCCCTGGATCGGCGTGGTGGTCGCGGTGGCCGTGGCCGTGGGGATTGCCGTGGTCCTCGGCATTCCATCTTTTCGCTTCCGCGTGGTCGGCCACTACTTCGCGCTCGTCACGCTGGCCGTGGGCGAAGTCATTCGCCTCCTCATCATCGCCGAGCGCGACTGGACGGGCGGCTCGCTGGGCCTCACCCTCAAGACGGCGGGCTCGGACTGGAGCGTCTTCGCCGTTCAGTTCGCGGACAAGCGCGTCTTCTACTACGCCTCCCTGGCCCTCTTCCTGGCCGGCCTCTGGGTCTGGGACCGCGTGGACCGGAGCATGGCGCGCTCGGGCCTCGAGGCGATTGGCGAGGACGAGACGGCGGCGGCCTCGGTGGGCATCCACGTGACGCGCTTCAAGCTGGGGATCACCGTGCTGTCGGCCGCCCTCACCGCGGTGGGCGGCGTCCTCTACGCCCAGTACTTCTCCTACGTCAACCCCGACACGCTCTCGGGCATTGGGGTTTCCCTCAAGATCGTGTTCGCGGTGGTGCTGGGCGGCATGTACTCTCTGCTGGGTCCGCTCGTGGGCACCGCGCTCACGACCGCGCTGTCAGAAGGCCTGAGGATCGCCTTCGGCCTCAAGCTCCTCGGCATGGCGGAGACGATCTACGGCCTCCTCTTGATCATCTTCATCATCTTCCTGCCCTCGGGGATCTACGGCTCCCTCCATCAGCTGCTCCGACGCCGAGCCACCAAGACGACGCCCGCGTGACCGTTTCATATCCAAGCCTCCTTGTCCTGTGGGTCCTCATGGTCGAGAGTCGAGAGGTGCGTGTTTCCTTGAGACTGGGGGCGAGTTCCGGACATCCCGCCTTCTCCTGTCACGGCCCGCGACAACATATCGGCCAACCGTGATGGCTAGGTGGCGCGGAGAAGTCGATGTTGGACTTCATGGCTGAACAGCAATGCCAGGCCGTCGGCATCAACCCGCCACACCAGCGCTCCGACGCGGAGCAGCGGTCCCTCGTGAGGAACCAACTCCAGCTGCACCGTGGTCCCAGTCTTCAACAGTGCTTTCGTTCTGACTTTCGCACCATGCGTGCTGATGTCCACGGAACTTGCCACGTATCGGTTCGTCCCTACCTTGACGAGACCCGGCCATGCCATGCGGGCTCGCGGATGGTGCCGTCGGTCTTGCTGTCGTGGAATAGGCATGAGCGGTCAATCACAGCAATTCGCATGCCGAAGCGAGGCAGCTAGCATGGCCCGGATTTCCGTCATGGCTCTGAGGTCATGGCTCTCGGGCGAGGAAGAGCAGCTGCGCCACGTTCATCACAGTCTCCTAGTCGAGACTACCTCTAGCTTCCCCAGAGTCAACGGTTCCCCGACTCTGTTGAGTGTGTCACATTGCCGAAAACATCTCGGACGGTACCGCCTTCCAAAACTCTCGATTTCCCTTTTCGCGACGTGAAGGTGAGTTGTGCGACGCGCCTCGATCATTCATACTCTGCGCCATGGCTACGTGGGGGAAGTTCCCGGACGAGGACGCGCCCAAGGCGGTGGTCGCGCTGGCCGAGCAGGTGGAGCGGGACGGCGGCCTCGCCCTCGCCCTCTACCGCGAGCCGGTGGGTGATCACTGGCAGATCTTCTGTCTCCTGCCCATGGACAAGGTCGAGCCGACGCCGTATCAGCGCGACCTCTCGCCCACGCATGCCAAGCGCCTCCAGGAGGTGGTCAAGAAGATCGACCGCTTCGTGGATCCCATCGTCATCATGTCGCCCAAGCCGGGGCTCTACTGGACGCCCAACGGCAATCACCGCCGCGTGGTGCTGGAAAAGCTCAAGTGCAAGCTGGTGCCGGCCATCCTGGTGCCCGAGCCCGAGGTCGCGTTCCAGATTCTCGCGCTCAACACGGAGAAGGCGCACAACCTGAAGGAGAAGTCCCTCGAGGTCATCCGCATGTACCGCAGCCTGGTAGACGACGAGCCGGAGAGCGGCGAGGAAGGCTACGCTTTCCAGTTCGAGGCTCCCCATTTCATCACCCTGGGGCTGCTCTACGAGAAGAACAAGCGCTTCGCGGGCGGCGCCTTCGCGCCCATCCTCAGGCGAGTCGACAAGTTCCTGAAGGGGCGCTTCCCGAAGACGCTCGGGGAGCGGGAGGAGCGCGCCGAGCTGGTCCGGGAAGCCGACGAGGCGCTCGTGGAGGTGGTGGCCAAGATCAAGAAGCGCGGGATCAACCATCCCTACGTGAAGAACTTCGTCCTCGCCCGCACGACGCCGCTGACCAGACAGCGCAAGACCCTGCCCTCCTTCGACCAGACCTTCAAGAAGCTGAAAGAGAACATCGAGGATTTCGATATCGCCAAGGTCCGCTACGAAGACATCCAGCGCTCGGCCATCATGGGCGCGCCGGCGGCAGGCTGAGAACCGGCCCGCATGGCCGCCCCCGCCAAGCTTGCCGAGGCCGATGTTGCGGCCAGACTCGCCACGCTGCCCGGCTGGAGCCTCGAGGGCGGCAAGCTTCACCGCGCTTTCGTCTTCCGTGACTTCGTGGAAGCCTGGGGCTTCATGAGCGGAGCCGCCCTCGCGGCCGAGGCCATGGGCCATCATCCCGAGTGGTCCAATGTCTGGAACCGTGTCACCGTCGACCTGACCACGCATGACGCGGGCGGTCTGACCGCGCTCGACTTCGATCTCGCCGCGCGCATGCAGGCGCTGGCCGCCCGGCCCGCGTGACGGGTCGCGTCGCCATCGTCACGGGGGGCACGGGCGCCCTCGGCCAGTCGATCGTCCTCCGTTTCCTCCGCGACGGCGCCTCCGTGGCCGTGCCCTGGGTCGTGGCCGAAGAATGGGCGACGCTCGAGTCACGCGCGGCCGACGCGCGGCCGCGGCTTCATGGCCTCCGCGCCGACGTCACCGACGAGGCGGCCATGGCCGCCTTCCTCTCCGGCGTTCTCGGCCGTCTTCAGCGCGTCGACGTGCTGGTCAACGCGGTCGGCGGCTTCGCGGGGGGCGATCTCGCCTCGACCCCGTTGCCCGAATGGCGGCGGATGATGGACCTCAATCTGACCTCGGCCGTGATCGCTTCGCGCGCCGTCCTCGCGCCGATGACGGCCGCGCGCCGGGGGCGCATCGTGAACATCTCCTCGCGCGCCGTGGTACCGCCCCAGGGTGGCTTCATCGCGTACACCGTCTCGAAGAGCGCCATCATCGCGCTCACCCAGGCTCTCGCCCAGGAAGTACGGGGCCTTGGCATCACCGTCAACGCAGTGATGCCGAGCACCATGGACACGCCGGCCAATCGCCGCGCCATGCCTGACGCCGACCGCTCGGGCTGGGTCAGCACTGACGCCGTCGCCGACGTGATCGCCTATCTCGCCTCCGATGGAGCCGGCGCCGTCTCCGGCGCGTATATACCGGTGTGACGATCTACGCTAGAATGCGCGGCATGGCGTTCGCTCCCCGCGCCGCGGCCACCCTCGTCCTGGCCGCGCTCCTTGCGTCGGGTTGCGCTACCGCGAGTGTCCGCGCGGCGGCGCCCTCTGGCGAGCCGCCCCCGCCCGTCCTCCAGGTTCTGCCGAACGGACTCACCCTCATCGTCCAGGACCACCGCGCGGCCGACATCGTCGCCGTCTATCTCTGGGTCGCCACCGGGGTGCGCTACGAGCGGACCGACGGCCTCGGCTACGCGCATTTCCAGGAGCACATGCTCTTCAAGGGCACCGACAAGTTCGGCCCCGGATATATCGACCGGGTGGTGGAGGGTCAGGGCGGGCGCGACAATGCCTTCACATCGTTCGACTACACGACGTTCCAGATCACCGTGCCCAGCGAGGCCACCCGCACGGCCATCGAGCTGCTCGACGACATGGCCTTCCGGTCCGCCTTCGATCCCAAGGAGATCACCGCGGAGCGCGAGGTCATCTTCGAGGAGGCGCGGATCGAGCAGGACAATCCGAAGACCGCCATCATCCGCCAGCTCTACGGCCTCGTGTTCGCCGACCATCCCTACGGTCGGCCGGTGCTCGGGACGACCGAGACCATGAACGCGGCGACCCAGGAAAAGCTCAAGGCCTTCAACCGCCAGTACTACACGCCGGAGAACATGGCGCTCGTGGTCGTGGGCCCGGTGGAGGCCAAGACCGTGCGGGCCATGGTCGACGGCACCTTCGGACGGGAGCGCCGCAGCGGCTACGCGCCGCCCACGGCACCGCCCCTTCGTCCCCTCACGGGTAGTGTGAGGCGTACCGTCGAGCGGCCGGAGCAGCAGGCGCACCTTGCCCTGGGCTGGCAGGCGCCCAGCCTCAGCAACCCTGACAGCTTCCCCCTCGATCTGCTCTCGACCATCCTGGCGGGCAGCGAGAGCTCGCGGATGGCCAAGAGCCTGCGCGACACCGAGCGGGTGGTGGCGAGCATCAGCATGACCAATTCCTCGCTGCAGCTCTCCGGCATCATCTATGTCCAGGCCGCTCTCGAGGCGGCGGACGTGGAGCAGGCGGAGCGCCGCATCATCGAGGAGATCGCGCGCATCCAGCGCGAGGGGCCGACAGAGGAGGAGCGACAGCTCGCCGTGACCAAGGCGGAATCGGAGCACGCGTTCTCCTACGAGACATCGGACGGCGTGGCCTCCGCCTACGGCCTCGCCCAGACCATGGGCAAGCTCGAGGACGAGCTGCGCTACCTCGAGCGGCTCCGCACGGTGACGCGGGAGCAGATCCGGGACGCGGCCCGCAAGTATCTTCCCCTGAACGACTACGCCCGCATCGCCTTCGTGCCGGGGAAAGCCAGATGACTCTCGAGCTGAGACGTGGCCTGCCTTTCGAGCTGAAGGGCGGAGCCCTGAGGGGAGAGCTGAATAGATCCCGCAGGCCGGACAGCGGCGAGGCGAGGACCAATTGATGATTTTCGCGGTAGCGCGCGCTGCACTGCTGCTGGCGCTCCTGATCCCATCCCTGGCGGCGGCCCAGACAGACAGCGTGACGCGGACCAAGCTGCCGAACGGCCTCACCGTGCTCGTGCGCGAAAATCCGATCGCGCCCGTCGTCGCCTTCTCGGTCATGGTCAAGATGGGGACGCGCACGGAGACGCCCGCCACCGCGGGCATCTCCAACCTTCTGCAGCTCATGATGGTGCGCGGCACCGACAAGCTGGCGGGCGAGCAGATCGTGGAGGCCGCAGACCGCATGGGCGGAAGCATCGACGCCTATGGCGACGCGGACTACTCGGAGATCACGGCGACCGCGCTCTCGCGCAGCTGGCAAGAGATGCTCGAGCTGGTCGCCGACATCGCGCTGCGGCCCTCGCTCCCCGACGGCACCTTCGGTCCCGTGCGCGATTTCCTCGCGCGCCAGATCAGGAACCGCGGCGACAAGCCGTCTGACGTGGCCATGGACCGCATGCGGGAGGCGCTCTACGGATCGCATCCCTATGCCTGGGATCCTACGGGCCGCCGCGAGAGCCTCGAGCGACTGACCCGCGACGCCCTCGTTGCCTACTACCGCGCCCACTACGTGCCCGACGGCATGGTGGTGGCGGTGAGCGGTCAGGTGAAGACGGCCGAGGTGCAGGCCCAGGTCGCGCGTCTGTTCGGCGGCATGCCCGCCGGCAAGGCGCCCACGCCGAGTCCGCCCGCGCCGCCGCCCATGGCTGCCACCCGACAGGTCTTCACGGTGCCCGGGGCCCAGGCCCAGATCGTCATGTCCGGGCTCGCCCCGTCGCTCACCGACAAGGACTACGCGCCGACCAAGGTGCTCGCCTCTCTCCTCGGCGGCGGCATGGCCGGGCGCTACTTCTCCGAGCTCCGCGACAAGCAGGCGCTTGCCTACACCACCTCCGCCCAGTACGCGACCCGCGTGGACACGAGCGCCTTCGTCAACCTGCTCGGCACCGCGCCCGAGAACGTGGCCAAGGCGGAGGCCGCTCTCAAGACCGAGCTCGCCCGCGTCCAGAACGAGCCCGTCTCGGCCCAGGAGCTCTCGATCGCCAAGGCCTATCTCCTCGGCAGCCAGGCCATGGACCGACGGACCAACCAGCGGCAGGCCTGGTACCTGGCCTTCTACGAAGTGGCCGGCGTCGGTCCGGAATTCCTCGATCGCTACGCCGCGGATGTGAAGCAGGTCACGGCCGCTGATCTCCAGCGCGTGGCCAGACGCTACCTGGGGACGGTGCGGACCGTCATCGTCGAGCCGCCCAAGTAGCGCACCCGCCTCAAAGGGTCCGGCACTTTCCTTTCCCCCTCCCCCACTGGGGAGAGGGTCCGCCGTTCGAGCCGAGACGCTGGCGACGAGGCGAGGGCTATTAGATCGAGGGGGTCGAGTCCAAGACCTCCGGAAACTCGCGCACGATGCGGTGGGGACGCACGGTCGCGCCCTCGGGCAGCCCCACCCGCTCGCGGTCCACCCAGATGCCGCGCAGGCCGAGCCGCTGCGGCGCCGCCACGTCCCATTCGATGTGGTCGCCCACCATCCACGCCTCGGCGGGAGCGATGCCCAGGCACTCCAGAGTGTGGCGGTAGACGATCTCCTCGGGCTTGCCCACCCCGAACTCGCCCTCGATCACGATCACGTCGAAGAAGCCGGCGAGATCGAATTGCTCGATCTTCCGCCGCTGCTGGCTCTTGTCGCCATTGGTGACGAGGGCCATGGACACGCCATTGGCGCGCAGCCGGCCCAGCGCCTCCGGCACGCCCGGAAAGAGTCGCATGACGGCCCAGCGCCGCGCCGCGAAGTCCTCGGCGATGCGGGCGGCCAGATCGGGGCTCGGCACGCCCACGCGCTCGAGCCCGTTGGCGGCGATCTTGGTCCAGGCGCCCATCATGTTGACGCGCTCGGTCCGCTGCCGGGTGACGTCATCCCAGAACCAGCGCCGCGCGATCCGGACGGCGTCGGCGAGCGCGATGGCATCCAGGCCGGCCGTTGGGCCCAGGGCCCCGCAGGCGCTTTGCCACGAGTCCTCGACGCCGCCCGAGTAGTCGAGGAGCGTGTCGTCGAGGTCGACGAGGAGGGCCTTCACGAGACCGCCTCGATTGTTTCAGATCCGGGGGGGAGCGGCGTCGCTCCTCCCCCGGCCCCCCCCACCGCATGGATTCCTTCGGATCCGGCGGGGAGCGGTGTCGCTCTCGCCGCCTCTTCCGGTTTCGAGAACGGCGGCAGCTCGGGGCGGCAGACCGCCCGGAAATTGCACCAGCGGCAGATGCGGAGATCCTCGCTCTTCTCGAAGTTGGCTTCCTCGGCGAGATTCTTGTCCGGGTCCTTGAGGTAGGCGCGCATCGCGCGCACGGAGAGGCGGATGTGCTCGCGCACCCGGTCCAGGCTCACCTCGTCCCAGGGATGCGCCGTCACCTTGGCCGCCCCGAGGTTGACCTCGAGCAGGTCCACGCGCTGGAGATCCACGCCCATGACCTCGAGGGCGTAGAGGGCGTAGCCGCCGAGCTGGGTGGCCGCGCTCTCCCCGCCGTTGCCGCCCGTCTTCCAGTCCACGAGCTGGAGCCGGTCCGCGGCGTTCCAGAAGCCGAAGTCCGGGGCGGCGAAGACGCGCGTCCCCTCGAAGGTGAAGGAGCCGATGTCCTCGATGAAGGACCAGCGGTCCGTGGGAGTCTGCTTGATCTCGGCCAGGAGGGGCAGCCGGTAGAAGTTGCGCAGGCAGCGGACGACGTGGTCGCGGAGGGCCTGCCACTCGGCGTCCCGTATGGGCACCGCGTACTCGTGCTCGAAGAGCCCCGTGCGCTTCGGGTGCTCATGGTAGATGCCGTCCCGGGAGGCGCGCCACTCCCCGCGCATCTGCCGCACGGTGTCCTCGATCAGCGCGGCCTCGGAGAGCGCGTAGCCGTCGCGCATGGCGAGAAGCGCGCGCTCCACCGCCTCGTGCACGAGCCGCCCCGCCCACATCTGCCGGGTCCCGAGCTGCTTGAGGACGTAGAGGCGGCGCACGAGCGGGTCGGCGTCGGCCTCCCAGCCGCCCCAGGCGCCGTAGTACTGGTAGAAGTAGCGCCGGCGGCAGTCCTTGAAGACATGGTCGCGAGTGCGGGACCAGGAGAAGTCGTTGACGAGGTCGGCCACCCTCCGAGTCTATCAGGTCGGCCCTTCGAGGAGGGCGCATTGACAGGCGCGAGGCGCGCACCTAGACTTCGGGGCACGCGGGCCAGACGCCCCTTCGAAATCAAGGCGGCCAGGACGTTCCTCGGCGCGAAACAACACAAGGAGGATTCACGAATGAGCGACGTGACGGTTGGGACGGAAGCCCCTGGGGAAAGCGAGACGACGGGCGGGATCACGCGGCGGCAGGTGCTCGTGGCCGGCGCCACCTTCGCGGGCTACGCGGTGGCCGTGGACAAGGTCCTGGCCCAGGCGATCAAGACCGACACCACCGGCATCCAGGCCGGCGACTTCGAGGTCAAGATCGGCGACTACATGATGCCGGTCTACGAGGCGCGTCCGGCCTCAGGCGGGCCCGCCCCCATCGTGGTGTGCATCTCGGAGATCTGGGGCGTCCACGAGTGGGTGCGCGACGTGACCCGCCGCTTCGCCAAGGCGGGCTACTACGCGGTCGCCCCGGAGCTGTTCAAGCGCGAGGGGGGCGTCGCGCAGCTCCCGAACATCCAGGACATCCTCAAGATCGTGCTCGCGGTGCCCCGCAAGCAGGTCCTTGGCGATATCGCGGCCTCCGTCGACTGGGCCAAGAAGCGGCCGGGCGCGCGCGCGGACCGCGTCGGCGTTACCGGCTGGTGCTGGGGCGGCTCGACGGTCTATCAGGTGGCCGCGACGAACCCGGACATCAAGGCCTCCGTGGCGTGGTATGGCCCGCCGGCCCGCCCGTATCCCGATCAGCCCGCGCCCGTCACCGGGTTCGACGTCGTCAAGGACATCAAGGCGCCCTTCCTGGGACTCTACGGCGAGCTGGATCAGAGCCCGGCGCCGGCCGACGCCAAGAAGTTCGGCGACCTCCTCAAGCAGACCAACCCCAACTCCGAAGTCATGATCTACCCGGGCGCCAACCACGGCTTCTTCGCCGACTACCGGCCGTCCTACAGCCCGGCGGCCGCGGCCGATGCGTGGAAGCGCTGCACCGACCTGTTCGCCAAGTCCCTCAAGGCCTGAGCCCGACGCGCTCACAGGAGAGCCGCATGCCATTCGTCAACATCCGCATCTACGAAGGTTGGGGCAAGGAGCGCAAGGACGAGATCGCCAAGCGCGTGACCGGCGCCATCACCGACGTCACCGGCCTGCCGAAAGAAGCCGTGTGGGTCGTCATCGAGGAGGTCAAGCCCCACGACTGGTACGCCGCGGGCAAGCCCGGGGAGCCGCTCAAGAAGTGACGCTGGAAATCCGCGACCCTCGCCTCACCGCCGTGGTGGGCCCGAAGGTCGAGTTCGAGAAGATCGCGGGAGACTGCCTGTTCACCGAGGGGCCGCTCTGGCATCCGGCGGGCAAGTACCTACTGTGGAGCGACATGCCCGGAGACCACCTGCGCCGCTGGTCAGCCACGGACGGCGTCAGCACCTTTCGCAAGCCCTGCAACAAGTCCAACGGCCTGACCTGGGACCGCCAGGGCCGGCTCCTCGCCTGCGAGCATGCCTCGAGCCAGGTGTCGCGGACGGAACCGGACGGCCGCATCACCTCCATCGCCACGCACTACGAAGGCAAGCAGCTCAACAGCCCCAACGACATCGTGTGCGCCGCGGACGGCGGCATCTACTTCAGCGACCCGCCCTACGGCCGCGCGGACTTTTACGGGATCAAGCGCGAGCAGGAGCTGTCGCATCAGAGTGTGTACCGCGCCGGCGCTGATCCGAAGCGCCCCACCCTCCTGGTGGACGACTTCGACAGGCCCAATGGGCTGTGCTTCTCTCTCGACGGTCGCCGGCTCTTCGTCAACGACACCGCGCGCAAGCACATCCGCATCTTCGACGTGAAGGCCGACGGCGGCCTCACGGGAGGGCGCGTGTGGGCCGAGACCACGGGGGAGGGACGCGGCGCGCCCGACGGCATGAAACTCGACTCCGCCGGCAACGTGTATTGCTGCGGCCCCGGGGGCGTCCACGTCTTCACGCCCGAGGCCGCCTGTCTGGGCGTGATCCAGGTGCCGGAGCCCGCGGCCAACTTCGCCTGGGGCGACGATGACTACCGGAGTCTCTACATCACCGCGTCCACATCCGTGTACCGGATCCGGGTACAGGAGCCGGGGTTCCCGGCTCTGTAGCCCCGGGTGGCAAACCGCCAAAGGAGGCTCGCCATGGTCCGCTCACTGATTTTGCTGCTCGCCACGCTGCTGGCGCTGCCGCTCTCGGCCGAAGCCCAGAAGCCGATCAAGGTCGGCGTGCCCTTGCCCCTGTCCGGGCCCCCCGCGCTCTTCGGCGAGCCGGCGAGCAAGGGCGCCCAGATGTTCGTGGACGAAATCAACGCCAAGGGCGGTGTCCTGGGCCGGAAGATCGAGCTCGTCATCCGGGACTCCAAGGCCGACGCCAACGAGGCGGTCCGCGTCTCGCGCGAGCTCATCCTCAAGGAGAACGTGGACTTCCTCATGGGAACGCTCACCTCCGCGGAGGGCCCCGCCGTCTCCGTGGTGGCCAAGGAGAACAAGATCGTCTTCATCGCGCCGATTCCCAAGACGGACCAGCTGACGGCGGCCGACAAGCTCCACCCCTATGTCTTCCGCGTGGCCGCCAACACGACAATGGAAGGGCGGAGCGCAGCGGAGATCGTGGCCAAGTGGCCCGTGACCAAGATCGCCACCATCGCCTTCGACTACGCCTATGGCCAGGACGTGACCAAGTCCTTCGTCGAGCACATCAAGCGGCTCAAGCCCGGCGTGGAGATCGTGGACCAGCAGTGGCCCAAGCTCGGTGAGCAGGACTACAACCCGTTCATCAATGCCCAGATGGCCAAGAAGCCGGAAGCGGTGGTCTCCTCGATCTGGGGTGGCTTCTTCGTGACCTTCTCGAAGCAGGCCAAGGCCCTGGGCTACTTCGACGCCATCAAGTACAACTTCATCGGGCTCGGCGAGGCGGGCTCGCCCGAGACGACCAAGTCGATGGGCGCGGACTACCCGGTAGGGATCTGGGGCAACTCCTACGACGCCTTCTACTGGGAGGACAATCCGGGCCCGCACAAGGAGTACACCGCGCGCCTCTCGAAGTACCTGAAGGACGAGTACCCCTCGTCGTGGGCCATCCAGGGCTACATCGGCATGGCCTTCCTGACCGAGGCGATCAAGAAGGCGGGGAGCACGGACTCGGACAAGGTCTCCAAGGCGCTCCTCGGGCTCACCATCGACACGCCCATCGGCAAGCAGACCCTTCGCGAGAAGGATCATCAGGCGAACCGCGGCCAGCTCTACGGAAAGACGGTGAAGGACCCGAAGTACAACTTCCCGATCATGAAGCCCATCACCTACGTCGATCCGACCAAGTTCATGGACTAGGTCTCTCCCCTCACCCTGCCCTCACCCCTCCGACTGGGGAGAGGGCCGCAGTTCGAGCTGAGTCGCTGCCCGCCGTTCGAGTTGAGCGCCCAGCGGCGCGAGACGAGAGCTGAGTTGATTCCGCAGGCGAGGAGAGCGACGAGGGGAGGGCTGAGAAGGTGAGGGGGCCTTCCTCTGATGCCCGACCTCTCGTTCGCCTTCGCGCAGTCGCTGAGCGGCCTCACCGCGGCGATGTTCCTCTTTCTCATCGCGTCGGGCCTCTCGCTCATCTTCGGTGTTCTTCGCGTGCTCAACTTCGCCCACGGCACCTTCTACATGCTGGGCGCATACTCCGCCTATCAGATCGTGCAGTGGCTGGGAACGGGCCCCATCACTTTCTGGATAGCCGCGCTGGGGGCGGCCACGGGGGTCGCCCTCCTCGGCGGCATCGTCGAGCGCTTCCTCTTCCAGCGTCTCTACGGCAAGGAGGAGCTCTACCAGCTCCTCTTCACGTATGCCCTCGTCCTCATCCTCAGCGATGTCGCCAAGATCATCTGGGGCACGCAGCAGAAATCGGTGAGCCGCCCCGCGGGCCTCACGGGCGCCGTGAGCGTCTTCGGAGCGACCATCCCCGACTACAACCTCTTCATCATCCTGCTCGGCCCCGCCATCGCGCTGGGGTTCTGGTACGTGCTCCAGCGCACGCGCGTCGGGCGATTCATCCGCGCGGCGGCCCTGGATCGCGAGACCCTGGGCGCCCTCGGCGTCAACGTCAGGGCCCTGTACACGGGCGTGTTCATGCTCGCCTCGTTTCTCGGCGGGCTCGGCGGCGCCCTCATCTCGCCCATGCGGGCCATCGTCCCCGGCATGGACACGGAAGTCATCGTCGAGGCCTTCGTGGTCGTGGTCATCGGAGGGCTCGGCTCCTTCTGGGGGACCTTTCTCGGCGCTCTCATCTACGGCCAGGTCCTCTCCTTCGGGATCCTGTTCTTCCCGCGCTTCTCCATCTTCTCGATCTTCGCCCTCATGGCCGCCGTCCTCATCATCCGGCCCTGGGGCCTGCTCGGGCGGCCGCTGAAATGACCACGCGCGCTGTTCGCCCGAACGCTTCGCGCCGCACGCCCTGCGCAGGCGCCTCGGCGGCGAAATCCATGACACCGCCGTGAAGCGGCTGGGCTCTCGCTGGCCGGTCCTCGTGCTGATCGCCGCCTTCTTCGTGCCCGCGCTCGGCTCGCGCTACTACACCTTCCTGGCCAACGACGTCGTCATCTGGGCGCTCTTTGCCACCAGCCTCAATCTTCTCGTGGGCTATACCGGGCTGGTCTCGTTCGGCCACGCCGCCTACTTCGGCATCGGCGCGTACACCACGGGCCTCCTCATGAAGAAGGTGGGCGTCCCGTTTCTTCTCGCCTTCCCCGCCGCCGGGCTCCTCGCGGGACTCTTCGCTCTCGTGTTCGGCTTCTTCTGCGTGCGCCTCACGCGTATCTACTTCGCCATGCTCACGCTGGCCTTCGCCCAGATCGTGTGGGCGATCTGCTTCAAGTGGAACGAGGTCACGGGCGGGGAGCAGGGCATGCCGGAGATCCCCTACCCGGATTTCGCGTGGCTCGAGCGCGTGGCAGCCGCGGTGCCGTCGCTCGGCTACCGGACGTCGGAGTACTTCTACTTTCTCACCCTGCTGATGGTCGCCACCTGCCTGTGGCTCCTCCGCCGCATCGTGGGCTCGCCCTTCGGGCGCATGCTCACGACCATCCGCGAGAACCCGGAGCGCGCGGAGTTCATCGGGGTCAACGTGCGGCGCTACGAGCTGGGCGCCTTCGTCATCGCGGGCGCCTTCGCGGGCCTCGCCGGCGGCCTCTTCGGCATCTTCAACCGAGGCGTCTTCCCGGACTTCGCCTACTGGACCAAGTCCTCCGAGGTGCTGATCATGACGCTCCTGGGGGGCATGGGCACCTTCTTCGGTCCCGCCCTGGGCGCCCTCGTGCTCCTCTGGCTCAACCAGCAGATCGTCTCGTACACGCAGTACTGGCCCCTCATCCTCGGCACCATCCTCGTCGTGCTTCTCTTCGTCTTTCCCGGAGGGATCGCGGGCGCCGTCCTTGGTCTCTGGCGCAGGTTCTCACGGAGGCCGGCGAGTGCTTGAGGTCCGCGAGCTCCGCAAGAGCTTCGACGGCTTCCAGGCCGTGGGCGGGGTGAGCTTCTCCGTGCCGCGCGGCTCCGTGAGCGCCATCATCGGGCCCAACGGCGCGGGCAAGACCACGCTCTTCAACCTCATCACGGGTCATCTCCGTCCCGACGCGGGCAGCGTCAGCTTCAAGGGCCGGGAGGTGACGGGCATCGCGCCGCACGACCTCTGCCGCCTCGGGATGGGCCGCTCCTTCCAGCGGACGAACATCTTTCCGCAGCTCACGGTGTACGAGAACGTCCAGGCCGCCTACGTGTCTCATCGTGGCCGCGGCTGGAGCCTCTTCGAGCGCGTGGAGCGCCTCTTCCGGGAAGAGGCGGAGTCCGTGCTCGCCTCCGTGGGCCTCCTCGACAAGGCGGGCGAGGTCGCGGGCTTCCTCTCTCACGGCAACCAGAAGCAGCTCGAGCTCGGCATCGCCCTCGCCCTCGAGCCCGAGATCCTCCTCCTCGACGAGCCCACGGCCGGCATGTCCGCCCAGGAGACGCGGGAGTCGATCCAGCTCATCGAGCGCATCGCGCGCGAGCGCGGACTCACCCTCCTCTTCACGGAGCACGACATGGAGGTGGTCTTCGCCATTTCCCAGCGCATCACCGTGCTCCACCAGGGCCGCGTCATCGCCGACGGGGCTCCCGACGAAGTCCGTCGCCATCCGGAAGTCCGGCGCGTGTATCTGGGGGAGCGTCACTGATGGCGGCCATCCTCGAGGTCAAGCAGATCTACACCTCCTACGGCCTGTCCCAGGTGCTCTTCGGCGTCTCCCTCGAGGTGGCGGCGGGGGAATGCGTGTGTCTCGTGGGGAGAAACGGGGTCGGCAAAACCACGACCATGCGAAGCATCATGGGGCTGACGCCGGCCCGGCAGGGGCACGTGGTGTGGAAAGGGCGAGACATCACTCGGCGCGAGCCCTACGCGATCGCCGGGCTCGGCATCGGCTTCGTCCCCGAGGACCGGCGCATCTTCGCCGACCTGACCGTCTGGGAGAACCTCGACGTGGCCGCCCGCCGCCCTCGCGGCGGCCGGGAGGAAAGTCAGGGCTGGACCCTCGAGCGGGTCTTCGACCTCTTTCCCAAGCTCCGCGAGCTCGTGGACCGGCAGGGCGGACACCTGTCGGGCGGCGAGCAACAGATGCTGACGATCGCGCGCACGCTCATGGGCAATCCCGAGCTACTGCTCCTGGACGAGCCCTCGGAGGGCCTGGCGCCGCTCGTGGTCGACCACCTCAAGGATCAGATCGGCCGCCTCGCCCGCGAGGGACTCACCATCCTGCTCGCCGAGCAGAACGTGGATTTCTGCCTCGACCTCGCCGACCGCGTGTACGTGCTCGAGAAGGGGCACATAAGGTACGAGGGCACGGCCCGGGCCTTCCGCGAGGACGAGTCCATCCGCGCCCAATACCTTGCGCTCTGATTTTCTGGTAGGGTGTGGGCCATGGCGACCTTCATCATCACGTGCCCCTGCTGCAACGGCCGGCTGACGATCGACCCAGGCCTCGAAGCGGTGGTCGCGCACGAGCCGCCGCCGCGGAAGAGCTCGGGCCTGGGGCTGGGCGAGGCGATCACCTCGCTCAAGGGCGAGGCGGCCAAGCGCGAGGAGCGCTTCCGGGAGCAGATGAAGGCCGAGCAGAACAAGGGCAAGGTGCTCGACGCCAAGCTCCAGCAGGCGCTCAAGAAGGCCAAGGACGACCCCAGCAAGCCCATCAATCCGATGGACCTCGATTAGGCTCGCGCCGACGCTCTCCCGTCTTCTCTAGAGGCACACGGGTGACCGGTGGGGGGTGTCGGGGATTGCTGTGTGAGGCGCAGCCGAAGGCGAGCCGAGCCTCACGGGTGACCGGTGGGGGGGGTGTCGGGGATTGCCGTGTGAGGCGCAGCCGAAGGCGAGCCGAGCCAACCCTTAGGAGATGCGGCGATCGCTCCCCCCTGACTCAAAATGAAAAGAACTCCTGACCTGACGTCCGACCTCCTCAAGCGCGTCAGCCGCTCGTTCTATCTGTCCCTCGCCGTGCTCCCGGCCTCGGTGAGGCCTATCCTGGGACTGGCATATCTCTTCGCCCGGGCGGCCGACACCATCGCCGACTCCCGCTTGATCGACCGGGAGCAGCGGATCACCCATCTGATCGCCTTCCGCGACGAGCTCGACAGCCTGGCCCCGGGCCGGCTCGCCGCCATCGTGGCCGCCACCCGCGGCATCCAGTCCCTCGAGGCCGAGCGCACCCTGCTCGAGCGCCTGCCCGAGTGCTTCGCGGCCTACCAGGCGCTGCCCGTGGCGGACCGCCGGCGCGTCCGCCACGTCCTCGAGACCATCATCGAGGGCATGACCGAAGATCTGAGCCGCTTTCCCGGCGAGGACGAGGACGGCCTCACCGCCCTGGAAACGCGCCACGATCTGGACCGCTACACATACCTCGTGGCCGGCTGCGTCGGCGAGTTCTGGACGGAGGTCCATGTCGCCCACCGGTCGAGGCTCAAGCAGTGGGACCTCGAGAAGATGAAGTCCCTGGGGATCCGTTTCGGCAAGGGGCTCCAGCTCACCAACGTGCTGCGCGACATCCCGCGCGACCTGCGCCAGGGCCGCTGCTATCTGCCGAGCCGCGACCTGGCGCGGCTGGGGCTCGAGCCCAAGGACCTCCTCGATCCCGCCGCGGGGGCGGCGCTCCGACCGCTGCTCGTCGAGCTCCTCAACCTCGCCCTCGATCACTACGAGGCGGGCTGGCAATATACCTTTGCCATTCCCAAGCGCGAGACCCGGATGCGCCTGGCCTGCGCCTGGCCGCTTCTCATCGGTCTGCGCACGCTCGATCTCCTCGCGCAGTCGCCGAACTGGCTCGATCCCGACGTGGTCCTCAAGGTGCCGCGCTTCCGCGTCTACGGCATGATGGCGCAGTCCATGGCCACCGTCTGGTCCACCCGCATGCTTGCGAGAAAGGCGCGCCAGCTCCGCGAGCGCATCCGCCTGTGATCCCCATCTTCCAGGTGGACGCGTTCGCGGAGAAGCCCTTCGCGGGCAATCCCGCCGCCGTCGTCCTGGATGCCCGCGGACTCTCGGACCGACAGATGCAGGCCATTGCCGCCGAGATGAACCTGGCGGGCACGGCCTTCCTGACCCCGGCCCGCGGCAGCGAGGGCGCGCAGTGGCACCTCCGCTCGTTCACGCCGAAGCGGGAGGTCGCCTATTCCGGCCACACGACGGTCGCGGCCGTGCACGCTCTCCTCGAGGCGGGGCGGCTTCGCGGCGAGCGCGTCGTGTTCGAGACGATGTCCGGCCCCCTGGGCGCCAGCGTGGTCGCCGGCAAGACGCGACGGCTGATCTGGCTCGAGCCCCAGGTGCCCACGCTGCATCCGTTCTCGGGACAGCTCGCCCACGTGCGCGAGGCCGTCGGGCTCCCCGCCGCCGCGGGGTGGGCGGCCACCGTCACCACGCCGGATCATGACCTCGTCATCCCGGTAGCCGGGCTCGAGCTTCTCCGGTCGCTCAGGCCGAACATGGCCGCCCTCGGAGACGTGGCCACCCACGCCGGCCTTCGCGGAGTCTGCCTCGTCTCCCGCGAGACGGTGGAGCCGGGCTCCACCACCCACAGCCGCTTCTTTGCGCCCCACTACGGCATCCCCGAAGACATCGTCACCGGCTCGGTCCACTCCTCGATCGGCCTGTGGCTGCTCGAGGCGGGGCTCCTGCGCCCCGCCGGCACCATGGTCGAATTCACGGCCGAGCAGGGCGATGGTCTCGGGCGCCCAGGGCGGCTTCGCGTCGAGCTCCTGGTCCAGGACGGCGCCGTCGGTCGGGTGCGCGTCGGCGGCTCGGCGGTGACCGTGATGGCGGGCAGCATCGCGCGCCCGCCCGCGTGAGGTTTCTCGGCGTCGATCTCGCGTGGAAGGACGGCAATCCCTCCGGCGTTGCCCTCATGGACGGGCAGTGCTTCCCTCTCCACCTGCGCGAGACTCCCCACACGCTCGGACGACACGTGGATGTGCTGGGCTGGATCGCCAAGCACGTCGCTCGTCACCGGGCCTCGGTCGCGATCGACGCTCCGCTCCTGGGTCTGGGGACGGGCCGACGCCTCTGCGACAACGAGATCTCGCGCCGCTTCGGACGCTTCCACGCCTCGACCCACAGCCCGCCGTGCTACCCGGGGCTCGACGCTTTCATCGCGGCCCTGCTCTCGGCGTATCCCCTCGAGTCCTTCGGCCCGGGATGGCAGCCGAGGAGCGCAAGCCCGGCCATACGCGAGATCTATCCGAACGCGCTGCAGGTCCTGCTCTTCACGCTGGACCGCTCGCCCGGGCTCACCATCGTCAAGTACAAGCAGCGTCACTTCGGCGCCCGACGGCGCTGGGTGGAGCGGGGGCTACGACCCTTCACCGAGCGCTGCGCGACGGCGCTCGGCGGGCGCTACGTGGTCACGGGAGACACGGCCTGGCGCGCCCTCATCGCGCTCCGCCCGAGCGCGTCCATGTCGGGCGGCGAGCTCAAGTCGATCGAAGACCGGTGGGACGCCATCCTCTGCGCGGTCGGCACGGCGCTCGAGTTCTTCGAGAAGCCCTCGATGCGCTTCTACCCCGACGGCGCCGAGGCTTGGCGAAGCGGCTACATCCTGGCCCCCGCCCTACCGGGTCCGAGATAGGACAATCGCGCGGGCCTGCTCCAGGTGGCGCTCCGCGTCGGCGTAGCGGCCGAGACGGCCGAGGGCGAGGGCGAGGTTCGCGTGCGCCTCCGCATAGCGCGAATCGATCCGGAGCGCCGCCTCGTAATGTCGCGCGGCCTCCTCCCAGCGCCCTTGCTTCGCCAGGGCGATGCCCCAGTTATTCTCCGCGTGCGCGAGACGGGGGTTGACGCGCAGAGCCTGCTGGAAGTGGGCGATGGCCTCGTCGGGCCAGCCGCGCTCGTCGAGCGTGACACCGAAGCTCGAATGCGCGATGGCCGAGGGAACCGTCGCGAGCGCGTGCGTCCATAGCGTCTCCGCATCGTGCCACACGCGAACCTGGCCGACGGTCAGCCAGGACAGGCACCCGAGCACGAGGGCGGTGACGGCGATCGACCAGGCGCGTCTCCAGAGGACGCTCACGAGCCCTCCGAAGAGAATGGCCCAGGGCAGGCACGGCAGGTACGTGTACCGGTCGGCGGCGATCTGCGGCCCGTTGTGGGCGATGCCGACCACGGGAAGCAGCATGACGAGATAGGCCGCCCACGCCGCGAGGAGCCACGGCCAGCGCCGGCGCAGAGCGAGGGCGGCGGCCGTGATCGCCGCGACCACCGTCACGCTCAGACGGTAGACGGGCGACCCCGCGTCGAGATCGAGGGGGAGCTCGTACAGGGGCGAGAGGCCGAGCGGCACGAGGGTCTTCCAGAGATAGAACACGACGGAATAGCTCGAGATGGCGAGGCGCTGGGCCACTCCGAGGTCGGCGAGGCTGCTCGCGCTGCCTCCCGAGCGCACCGCGATCATGGCGATGGCGGCCGCGAGCAGGCTCAGGAGCGCGAAAGGCGCCTTCTCGATCAGTCGCGCCCGCCACGCCCCCCCGCTCGTGCGGGCCAGTGGATATGCATCCAGGATGACCAGCATCACGGGCAGGCTCACCGCCATGGACTTGGACCCGAGCGAGAGCGCGAAGGCGCCGAGGGCGAGCCAGCTCCATCGGCTCCGCCAGATGGGCTCCTCCCGCACCGCGCGCAGGTAGGCGAGGGCGGCGAGCAGGAAGAAAAAGGCCGAGAGCACGTCGCGGCGCTCGGTGACCCAGGCCACGGACTCGACGCGGAGCGGATGGAGGGCGAAGGCCAGCGCGGCGGCGGCGCCCCCGGCGAGGCGCGCCGCGCCCTCGACGCCACGGCCCGCCTCGAGGAGCCGCATGACGAGGAGGCAGACGAGGCCGGCATTGGCTCCATGGATCAGGACATTGGTCAGGTGGTAGCCCCGCGGATCCATGCCCCAGATGACATGGTCGAACGCGAAGGAGAGCCACGTCACGGGAATCCAGTGACCCTTGTGGAAGCTGGTGAGCATCCAGCCGAGCTGAGACGGCCCGAGCCCGCGCCAGGCACGGTTCGCGACGAGATTCGACTCGTCGTCCCAGGGCAGGAAGCCGCCGCCGAGGGCGGGAAGGAAGACGAGGCAGGTCAGACCGGCGACGGCGAGGGCGACCAGCACGCCGGCGGACCGCGCTTCCGCCGTCCCCGCCGTGGGCCGCACCGTCGAGCGGCTCATGCGGAGCAAGAGTCCCTCAGTCCCTCACGGGCAGCGCGAGCAGTCCCGCGGGATCCACCCGCGCGCGCCTCAGCTGGGCGCCCCAGTGCAGGTGCGGCCCCGTGGCGCGCCCCGTGCTTCCCACCGCCCCGATCGTCTCGCCGCGCGCCACGAGGGCGCCCTCGACCACCTGTACGCGATCGAGGTGCATGTAGAGCGTGTAGAGTCCCTGGCCGTGGTCCAGGGCCACCGTGCGCCCGCCGAAGAAGAAATCCCCGACGAGCGCGACCCGGCCCCGGTTGGCGGCGACGACCGGCGTACCCGTCGGCGCGGCGTAGTCGAGCCCGGAGTGAGGCGAGCGGGCCTTGCCATTGATGACCCGCCGCGCCCCGAATCCTTCCCCCGGCCCTGTCGAGGCCACCGGCCTGGTGAAGTGGCCTCGCCAGAGCCGTTCGCCCGATGACATGCCATAGAGCGTGTTGAGCTGGGCGGCTTCCCGGTCGGCGCGCTGCTCGGTCACGCGGTCGAGGTCGACCAGGTTGCCAGGCAGCGACAGCTTCTGCACGGGAAACTTCCGGGACTTGATCTTGATCGTGCCCACGGCCTTTCTCGGATTGCCCGCGCCGTCCACCCAGCCCACGCGCCATCTCGCCGAGCCCGTCGGCGCGGCGAGGTCCACCCCGATCAATGCCGCGTAGCCATCGGCATACGGAAAGAAGATCAGGGGCCGGTCGCCGACGCTGCCCTCGATGAGCTTGGCATCGGGCACGCCCGTGACGATGAGCGCCCCCGCGTCTCCCTGCCGGAGCGATGGCGGCGTCGCCGTCACCCTAACTCTGCCCTCCGCCAACCCCACCACCAACACCCACACCGCCAGGAGCGACACCGCCACCACCACCACACGCACCCGGATCGTCATGCCGCGATTGTACGCGGCGGAAGGAGAACGCCGAAGAAACGGCAAACGGGAGTGCGCGAGGTGGGAGTGGGCCGGGTGCCGTCGGGAGCGAATCCGACGAGCCGTAGCGCGCCCCGAAGCGCAGGGCGCTATGGGGGGCCGGCGGAGGCGCCCGAGCGAGGTGGCGCGCGAGGCGAGGAGGTTGAGCGGACGACGGCACCCGGCCCACTCCCACCCGGGTCAATCGGGCGAGGCTACGAGAAAACGCGCTAAGAAGGATCGGGGCGCTGCTGACGCAGGAACTGCTCGATCTCCGCGACGAGGTCCGCCGACGGCGGAAGCTCGTCGCTCGGCGAAAGTGGCTCCGCGGCCTCGTCCTCGTCGGGCGCCTTCCGCTCGAGCTTGCGGACGTACTCGGCGATCTTCGCGTTCTGTCCGACGACCTCGTTGAGGTTCTGGTCGAATTGTCGCGAGGCCTCGACGAGGTCGGAGAGATCCGCTTCGGCTCCGAGAAGCATCAAGACCCGCCGCACGAGGGCCATGGCCGCCTTGGGGTTCTCGACGCCCGAGACGTAGTGGGGGACATTGGCCCAGAGGCTTGCCTGGGGTATGCCCTCCTCTCGACACATCACATTGAGCACCCCGACGATTCCCGTCGGTCCCTCGTAGCGCGAGGCGCGCAGGCCGAGACGCGCGGCGAGCTCCGGGTCGTACGCCCCGCCCACCAGCTTCACAGGGCGCGTATGCGCCACCTCGGCGAGGAGCGCCCCCAGTGTGAGCACGAGCGACGCGCCCACCCGTCGCGCGAGGTCGAGCACGGCGCCGCAGTACGTCCGCCACTTGAGATGCGGCTCGATGGCGACACCGACGATGAGGTCTCGGTCGAGCGCCGATGGCGTGGCCAGAGAGAAGTCGGTCGACGGCCAGACGATCTCGCGCTCGTTCGGGGAGTCGGTCTTGAAGCGAGCGTAGGGCCGGGAGAGGCCGAAGTGGTAGAACTCTTCCGGATCAATGCTCGCGAGCGGCCGGGAAGGCCAGAGCTGGCCGAGGTATCGAGCGGCCGTGGTCGCCGATTCCGCCGCGTCGTTCCACCCGGAGAACGCCACGATGAGGACGGGCTGGCGGAGCCCGTCCGGCTCTTCGAAAAGCACCAGGGCGTCGGTCGGAGGCATGGGCGCTTCGTCCTGCTCGCAGGATGCCCGACGGCGCGCATCCCTGCAAGGGCAAAAGCGTAGAAGCCGAAATGAAGTTGACTCGCCGCGCCACCCGCCCGTATCATGGGCGGCGCTGGTGCGATCGGCATACACCTCATATAGGAGGCTACGGATATGCGCTCCAAGATCACGTTGGCTGCGGCGCTTCTCGGGGTGACTTTCCTGGCCGGCGCCTGCGCCTCGTCGGAGCAATGGACCGATTGGCGCGGTCACACGACCCATTTCGCATCGGGCGAGCACGGCATGTTCTCGCTGAGGAACAACCTCGAAGGAACCAACCCGAAGGTGACGCGTCTCGACGTCGAGGCCTCGCGCACCCAGAACTGGTGGGGCAAGCAGATCAGCGTCGAGCCCGGTCAGATCATCCAGAACTAGTTCATGATTCGTCGGGCTTTCGTCGCGGCCCTCGCCGCGCTTCTCGCGGCGGGTGCCGCGGCATCCGTCCAGGCGGCCCCGGCAGACTACCTTCTTCCCGTCGAGAAGCACACGACGCCGAAGGCCCGGGCCCTCGCCGTGAAATACCGGCCGCAGCTCCTGCAGTTCTCCGAGTACGTCTATCACTGCTTGCCCTACGTGGAGATCAAGAACGGCCTGGGCTTCAAGAAGAACGCCAAGGACCCGGCGACCGACGACCGGTTCGCCTCCCTGTGGCTCTACGTCGAGCAGGGGGAAGACAAGACCTTTGCCGCGCTGTCTCCGGCGCGTCAGGCCTCGGCCATCTTTTCGAGATACGGCGTTCCCATGATCCGACGACTGTCTGCCATGCAGGGCCTAGCCTCCGACACTGACGTGTACGGGTTCTCGGTGGCCCTGGCCTGGGTCAAGCCCGGGAGCGATCCGAACAAGCCTACTCTCGAGACGCTCGCCACCTTCATGGATCAGGCGAGCACGCGGGCCTACCTCAGCAAGACCCTGCCGGCCAGCGACTGGGTGGACCGGATGAAAATCTACTTCTATGACGGCGAGAAGGAGATGGGCCGCCTGCCCCTCGAGGTCTGGGAGGACAACTTCGTCGCCACCTACAAGGTTCCAAACTACGAGGTCCAGAAAGGCATCGCCTGCCCGTAGAATCTTGCTGAAATACCTAGTCGAGCCCGATGTTTGACACGCCAGTGGCCCTCCGATAGCATGACGGCAAGGCTTTTCAATGAAACTTCCCGTACGGCAGAAGACCCAGTTTTCGCTCATCTATCTGCTCATCGCGGTGGTCGTCCTGTCGCTGGTCCAGAGCTGGCTGCTGGCTCCGCGGACGGTCGAGATCCCGATGAGCAAGTTCCTGCAGCTCGTCCGCGAGGGCAAGGTCGAGAAGGTCTCGCTCACTGACCGGGAGATCCGCGGCACCCTCAAGCCCGGCGCGCTGCCCGCCCCGCAGCCCGGGCCGGGCGACAAGGTGCGCAGCCTGGTCGGCGTCGACCAGCCCCTCACCACCTTCACCACCACGCGCATCCCCGGGATCGACGACGGCTCGCTCGTCAAGGAGCTCGAGCAGCACAAGATCGAGTTCTCGGGACGCGTCGAGAGCACCTTCTGGCGCGACTTCCTCTTCGGCTGGATCGTTCCCCTCGGGCTCATGGTGGGCATCTGGCTCTTCCTCATGCGCCGGATGAGCGGAGGGCCGACGCAGGCCCTGTCCTTCGGGCGCTCCAAGGCCAAGATCTACGACCGCAAGGAGCTGAAGACGACTTTCGCGGACGTGGCCGGCGTGGACGAAGCCAAGGCCGAGCTCATAGAGATCGTGGACTTCCTCAAGAACCCCAAGAAGTACCAGCGGCTGGGCGGCCGCATCCCCAAGGGCGTGCTGCTCGTCGGGCCGCCCGGCACGGGCAAAACGCTTCTCGCCCGCGCCGTGGCCGGCGAGGCCGACGTTCCGTTCTTCTTCCTCTCCGGCTCGGAGTTCGTGGAGATGTTCGTGGGAGTGGGAGCCTCGCGGGTGCGCGACCTCTTCGAGCAGGCCAAGGAGAAAGCGCCCTGCATCGTCTTCATTGACGAGCTGGACGCCATCGGCAAGACGCGCGCGGGAGCCACGGGCTTCGTGGGCGGTCACGACGAGCGCGAGCAGACTCTCAACCAGCTCCTGGCCGAGATGGACGGCTTCGACTCTTCCAAGGGCGTCATCATCATGGCCGCGACCAACCGCCCCGAGGTGCTCGATCCCGCCCTGCTGCGCGCGGGCCGCTTCGACCGCCAGGTGGTGGTGGACAAGCCCGACGTCAGGGGGCGCGAGGCCATCCTGCAGGTTCACGCGCGCAACGTCATCCTCGCTCCCAGCGTGGAACTCCGCGTGCTCGCCGCGCGCACCCCCGGCATGGCGGGCGCCGACCTCGCCAACCTGATGAACGAGGCCGCCCTGCTCGCGGCCCGCAAGGGGAAGGACGCGGTGGACATGGCCGACCTCGACGAGGCGGTCGATCGCGTGATCGGCGGGCTGGAGCGCAAGAGCCGCGTGCTGTCCGAGAAGGAGCGCGACATCGTCGCCCACCACGAGATCGGCCATGCCCTGGTCGCCTCCTCCCTCCCCCAGGCCGACCCCGTCCACAAGGTGACGATCATCCCGCGCGGGGTGGGCGCCCTCGGCGCCACGTACCAGCTACCCCTCGAGGACCGCTACCTGCTCACGCGCAGCGAGCTCGAAGACCGCATCGCGGTCCTGCTCGGGGGGCGCGCGGCAGAAGAGGTCGTGTACGGCGAGATCTCGACGGGCGCCCACAATGACCTCGAGCGCGCCACCGAGATGGCGCGCCTCATGGTCATGCAGTACGGCATGTCGGAGCATCTCGGCCCCATGACCTTCGGAGGCGGGCAACAGGCCCTCTTCCTCAAAGGCGCGGGCATCGCCGCGGAGCGCGAGTACAGCGAAGACACCGCGCGGACCATCGACAGCGAGACGCGCGCCATCATCGACCGGATCTATGACCGTGTGAGAGGATTGATCACGGACCGCAAGCTCGTGCTGCTGGCGGCGGCGGCAGAATTGAAGGCGAAAGAGACACTGGAAGGCGACCGCCTGCGGCACCTGCTGGCCGGCGAGCCCGTGGAGGAGAAGCGATGATCGTGGTCAAGCGTGGGACCCTCGTCGTCATGCTCGTGATCGCCGCCGCCCTCGGCGTGGGCCTGGGCTCGTGGGGCGCGAGCGCCGTCGACCTCGCCCGGCCGCCCGCTCACGAGCCCACCCCCGCGCGCGACACGCCGCCCCCGCAGCTGACGGGCAGCCCCGTGGTGCCGGCCGTCCTGCCCGTGCCCTCGGGCAGCTTCTCCCGCATCGCGGAGGCCGTGGGCCCCGCCGTGGTCAACATCAACACGGTCACCCGCGGCACGGCCGGCCGCACGCCCATCGAGGAGTTCTTCGGCGACGAGTTCTTCCGCCGGTTCTTCGGCGACGCTCCCGAGCGTCAGCAGCAGCAGCGCAGCCTCGGCTCGGGCGTCATCGTGGATTCCTCGGGCATCTGCCTCACCAACGCCCACGTCGTCGAGCGGGCCACGGAGATCGAGGTCGTCACCGCCGAGGGCAAGAAGCACAAGGCCAAGGTGGTGGGACTCGACAAGCGGACGGACCTCGCCGTGCTGCGGCTCCAGGGCGGCGGTCCCTATCCCTCCGCCGTGCTCGGCGATTCCGACAAGGTCAAGGTCGGCGACTGGGTGCTCGCCATCGGGTCGCCCTTTGGACTCCAGCAGACGGTGACGGCCGGCATCATCAGCGCCAAGGGTCGGTCCATCGAGCCGGGTAACCCGTTCAGCGACTTCATCCAGACGGACGCCGCCATCAATCCGGGCAATTCCGGCGGGCCGCTCGTCAACATGTCGGGCGAAGTGATCGGCATCAACAGCGCCATCCTCTCCCGCTCCGGGGGCAATGTCGGCATCGGCTTCTCCATCCCGTCCAACATGGCCAAGCGCATCTACACGGAGCTGGCGGCCAAGGGCAAGATCACGCGAGGCTGGCTTGGCGTCTCCATCCAGCCCCTCACCCCCGAGCTGGCCAAGAGCTTCGGGCTCAAGGAGCCCAAGGGCGTGCTCGTGGCTGACGTCGTCAAGGACAGCCCGGCCGACAGGGCCGGCCTGACCTCGGGCGACATCCTGACCGAATTCGACGGCAAGAAGGTGGACGCCCCCCAGGATCTGCAGAAGATCGTGGCGGTGACCACCCCCGGGAAGGGCGTGCCCATCAAGGTGTGGCGCGACAAGGGCGAAAAATCCCTCGAGATCAAGATCGGCGAGACACCCGAGGAGACCGCGCAGGCGACCGAGCCGGGCGGCAAGGGCAAGAGCCTCCTGGGTCTCGACGCGCGGCCCCTGACGGCTGAGATCGCCCGCCAGCTCAACCTGCGCACGACCGAAGGCGTGGTGGTGGCGCGGGTGGACGAGGACAGCCCGGCCGCCGAGGCGGGCCTGCAGCGAGGCGACGTGATCCGCGAGGTTAACCGTCAGCGCGTGCGCTCCATGCAGGACTTCGAGAGGGCGACGCAGGGGCTCAAGGGGGGCGACCGCGTGACCGTGCTCCTCCAGCGCGGGCCGCAGTCGCTCTACGTGGCGTTCTCGGTCGCCAAGGGTTGACCGCCTAGACGTCGGACTTTGGCTGTACTCCGGCAAGTCCTGATCCGTCTGCTACACTTCTAGAGGAATGGGGCGCTGACAGAGGCCCCCTTCGTGTTCAAAAACCATGGAATACAAGGACTACTACAAGATTCTCGGGGTGGCGAAGAGCGCCGACGAGAAGGCCATCAAGACGGCCTATCGCAAGCTGGCGCGCAAGTACCATCCCGACGTCTCCAAGGGCAAGGACTCGGCCAGTCGCTTCCAGGAAGTCTCCGAGGCCTACGAGGTCCTGGGCGATCCGGAGAAACGGAAGCGCTACGACACCCTTGGTCCCGACTGGCAGCGCTACGCTCAGGCGGGGGCGGGAGCTCGGTCGCCCCACGAAGGCGCTCCTTTCGGACAGGGCGAAGTCCATTTCGGAAGTGGCGGCGCCGGCGCGGGATTCTCCGACTTTTTCCGCACGATCTTCGGCGACCTGGGCGGAGGCGGATTCCGACGGGGCGGGCGCGTCACCGAGGTGGATTTCGAGGACCTGGGCAACCTCGGGGGTAATTTTGGCGGAGACTTCGGCGGCGGGCCCGACCGCGGCGGCGACGTGGAGACGGGCATCGAGCTCTCCCTCGAGGACGCGTTCCGCGGCACGAGCCGAACGATCTCGCTGGAGCTCGACGAGCCGTGCGCGGCCTGCGGCGGCGCGGGCCACGTCAATCGCAAGCCCTGCCCGCGGTGCCACGGCACGGGCTGGGCGCGCGGGCGGCGCAACCTCGAGGTCAAGGTCCCCGCGGGCGTGGCCACGGGCTCACGCGTGCGCGTGGCGGGCGAGGGGCCGGCGGGCGCGGCGGGCGGCGGGCGCGGTGACCTCTACTTGAAGGTGACCGTGCGACCCGATCCTCGCTTCGAACGGATAGACGACAATCTGCACGTGAAGCTCGAGGTGCTCGCTCCCGACGCCGCCCTCGGCACCGAGCTCTCGGTTCCGACCATGAAGGGGCAGGTGTCGATGAAGATCCCGCCCGAGACGTCGAGCGGCCGGACTTTCCGGCTGCCCGGCTACGGCATGCCGCATCTCAAGGGCGGCGGCGCGGGCGATCAGTTCGTGCAGGTGCAGGTGACCATCCCCGCGGGGCTGTCCCCGCGGGAACGCGAGCTCTATCAGGAGCTCAAGAATCTACGGACCGAGGGGAAAAGATGAAGTTCGACAAGTTCACCGTGAAGGCACAGGAAGCCGTCCAGGCGGCGCAATCCCTGGCGGATCAGGGCAACCATCAGGCCATCGTGCCCGAGCATGTCCTGCTTGCCCTGCTCCAGCAGCAGGAAGGCGTGGTCGGGCCGCTTCTCGCCAAGCTGGGCGCGCGGCCCGAGGCAATCGCCCGCGAGATCCAGTCGGAGCTCGACAAGCTGCCCCGAGTGCAGGGCGGCGGACGCCAGTACGCCTCCGAGCGACTCGAGGCAGCGCTCAACCGCGCCTGGGAAGAAGCCCAGCGCCTGAAGGACGAGTACTGCTCGACCGAGCACCTCCTCATCGGCATCGCCCAGGACAAGTCCGGCGCGGCGGGGCGCATCCTCGCCAAGGCGGGTGTCACCCCCGAGGCCATCTACAAGGCCCTCGTGGAAGTGCGTGGCTCCCAGCGCGTCACCGATGCCAATCCCGAGGAGAAGTACCAGGCGCTCCAGCGCTACGCCAAGGACCTGACGGAGCTGGCGCGCAAGGGCAAGCTCGATCCCGTCATCGGCCGCGACGAGGAGATCCGCCGCGTCGTCCAGGTGCTTTCGCGGCGCACGAAGAACAACCCCGTCCTCATCGGCGAGCCCGGCGTGGGCAAGACCGCCATCGTGGAGGGCCTCGCCCAGCGCATCGTGGCCGGCGACGTGCCCGAGGGGCTCAAGGGCAAGCGCCTGCTCGCCATCGACATCGGGGCCATGGTCGCGGGCTCGAAGTATCGCGGCGAGTTCGAGGACCGCCTGAAGGCCGTCCTCCGCGAGATCACGGAGAGCGAGGGCGAGATCATCTGCTTCATCGACGAGCTGCACACGCTGGTGGGCGCGGGCGCGGCGGAAGGGGCGGTGGACGCGGCGAACATGCTCAAGCCGGCCCTGGCGCGCGGCGAGCTCCGCTGCGTGGGCGCCACCACCCTCGACGAGTACCGCAAGCACATCGAGAAGGACCCCGCCCTCGAGCGCCGCTTCCAGCCCGTCATGGTCAGGGAACCCTCGGTGGAGGACACCATCGCCATCCTCCGCGGCCTCAAGGAGAAGTACGAGGTCCACCACAAGGTCAAGATCAAGGACTCGGCCCTCGTGGCCGCGGCCGTGCTCTCGCATCGCTACATCGCGGACCGCTTCCTCCCCGACAAGGCCATCGACCTCATCGACGAGGCCGCCTCTCGCCTGCGCATCGAGATCGATTCGCTGCCCCACGAGATCGACGAGATCGAGCGGCGCATCATGCAGCTCGGCATCGAGCGGGTGTCCGTGGCGCGCGAGTCGGACCCCGTCTCCAAGGAGCGCCTGGCCCGCCTTGACGCGGAGCTGGCCGAGCTCAAGGAGAAGTCCGCCGCGCTGAAGACGCACTGGCAGGCGGAGAAGGCCGCCATCACGGCCATCGGCAAGATCTCTGAGGAGACCGAGGCGGCCCGCATGGCCATCGAGGAGGCCAAGCGGCGCGGCGACCTCGAGCGCGCCTCGCGCCTACAGTACGGCACGCTGGCCGAGCTGGACGCGCGGCTCAAGGTGGAGAACGAGCGCCTGGCCGAGCTGCAGAAGAGCCAGCGCATGCTCAAGGAAGAGGTCGACGAGGAGGACGTGGCGGAGACGGTGGCCAAGTGGACGGGCATTCCCGTGACGCGCCTCCTCGAGGCGGAGGTCCAGAAGCTCGTCCAGATGGAAGAGCGCCTGGGCCGCCGTGTGGTGGGGCAGAGCGAGGCCATCGCGGCCGTGGCCAATGCCGTCCGCCGCGCGCGCGCCGGGCTCTCCGATCCCCAGCGGCCCATCGGCTCCTTCCTGTTCCTGGGGCCGACGGGCGTGGGCAAGACGGAGCTGGCGCGGGCCCTCGCGGAGTTCCTCTTTGACGACGAGCGGGCCATGATCCGCATCGACATGTCCGAATACATGGAGAAGCACACGGTGTCGCGGCTCATCGGCGCTCCTCCCGGATATGTCGGCTACGACGAGGGCGGCCAGCTGACCGAGGCCGTCCGCCGGCGCCCGTACTCCGTCATCCTCTTCGACGAGATCGAGAAGGCCCACGGTGACGTCTTCAACGTGCTCCTCCAGCTCCTCGACGACGGGCGGCTCACCGACGGCCACGGCCGGACGGTAGACTTCCGGAACACCGTGGTCATCATGACCTCGAACCTCGGCAGCCACCTCTTCCGCGAGGAGGAGGAGCCCAAGCGGCTGCGCGCCCAGATCATGGAGACACTGCGCCAGTCGCTGCGGCCGGAGTTCCTGAACCGCATCGACGAGGTCGTGGTCTTCAAGGCGCTGGGCCGCGAGGAGATCGGCCGCATCGTCAAGATCCAGATGGCCTTCCTCCTGAAGCGCCTGGCCGACAAGCGGATCACCCTCACCCTGACGCCCGCGGCCGAGGAGCTGCTCGCGCGTGAGGGCTACGATCCCGTCTACGGCGCCCGGCCCCTCAAGCGGGCCATCCAGCGCCTGATCCAGGACCCGCTCGCCCTCAAGATCCTGAGCGGCGAGTTCGCGGAGGGCGATACCGTGGTGGCCGACGCCCAGGGCGGCGAGATCGTCTTCCGCAAGCAGGTCGACGCCAAGCCCGCGTGACGGGCGCTCGGCGTCGCTGCCCATCGGCCCCCGGCGAGGAATATCGCCGGGGGCTCGTCACGCTCGCGCGATGAATCTCTCGGGGCCCGGGCGACGTCTCAAGCGAAAAGTTCCCGGAGAGACCTCGTGACCGACTCGCGGAAGACGCTGTACTTCGGCTGGATAGTCCTCGCGGCTGTCGTCGTCGTGATGCTCGCGGGCTCCGGCGTGCGCGCCATGTTCGGCGTCTTCATCAAACCGATCGAGGCCGAGATGGGCTGGAGCCGCCAGCAGCTTTCCGGAGCCGCTGCTCTGTCCCTCTTCGTCCTCGGCGCCGTCGGACCGACCGTCGGCTGGCTCGCGGATACCTGGGGGCCTCGCCGCGTGATGCTGCTCGCGACAGTCACGCTCGGGCTCGGCACCGTGCTCTCCGCGTTCATCGGCCATCTGTGGCAGATGTACCTCTTCGCCGGACTGCTCATGGCCGGCGGCGCCGGCGGGCTCGGGCTCGCCACGGCGGCCACGGTGGCCGCGCGCTGGTTCGTCGCGCGGCGGGGCCTGATTCTCGGCATCCTGGGCGGCGCCATGTCGGCCGGCCAGATGCTGATCGTACCGCTGGCCATGCTCCTGATCCGCCACTACGGCTGGCGCTCGTCCTTTCTCTGGCTCGGTGTGGGCATCCTCGTTTTCGCTCTCCCCGTCATTCTGTGGCTCGTGCGCGACGATCCCGCCGACAAGGGGCTCAAGCCCTACGGAGCGGGCTCGGCGAGTGACACGGCCTTCGGCTCCACGCTCGATACCCGTCGTGTGTCCGTCGGCGAGGCGATGCAGGTGCCGGCCTTCTGGCTCCTCGCCGCCACCTTCTTCGTCTGTGGGTATACGTCCAATGGCCTCGTGCTCACCCACCTCGTGCCCCACGCGACCGAGCACGGCTTCTCGGAGATGCACGCGGCCCAGGCCCTCGGCCTCATGGGGGCCATGAACATCGTGGGCACCATCGCCTCGGGCTGGATCTGCGATCGCTTCGGCCGGAAGGTCCCGCTGTCCATCTACTACGGCCTGCGGGGAGTCTCGCTCATCTTCTTGCTCTATGTCTGGAACGTTCCCTCGCTACACATCTTCGCCGCCATCTTCGGCCTCAACTACATCTCGACCATTCCGCCCACCACCACGCTCACCGCCAATATCTTCGGCCGGCTCTCTGTGGGCACCCTCTCGGGCTGGATCTACTTCTCGCACCAGGTGGGCTCGGCCCTCGGTGCCTGGGCGGGCGGCGCCATCTTCGACGCTACCGGCTCTTATGCCTGGGCCTTTCTCTCCGCGGCCGTCCTCGCCCTGATCGCCTCCGGCCTCTCCCTCCTCATCAAGGAAGAGCCCATCAGCGTCCGTCCCACGCCCGCCCGCCACGCCCCCGCAACCACCCCCGCCATCGCCAGCTAACCGACACACGCCGAGCCGTCAGCACAGCCCCACACGCTTTCTCGACGGATCGGGCCCGCGCGGGAGCGGGGCGCCGTCGGGAGCGAATCCGACGAGCCGTAGCGCGCCCCGAAGCGCAGGGCGCCTCCGCCCCGCGAGTCGTCCCTGCGAAGCAGGGCGACGAGCGACCCCCCGTCTCGGGGGATGGGGGGCCGGCGGAGGCGCCCGAGCGAGGTGGCGCGCGAGGCGAGGAGGTTGAGCGGACGACGGCGCCCCGCTCCCGCGCGGGCCCGATCCGTCGAGGCGCGCCGAAGGCGCGCGTCTCCTAGAACGCTAAGACTTCAGATGCTTGTCGAAGAACGCCACGCACCGCTTCCACGCATCCTCCGACGCCTCCTTCTTGTAGATCTGCGGCCGGTCGTCCGAGAAGAACGCGTGCGGTGCCCCCGGATAGGTCACGAACTCGACGTTGGGATTCGTCTTCTTCAGCTCGGCCTCGAAGCGCTTCACGTCCTCCACCGGAATGCCCGTGTCCGCCTCGCCGTAGAACCCGAGCACGGGCACCTTGATCTTGCCCGCGAGGCTGAAGGGGTCCACGCCAGGCGCGTCGGGATACGTCCGCTTGACCTGGCCATACCATGGCGCGGCCGCCGCCACGCCGGGATACTCCGCCGTGAAGTGCAGGGTCAGCGCGCCCCCGCCGCAGAAGCCCGTGACCCCGATGCGGTCCGCACGCGCCCACGACTGCCCCTTGGCGTAGTCGGCGGCAGCGCCGAGATCGCCCAGATACTGGGCGCGGGTGACCTTGCCCGAGATCTGGCTCATCTGCTGGAAGTCCTTCCCCTGCATCCCGCCCTCGCGAAAGTAGAGCTCGGGGGCGATGGCGTAGAAGCCGGCCTGGGCGAAGCGCCGGACCACATCCTTGTTCTGCTCGGTATTGCCGGTGAAACCCGAGATGACGAGAACGATCGGATGGCGCCCGGCCTTCTCCGGCCGCGCGTCGTAGGCGGGGATGGCCGTGCCGCCCACGGAGAGCTGGACGTCACGGGCCAGAATGCCCTTGGTGTCGGTGACGATGGCCTGGGCCAGCGAGACGCCGGGGGTCAGGACACCACCCACGGTCGTAAAGGCGCCATACTTCAGGACCTGCCGGCGGCTGAGCGGATTGGCCATGTCTCCCTCCCCGGGTTTGGCGGTTTAGCTTGGAGAATGAACGGCGGGGATTCTACAGTAGTTCCCAATCACCCATGAGGCTCCGGGGTTTCGTGTCCAAAGCCATGAGCCTGCGCGAAGCGGCCGCCGTCATCTTCGTCCTCGTGGCCGTGCTGCCCCTCATGCTGTTCGTGTCCCTCCTGTCCGTCTCCGACCTCATCACGAAGACCGAGGCGCAGTTCGCCTCCTTCATGGCCCTCATCATCGCCTGCCTGGGATTCGTTGTGTTCAGGCGACTGGTGGACCAGATCGCCCGGCTGGCCAGAGAGGTCAATCTCCCAGTCCTGCCGGACGAGCCCCTGCCCGACGCGACGGAGCCGAGGCGGGTCCCCGCGCTGGGGCAGGTCGCGGAGATCGGCCAGCTCGCCGGGGCCTTCCACCAGATGCTCGAAGACCTCCGCGCCTCGACGCAGCGGCTCGAGGACCTCGTCTTCAAGCTGGGCACCCTCAACGAAGTCGTCGAGATCTCCGCCCGCATTCCGAATATCCAGGACCTGCTCGCCTCCGTGCTCCAGAGCACCATGCGCGCTGTCCGGGCCAATATCGGCTCCATCATGCTGCTCAACCAGGAGAAGCTGACCCTGCGCATCGCCGCCTCGCGCGGGCTCCCGGAGGGCCTCCAGGACGAGGCCGAAATCCAGATCGGCGAGGGCATCGCGGGCAAGGTGGCGCAGATAGGCGAGCCTGTCATCGTGGACGACATCGAATCCGATCCTCGCTTCGCCAAGCTCAACGATCCCCGCTACGGCACCGGCTCGTTCATGTGCATGCCCGTGCGCGTGGGCGACCGCGTCATCGGCGTGCTCAACCTGGCCAAGAAGGAAGACCGGAGCGGCGGTACCGTCATCCGCGCCTTCACGCCGACCGATCTGCAGTTCCTCAATGCCCTCATGACGTACATCGGCTACGCGGTGGACAATGCCCGCCTCCTCGAGGAGGCGCAGGACGCGGCCCGCAAGCTGCAGAGCGTGGTGGACGACCTCAAGGCGACCCAGGCCCAGCTCGTGCGCGGCGAGACGCTCTCGGCCATCGGCAAGCTCGCCTCGGGCATGGCCCACCACCTGAACAACCTCTTCGCCGTCATCCTGGGCCGGCTCGAGACGCTGCTCGTCAAGGTGCCCGATCAGGAAGCGCGCCGATACCTCGAGATCGTCCAGCGGGCGGCCCAGGACGGGGCGGAGGTGGTGCGGCGCGTGCAGCGCTTCAGCCGTGTGCAGCCCGTCTCGCGCACGGTGCCCGTGGATCTCAACCAGCTCGCGCAGGAGGTGCTCGAGCTCACGCGGCCGCGCTGGCACAACGAGGCCCTGCTCCGGCAGATCCGCATCGACACCGCGCTCGACCTGGGCACCATCCGGCCCGTGGCCGGCGAGCTCGCGCCCCTGCGCGAGGTCTTGATGAACCTCTTGCTGAATGGGATCGACGCCATGCCGGACGGTGGGCGCCTGATCCTCAAGACATGGATGACGGGCCCGGACGTGCATTGCGCGGTCAGCGACACGGGGGCCGGCATGTCCGAAGAGGTCCGCCACCGCGCCCTCGATCCCTTCTTCACCACCAAGGGCCCGAAGAGCACCGGGCTGGGCCTCTCGGTCACCTACGGCATCGTGCAGCGCCACAACGGCAAGCTCGAGATCGACAGCGCCCCGGGACGGGGAACCATCGTGACCATCACCTTACCCGCCATGGGCACCGCGATGTCCGCGCCGGCGACCGCTGCCTCACCCGCCCTGCCGGCGCCGAGCCACCTGCGAGTGCTGATCGTGGACGACGAGCCCGAGGTGCGATCGGCCCTCGCCGACATGCTCGGGATCGCGGGGCATACGGCCTTTCAGGCGGCGGGCGGGCGAGAGGCCCTTGCCTGGCTCGAGGCGGGGCAGCCGGTCGACCTCGTGCTGACCGACATGGGCATGCCCGGGATGATGGGCTCGGAGGTCGCGCGGGCCATTCGAGGCCGGTGGCCGCATCTCAAGATCGGTCTCATGACGGGCTGGGACGAGACGGAGGGACTGGTCGCAGACGCGACCTCGATCGTGGATTTCACGCTCGCCAAGCCCTTCGAGCTGAAGACGCTCACCCGCGCCTACGTCGCCACCGCCGCTCCCGCCTGAGTCCCCGGCGGCCGCGCGGCGGCCGCTACTACCAGCCTATCGCCAGCGCGCCTCGGCGCGGATCGGCGCCGCCCATGAGCACACCGTCCCGTCTCGCGACGATGGCGCAGACACCGCCCGCGCGCCAATCCCACTCGGGCCATTCGGCGACCTTGTGACCGAGGGCCGCGAGCGCGGCGCGGGTCTCCGGGGCGAGACGCCGCTCTGCTTCGAGCATGCCGGGCGCGTGCGCGTGCGGCCAGAAGGAATCGGGGAAGCTCCGGGTCGCCACGCGCGGGGCCTCCACGGCCTGCTGAGGCGTCATCCCGTGCGCGGTGACGTTGAGGAAGACCTGGAGCATGGCCTGCTGCTGAACGTCGCCACCGGGCGTGCCGAAGGGCATGAAGGCGCGCCCCCCGCGCAGCACGAGTGAGGGCGCCGGCGTGAGTCGCGGCCGCTTGCCGGGGGCGACCTCGCTCGCGTGTCCCGGCGTGAGCCAACCCTGAGAGCCGCGCGGCGAGACCACGCAGCCCACGCCGGGGATCACGGGCGAATCCACGCCCGGATCGCTCGGCGTCGCCGAGAAGGCGTTGCCCTCCGCGTCCACCACGCAGAGGTAGGAGGTGTCGAGCGAGCCTCCGGGCTCGATGGCCGCATGGCCTGACACGCCATGGCCGCCATTGGCGACGGCGCGGAGCCCGAGGGGATCGCCCGCGGGCGGCAGGTCCGGCCACGCCTGGTCTTCGCGGATCAGCGCGCGCCGGGCGCGCGCGTATTCCTTCGACAGGAGCCCGTCCGCCGGCACCTTGACGTGATGCGGATCACCGTAGTAAGCCTCGCGGTCGGCAAAGGCCAGCTTCATTGCCTCCGCCATGATATGGAGCGCGCGCGGCGTGTTGTGACCGAGGGCGCGCATGTCGTAGCCCTCGATCAGGTTGAGCATCTGGAGGAGCACGGGCCCCTGGCACCAGAACCCGCAGGTCGCGACCTCGTAGTCTCCGAAGGTCGTCTTCAGCGCAGGCGCAACCTCGACGGAAAACTCGGCCAGGTCTTCGCGAGTGAGGAGCCCGCCTTCCTTGGCATGGAAGTCCGCGATGCGCGCGGCGATGTCGCCCTTGTAGAAGGCATCCCGCGCGGCACGGATGGCCCCCGCGCGCCCCCGCGAGCGCGCCTTGAGCTCGGCCGTGGCCATGGTCTTGATGGTCTGCGCGAGCTCCATCTCCACGAGCAGGTGTCCGGCGGGCGGCGCCTGGCCGTCCTTCAGATAGATCGCAGCCGACGTCGGGTAGCGGCGGATCTTGTCCACGGCCCGTCCGAACTGATACGCGGAGAAGAGGGACAGCGGGAAGCCGTGCTCAGCGCACTCCATGGCGGGCGCGGCGACTTCGCCGAAGGTCTTGGTGCCCCAGCGCTCGAGCGCGGCGCACCAGGCATCCGGCGAGGCGGGCACCACCGTGCGCAGCAGTCCCGAGGGAATCTGGCCGCCGTGGCGCTCGCGGTAGAACTCGGCCGTCGCGCGCTTGGGATATGGTCCCACGCCCGAGACCTCGAAGGTCTCGCCGCTCTTCGCCAGGTGCACGAGGATGGGCGCCACGCCGGCGAAGCTGACCATGTCCGGATGGACGACGCCGAGCATCATGCCCGCGGCGCACCCCGCGTCGATGGCGTTGCCGCCCGCTTCGAGGATGCGCGCGGCCGCCTGCGCGGCGAGCGGGTGGCCGGCCACCACCATCCAGCGCCGGCCCATGACCTGCTGCATCGGACCCGTGGCGGGCGCGGCGCCCGCTTCCTTCTGGGAGGTGACGGAGTCTAGGCTCATGGCGCGTATGGTAGCATAGCGGAATGAATCGCGGGCCGCTGGTCGGCGTCACCATGTCCATGACGATCGACACCACCCCGGAGCGCGCCTACGTCAATTCCGCGTACCTGCACGCCGTGCAGCAGGCGGGTGGCGTGCCCGTTCTCCTGCCCCCCCAGCTCTCGGCCGCCTCGCTCGAGCGGCTCGGCCGCGGCCTCGACGCCCTGCTCCTGACGGGCGGCGGCGACATGGACCCCTCGCACTTCGGGGAGAGTCCGCATCCGAGCCTCTACGAGGTGGCACCGGCTCGCGACACGCTGGAGCTCGGGGTGATCCAGAGCGCCCTGGATCGGAAGCGGCCCATCCTCGCCATCTGCCGCGGCATCCAGGTGCTCAACGTCGCCCTCGGCGGCAGCCTCCATCAGGACGTGGGTACGGATCCCGGCACCGAGGTGGCGCACAGCCAGAAGGAAGCCCGAGACCAGACCACCCACAAGATCACCGTGACGCCCGGGAGCCGGCTCGCTCGCGTGATGGGAGCCGACGAGGTCGAGGTCAATAGCTTCCATCACCAGGTCATCAAGTCCCTGGGCCGGGGACTGGCGGCCGTCGCGTGGGCGCCGGATCATTTGATCGAAGGCGTGGAGCTCGAGGACGACATGCGCTGGGTGCTCGGCGTCCAGTGGCATCCCGAGCACCTCACGAAGGATTCGGAGCCCGCCCGCCGCCTCTTCGCCGCCCTCGTAGCTGCCGCCCGCACGTAGACCGCACTCCACCGCCGCGCGGACGCCTTGGATTCTTCTTTTGTGTTCGATTCTCGCGACGCGGCTATTTGCCCTTGAGCCTCAAGTCCTCGTAGGGCGCGGAGTACGGGTGCCCCGCGATGAGCGTGAGACCCGACTCCGCCACGCGCGGCCCGTGGCCGTTGAGGAAGGCCAGCTCCCAGATGGGCGCGAACATCGCCTTGTCGTGGATCAGCTGCTGGATGCGATGGAGGATCGCCTCCCGCCTCTTCGGGTCGATCTCGCTCGCCTGCTCCTGGATGAGCCCCTCGATGTCGGGATAGGTGCCGTAGGTAAAGGTGCCGCCCGCGGCCACGAAGGCGTCGATGCGGGTGGCGGCGTTGCCCGCCGCCCCGCTCGCCGTCTGGATTATGTTCTTCAGCTTCTTCTCGCGGTTGTTCGCGATGAAGGCCACCCGCTCGAGTGGACGGAGCTGCGTGCGGATGCCCGCGGCCTTGAGATAGTTGACGACCGCCTCGCCGAGGTTGGCGTAGGAGGCGTCGCAATAGTAGTCGCCCGCGTCGAAGCCGTTGGGGTAGCCCGCCTCCGCGAGCAGCCGCTTCGTCCGCGCCAGATCGTAGGCGTGGACGGGCGGCGGCCAGAAAAACTCGAAGGTGGCCGGGATGATGCTGCCGGTGATCTTGGAGAAGCCCAGCGTCTCCGCCTTGTTGATGGCGGGCCGGTCGATGGCATGGTTGGCGGCCAGGCGCACGCGCCGGTCGGTCCAGGGCGATTTGGGGTCCGTCCACTGCTCGGGGAAGACGAGCCAGAACGTGCCGGGCGGATAGTTGGGCTTGAGGGTGAGCCCCGGCGTCCGCTGCAGCTCCTCGGCCAGCGCGCCGCGGATCGAGTAGGCGATGTCCGCCTCGCCGCGCTTGAGCATGACCAGCCGCGTCTCCTCCTCCGTCACCGACTTGAACACCAGCCGCTTCACGCTCGGCGTCTTGCGCCAGTACCCCTCGAAGGCCTCGAGCACCAGCTCCACGCCCGGATTGAAGGAGACGAACCGGTAGGGCCCCGCGCCCACGGGCGCCCTCTTGAAGCCGTCGTCGCCGACCTTCTCAACGTACTTCTTCGGCACGATCCACCCCGCACCGGTGGCCGGCGTGCCGTAGAAGGTCATGAAGTCGGGCCACGGCTGCTTGAAGCGGAAACGGACCCGGTGCGGATCCACCACGTCGATGCTCGTGATCCGCGCCTTGAAGATCCCTCCCCCCGCGCCTCGGTAGCGCTCCATCGAGAACTTGACGTCCTCGGCCGTCACCGGCTCGCCGTTGTGAAACTTCACCCCCTTGCGCAGTACGAACTCGTAGACGAGGTAGTCCGGGGAGACGGTCCAGGACTCCGCCAGGCTCGGGGCCAGCGCGTTCCCGGGCATGGACTTCACAAGCGCATCGTGCATGGCGTAGAGGAACATGAAGGGCGTGATGATCCCGGCCGTCTCCGCCGGGTCGAACCATGCCGGGGCGAGGGAGACATGGACGGCCCAGGTCAACTGGCCCTCGGGGGCGGCGGCGACGGAAGTGAAGGCGCACAGCGTGAGGAGCAGGATGGCGAACAGGACCCGTCGGATCATGGGGTGCCCTCCTCTGCGTCGCGGACTCGGGCGGAACGAGAGGACCGTGAAGGTGAGGGGATTATCGGGGAAAGCGGGAGATTGTCAATCCCGAGCACGGCCCCCGATGACCCGCTCGGCAAGATCGAACAGGATGCCCACAGGCTCGGGAGGCGGCGCGCCGGGCGCGCTACGAGATGAGGCTCCAGCGCGACGCGGCCCCGGAGATCGTCTCCTCGGCCACGCGGCCTTCCTTCCTGAGCTTCTTGAGATGCGAGTGGACGGACATACCGGCCGCCATGTGGAGCTTCGCGGGAATCTCCGTGTAGATCGCCTTGACCATGTCGGGGACGGTGCGCGCGCCGTTGCCGAGGGCGGCCAGGATCTGCCGCTCGCGCTCGAGACGATGGTCGATGTACTCCTGGATCTTGGCCGCGGCATTGTCGATCACCGGCCCGTGGGCAGAATAGATCCGCTCGGCGCCGAGGGCCTGCACGCGGCGCAGCGAGTCCATGTAGTCGCCCAGATCACCGTCCTGATCGGGGATGACGCTGGTGGAGCCACTCAGGATGAGATCGCCGGTGAAGAGGGCGCGCTCCTCTTCGAGGAAGTAGCACAGGTGGTCCGAGGCGTGGCCGGGCGTGTGAATGGCCCGGAGCCGGACGCCATCGCCTTCGATGACCTGTCCGTCCTGCAGGTTCGTGGTCCCCTCGGGCAGCCCCGTGTCCTTGAAGATCAGCTTGGAGACGGAGAGGCCGGGGAAACGCTCGCGGAGATGCGGCACGCCGCCCAGATGGTCCACGTGCCGGTGGGTGAGGATCACCCGCGAGGGCTGGCGCCAGCCGCGCTCACGCAAGTAGCTCGCGAACACGTCCATGTACTCGGGCACGCCCGCGCCCGTGTCGATCAGGATGGGATCGCGGCGGCCGACGAGATACGTGTTGGTGCCGGGGCCCGTCATCATGCCGGGATTGAGGCCCAGGACGCGCCCGACCCTGTCGCTCGGCGTGGCCTGCCTGGGAAAATCCGGATCGATCCAGCTCACGCGTCTCCTCCCGCCTCCGCGACCCCGAGGAACCGGCGCTTGATCTCCTCGGCGGCCTCGAGGCCCGCGGGCGTTCCCTCCCAGACGATCTGCCCTTTGTTCATGACGTAGACGCGATCGGCGACCCGCAGGGCCAGGTGATAGTTCTGCTCCACCAGGAGAATCGACAGGCGCTCGCCCTTGAGCCCCTGCACCACGCGTCCGATCTCGCGCACGATGATCGGCGCCAGCCCCTCCGACGGCTCGTCGAGCACGAGCATACGCCCGTTCGTCATCAGGGCCCGGCCGATGGCCAGCATCTGCTGCTCGCCGCCGGACAGGGTGCCGCCTGACTGCTCCTCGCGCTCGCGGAGCCGCGGGAAGAGATCGTACACCTTCTCGAGCCGCCACTCCCCGGGGCGAGCCCCCAGCAGGAGATTCTCCCGGACGGAGAGCGGCGCGAAGATGCGCCGTCCCTGCGGCACGAGGGCGAGACCCCGCCGCGCGATTCGATAGGCCGGCCAGCGCTCCACTGCCTGGCCATCGAACACGACGCGCCCGTCCCGGGGAGGCGTCATCCCGGCCACGCTCCGGATCAGCGTGGTTTTGCCCGCTCCGTTGCGCCCCAGGAGCGCCACTGCCTCGCCCGGCGCCACCCTGACGGAGACTCCGTGCAGCACGTGACTCTCGCCGTAGTACGTCTGGATCCCCTCGACCTCGAGCACCTACGCGCTTCCCAGGTAGACTTCGTACACGCGCGGATCCCGCTTGACGTGGTCGAAGGTGCCTTCGGTGAGGACCTCGCCGTAGTGCAGCACGGTGACGCGATCGGCCAGCGAGCCGACCACGTCCATGTCGTGCTCGATGATGAGAAGCGTCACCTCGCGCGGCAGCCCCTCGAGCATGCGCGTCATCCGCAGGGTCTCTTCCGGCGACATGCCCGCGGTGGGCTCGTCGAGGAGCAGGAGCTTGGGACGCGTGGCGAGGGCCACACCGACCTCGAGCTGGCGTTGCTCGCCATACGAGAGCGCACCCGCCGGCGCCGAGAGCCGTTCGCCGAGGCCCACCGCCTCAGCCGTCTCCATCGCGCGCTCGAGGGGAGCGCGCAATCGATCCACTCGCCCGAAGAGACTCCAGCTCCCTCGCCCGTCCGCGCCCGCGGCGAGGCGCAGGTTCTCGAGCACCGTGAGCTTGGGAAAGAGGTTGGTGCGCTGGAAAGAACGGGAGATACCGCCGCGCGCGACGGCATGGGGCGACAGGCCGGTCACGGGCCGTCCCTCGAAGAGGACGTGCCCGTCGCTGGGCGGAATCTGGCCCGTGATGACATTGAAGAGTGTGGTCTTGCCCGCGCCGTTCGGACCGATCACGGCATGCCGCGTCCTCGACGTCACGCTGAGCGACACGCGGTCGAGGGCCGACAGCGCGCCGAAGGTACGCGTGAGCGCCATGATGGCAAGCAGCGGAGGCGGGGTCAGGAGCGTATCCCCACGCGCCCCCGAAGGGCACCCACGACGCCTCCGGGGGCGAAGAGCACGAGCAGGATGAAGGTCAGGCCCAGGATCAGCATCCAGCGCTCGGTGTAGGAGCTGACCAGGCTCTGGAGCAGGATGAAGGCGGCCGCGCCCAGCATGGGGCCGGCAAGCGTGCCCGTGCCTCCGATGATGACCATGAGCAGGGCCTCGCCGGAGGTGGTCCAGAGAAAGGCGTCCGGCGTGATGGAACCCACGAGCTGGGTGTAGAGCGACCCGGCCACGCCCGCCACGGTGCCGGCGATGACGAAAGCCAGGAGCTTGTAGCGGTTGACCGCGTAGCCCACCGCTTCCATGCGCGCCTCGTTCTCGTGGATGCCGCGCAGGACGTGGCCGAACGGTGAGCGCACGATGCGGAAGAGGACCAGCGCCGCCATGGCGACCAGCACCACCAGGTACAAGTGAAACGGGAGCGGCTGCGCCGTGTCCAGGCCCAGCGCGGCCAGCCGCGGGACGCCGACGATCCCGTCCTCAGCCCCCAGCCATGCTGCCTGGAAGGTGACCGCGTAGAACATCTGGGAGAACGCGAGCGTCAGCATGATGAAGTAGACGCCGCTCACGCGGATCGAGAAGTATCCGATAGCGAGGGCGGCCAGTGCGGCGGCGGCCGCAGGCAGCAGCAGCCCCGAGACGACCCCAGGTGACTTCAGCAGCGCGAGGGCGGCGACGTAGCCACCGACCCCGAAGAAGGCGGAATGGCCGAGCGACACCATGCCCGCGTAGCCCATCAGGAGATCGAGGCTCATGGCGAAGATCCCCCAGATGAGGATCTCCTGGAGGAGCTTGACCGGGTACTTGCCGGCGAAGGCCGGAAAGACGGCCGCCCCCACGATCAGCGCCGCCACGGCAACCCAGCGCGCGATCATTTCAGCGCCCGCCCGAACAGCCCCTGCGGGCGGAGCAGCAGCACGAGGGCCATGACCAGGTAGATGATGAGCATGGAAGCGCCGGGCAGCCAGGCCTTTCCGAACGTCTCGGCCTGGCCGATGATGAGGCTGCCCACCAGCGAGCCCTTGAGGCTGCCCAGCCCTCCCACCACGACGACGATGAGGGCGGGGACGAGGATGGTGGCGCCCATCGGCGGCTGAGCGGACTGGATCGGCCCCGCGATCACTCCCGACAGCCCCGCCAACCCCGCGCCGAAGGCGAAGACGCCCGTGAACACGCGGTCGACGTTGATGCCCATGCCCGCCGCCATCTCGGAGTCGAACACGCCGGCGCGGATGATGGCTCCGAGCCGCGTCCGCTCGATGAGGAGCCAGAGGACCACGGCCATCACGAGCCCGAAGGCGATCACGAACATCCGATATGACGGCACCGTGGCGCCCCAGAGCGTCACCGATCCCGAGAACAGGTCGGGGGGCGGGATCGAGCGGATGCGGCCGCCCCAGATCCACTTGACCAGGTCCTCGAACAGGTAGATCAGGCCGAAGGTCAGCAGCACCTGGTCCAGCGGACCACGCCAGTAGAGCGGGCGGAGACAGCTGCGCTCGATCAACACGCCAATGATGCCGACCACCAGCGGCGCCGCCGCCAGGGCCAGCCAGAAGCTGCCCGAGGCCGCGATGAGCGTCAGGCCGGCGTAGGCCCCCAGCATGTAGAAGGAGCCGTGGGCGAGGTTGACCACGTCCAGCATGCCGAAGATCAGGGTCAGCCCCACCGAGAGGAGGAAGAGGAGGACACCGTAGGAGAGGCCATTGAGACCCTGGGCAAAGAGATCGAGGAGGAAAGGCACGGGCAGGCGGGCGTGGGGGCCGGGCGTGACTGCCCGGCCCCTGGTCGCTCGATCAGGCAGGCAAGGTGCAACCGGTGCCGGGATCGCGCACGTCGGCGACTTTGTCGATGGGGACGTTGTTGAGGCCGCCGGACACCTCACGAACCTCGCGGACGTAGATGTAGGGCTGGATCACGTTGTGGGTCTTGGGATCGAAGCGGAAGCGGCCCCGCGGGCTGTCGAACTCCACCTTGGCGATGGTGTCGACCAGCTTGTCCTTGTCCTGCGTGTTCCCGTTGACCGCCTTGAGGGCGCGGACGATGACCTCGGCGGTGTCATAGCCCTGGCACGCGAAGCCGTCGGGGATCTTGCCCACGAACCTCTCGCGGAACTCCTTCACGAAGCGATGGTTCACCGGGTTGTCGAGGAGCGGCGTGTAGAAGTGCCCGGTGATGACTCCCAGCGCGGCCGCGCCCTGGGCGGGCAGGACGTCGGGCTCGGTGAGGAACCCCGCGCCGGTGAGCTTGATCGACTGCTTGAGACCGAACTGGTCGTACTGCTTCACGAAGTTCACGGCGTCGGTCCCGGAGAAGAAGGCGAAGACGGCCTTGGCCCCAGACTGCTTGATCTTGGTCAGGTACGGCGCGTAGTCGGTCTCGCCCAGCTTGGGGTAGTCCTCGGCCACGACCTTGCCCCCGGCGGGAACGAAGGTCTCCTTGAAGGCGTTCATCATGTCCTTGCCGGCCTGGTAGTTGGGCGCGATCTGGAATACTTCTTTCGACACGTTCTTCGCCACCCAGCCCCCCATGGGCTGGCAGGGCTGCCAGTTCGAGAAGGAGGTGCGGAAGATCCACCTCGAGCAGCGCTCCCGGCTGATGGCGTCGGCGCCCGCGTTCGAGACGATCAGGATGGTCTTGGAACTGTGGACCTTGTCCCGCATGCCCATCAGGATGCCGCTGTGCACGGGCCCCGTGAGGATGTCCACCTTGTCGGAGTCGATGAGCTTCTCCGTCTTGCGGATGCCCACGGGCGGCTTCATCTCGTCGTCTTCCTTGATCATCTCGATCTTGCGGCCCGCCACCGTCCAGTTCTCGCGCGCGAAGACGAGCTCCATGGCCTGCGTGATGCTCTCGCCCAGGACGGCGTAGACGCCCGTGTACGGCAGGACCACTCCGATCTTGATCGGCCCCGACTGGGCCTGGGCGCGGAGCACCCACGGCCCGGCCGCGACACCGGCCGCCGCCGCGGCTCCGCCCAGGAATGTGCGACGTGTGACCTTTGCCATCAAGCTTCCTCCTTGCTTGGGATCAGTTAAGAAAAAGGCCGGAAAAGCCTCACAAGGGTACACCGGCCGGCCCTGCCCACAAAACCTCCGAAGCGGCCTGCCGGCCCCCCGTCAGCGCTCGGCGATCACGGGATCCAGGCGATGCAGTCGATCTCGACGTTCACGCCCTTGCGAGGCGCCGAAGCCTCGACGGTGGTGCGGGCGGGCTGCACGCCCTTGAAGTACTCCTTGAACACGCGGTTGAAGACGGGAAAATCGTCCATGCTGCGCAGGAAGACGCCCACCTTGACCACGTGCTCGATGGCCGTCCCTCCCGCCTCCAGCACGGCCCGCACGTTGTCGAGGGTCACCCGCGTCTGCTCGGCGAGGTCCGGCGAGACGATCTCCTTGGTCGCGGGGTCGAGCGGGCCCTGCCCCGAGACGAAGAGGAACTGCCCGCACTTGACGCCCTGGGCGATGGGCGACTCCGTCCCTTCGGAGAAGCCGGTCTTGGGCGCCGACTTGGTGTACACGACTTCGGGTTTCATGCGTACGTGCCTCCCTGTCCCTTCAGGCGAACCGCGATGTCCTCCGGGAACGGCGCGGCGGCCAGCGCCCCACCCGGCTCCTCATGACGAGGCACCCAGGCGCGGACCTCGAAGCCCCTCGCGCACGGACGCTCCCCCACCGATACCTCGTGCTCCACGCGGAAGGTCTTGTCCTTGACCTCGGTCACCGTCGAGCGGATGCGCACGTGGTCGCCGTAGCGCACGGGCGAGGTGAATCGCGCCCCCGACTCCACGATGGGCACGCCGACGACGCGATACTTGGGGAAGATCTCCACCCACGGCAGGCCCAGCGACTCGAACAGCGCTTCCGTGGCCAGGTCGAACCACTCGAAGAAGCGCGGATAGAAGACGATGCCCGCGGGGTCGACCTCGGACCAGCGCACCTTGTGCAGGGTGGCATGGCGCACCACGGGCTAGATCTTCTCCTTGAGCTTGAAGCGCTGCAGCTTGCCCGTGGTCGTGCGCGGCAGCTCTTCGACGATGCGGATCTCGCGCGGCCGCTGGTGACTGGGGAGCGTGCGCTCGGCCAGCCGCATCAGCTCGGCGGCGAGGGCGACGGCCTCGGCGCCGGGATCGCGGGGCACCACGAAGACGAAGGGCTTGACGAGGCCCGAGGCCTCCTCGGCGCCGACCACGCCCGCCTCGAGCACCGCGGGGTGTCGCATCAGCGCGGCCTCGACATCGGCCGGCACCACCCACTGCCCGGCGACCTTGAAGAAGTCGTCCTCGCGCCCGCAGTGGGTATAGAAGCCGTCCGCGTCTCGCGTGTAGATATCGCCGGTCCGGAACCAGTCGCCCACGAACGTCCGCCTCGAGTGATCGAGCCGCTTCCAGTAGCCGGCCGCCGTCGAGGGTGTCTTGGCCCACAGCACGCCCTGGGCGCCGTCGGCCACCGGCTCTCCGGCCGCGTCGAGAAGCTTGACCTCGGTGCCTTCGACGGGAGTCCCCGTCGAGCCCGCGCGGCTCCGGCCCGCCCGGTTCGAGATGAACATGAAGATCGTCTCCGTGGCGCCGATGCCATCCAGGATCTCGACGCCGAAGCGCTCGCGCCACGCCTGGTACACCTCGGCGGGGAGGCGCTCTCCCGCCGAGACGCAGAGCCTCGTCGACCGAAAGGCGTCCGCGGGCAGCTCCGCGCGCAAGAGCCGGGCGTAGACCGTGGGCACGGAGAAGAAGAGGGTGGGACGGTAGTCGCGCAGCACCTGGAGCACGACGGGGGCTTCGGCCCAGGCGGGATGGAGATAACAGCTCGCGCGGGCGAAGAACGGCAGGGCGAGCGCATTGCCGAGGGCATAGGCGAAGAACAGCTTGGAGGTGGCGAAGACGCGGTCGTCGGCCCCGATGGCCAGCACGTCATGGCCGTAGTGGTGACCGCTGAGGAGGGTGCGATGGCAGTGGACGACCGCCTTCGGCGTGCCCGTCGTTCCCGAGGTGTAGAGCCAGAACGCCATGGCGTCGGTGCCCACCGCCTCGGGCGCGACACGGCCCTGATGAGCGCCCCGCACCAGCGTCTCGAAGTCGACCACGGCCGCCCCTCGGGCGGGAGCGAGCGCGGGGGACAGCTCCCGGTCGGCGACCACGACCCTGGCGCGACAGTCGTCCAGGATGACCCCGAGCTCGGGGGCACTCAGGCGAGTATTGAGCGGGACGGCCACCGCGCCCAGCTTCAGCGCGCCGAAGAAGGCGGCGGCGAAGCCGATGCCATCGGCCATCAGGAGTCCCACGCGCTGCTCGGGCTCGATGCCGAGTCGCCGCAGTCCATGCGCGGCCCGGTCCGCCAGCGCCGCCAGGTCGGCGTACGTGTAGGCCTGCTCCGGCGTCACCACCGCCGTGCGCGAGCCCAGCCCCTCGGCGAGGGGCTGGTCGATGAAGAGGGAGGCGGCGTTGTCCACGGCGAAGTCGGCCATGCGCGTCGTCAGAGTAGGCGGGGGGAACCCGGTTGTGTCAAGACGCGGCGGGAGTCCGGCCGTCGGAGCCACGACGGATCTTCACGCCGGCCGCCTCCACGCGGTCGAGGATGCCATGGAACTTGTGCCGGCCGTCCTCGTGGGCGGCCCACACGGACTCGAGATCGTCGAATTGCGCGAGGTAGCGAAGTCCACAGTCGGCCGGCTCCGCCATGGCCCACTCTCCGCTGCGATGCCGGTGGAAGCCCTCGGAGGGTTCGACCCAGAAGCCTTCCGAGGCCTCCTCGTCGAAGAGGCGCGGGTTTTGTCCCGCCGGCACGGGGGCCAGGAAGAAGCGCGCGGTGAATCGAATGGGGCTCGAGGGCGGCGTGATGAAGTGCGAGAGGTAGCGGAACGGCCCCAGGTCGAGGTGCCATCCCTCGGCCGCGAGCAAGGCCGGCAGGGGCGCGCGCTTTGCCATGTGCGCCGCCCGCAGCGCCTCGATGCGCCCCGCCGCCCCTGGATCCGCCTCCACGATGGGGCGCCCGGCGCCGTCGCAGGCGGGCAGGACGCCGGTCTCCTCGAGCAGCTCGCGCGCGGCCGCCACCCAGAAGGCGAGCGCGGGCAGATGTCCCTCCGGGGGCAGGAGGCGCTCGGCCGAGGCACGCGTGATGCCGTGACAGCGGCCCAGAATCTCGGAGTCTCCGTCGTCCGGATCCACCTTGCCGCCCGGAAAAGCGTAGAAGCCGCCGAGGAAGCGCATGCTCTTCTGCCGCCGGATCATGTAGACCTCGGTGGGAGCCTGCGCGCCGGGGCGGACGAGGAGGACGGAGGCGGCGGGCCTGGGCGTGACGGGTGCGGCCGACGTCACGGGGCCGGAGCGCGCGAGCGGCGCAGCTCGGCCAGCTGCTCCATCAGCGCTTCGGCCGACACCGGCTTGGCCACGACCCGGTCCACGAACTGACTGCCCTCGTGGGCGGCCACGCCTTCGCCCCAGCCGGTGAGCAGGAAGACGGGCGTGTCAGGCGAGACCGCCTTGACCCGCTCGGCCACCTCCCAGCCATTCATCCTCGGCATGCCCAGGTCGGTGATGACCACGTCGTGCTTGGAGGGATGGAACACCTCGAGCGCTTCCTCGCCCTTCGAAGCCGTGGTGACGGCGTGGCCGCAGGCCTGGAGCGTATCGGAGAGCACGACGAGCAGGCGCGGGTCGTCGTCCACGAGGAGGATGCGGGCCGCTTGCTCGGGATGCACGGGCTCGACCACGCCCACCGAGGGCGGGATGATCTGGAAGCGGCTCGCGTGCAGGCGCATGCGCACCACGGTGCCGCGCCCGGGCTCGCTCTCGATGGAGAGGCTGCCCCCGTGCCGCTCGATGATCTCCGCCACCTCGGCGAGCCCGCGGCCGCCCCGCGCGGTCGGCGCGCCCTGCAGCGCGCGGTGGGTGAGGAGGCGCGAGTGCTCCTCGGTCATGCCGATGCCCGTGTCGCGCACCTCGATGACCACCCAGCCCGACTCCTCACTCGCCGCGCGGATCCCGAGGTTGCCGCCGTCGGGCATGGCCTGCACGGCGTTGAGGATGAGGCGGACGAGGGCGTCACGCAGCTCGAAGGCGATGCCCTCGACGGGCGGCAGCGCCTCCATGTCCTGGGCGACCGTGATGACCACACCCCGCCGCTGGGCGTCGTCCCGCCAGCGCGGAGCCGTGAGATCCAGCGCCTCCTGGATGACGGCGGGGAGCCCGACGGGGCCAAAGGCGACCTCGGGCTGGCGCGAAACGAAATCCTGGAGCCGCCGCACGGTCGCCGAGGCCTCGAGGGCGACGTCACGCACGACGCTAAGCCGCCGGTGGGCCTGCGAGTCCTTCTGGGCGTCGCGCAGGAGAAGCTCGGTATAGGCGAGGATGGCGGCGAGCGAGTTGTTGAAGTTATGCGCGAGCCCGCCCACCGTCTCGCCGAGGGAGCGCAGGTCATGGCCCTGGTCGAGCCGTCCCCCGCCCTCCGTCACGCGCCGCGAGAGATCGCGGGCCCAGCTCCTGAGCGTCAGGATGGAGCGGTCGAGCTCGACCTTGGTGCGCGACATCTGTCGCGCGATGTCCTGGATCTCTTCGTGGTCCGCGAAGAGGAGAGGATTCTTGGGGAGCGCCGGGTCGGTGCCCCCGCTGATCCAGCGACCCAGCTTCTCTCGGACCCTTCCCACTAGAAGTTCTTCGGCACGATGCTAGAGGTTCACCAGCTGGGCCACCCGCTCGCGATGCCACGTGGCATCACCAAAGGTGAACTCCGACCCCTTGGCCCGCTTGAAGTAGAGGTGCAGGTCGTGTTCCCAGGTGAAGCCGATGCCGCCGTGGAGCTGGATGCCCGCCCCGGACACGCGCCGATAGGCGTCGGAGACGTAGGCCTTGGCCATGCTCACGGCCAGCGGCCCTTCGGGCACGCCCTCGTCCATGGCCCATGCTGCGTAGTAGGTGATGGACTTGCTGTTCTCGACGTCCACCAGCATGTCGGCGGCCCGGTGCTTGACGCCCTGGTACGAGCCGATGGGCCGGCCGAAGGCCTGGCGGATCTTGGCGTACTCGACGGTCATGTCGAGCACCTTCTGCGCGCCGCCGCACATCTCGGCGCAGAGCCCGACGGTGGCTCGGTCGATCACGCGCGCGAGCGCCTTCCAGCCCGCGCCGAGGGCGCCCATGATCGCGTCGCCGCCGAGAGCGACATTGGTGAGGGTGACCTCGCACAGCTTGCGCGTCTGGTCCATGGTCGGCAAGAGCGTGACGGCCAGTCCCGGCGTGCCCGTGGGCACGAGGAAGAGCGAGATTCCGTCCTCCGGATTTTGCCCGGAGGCCGTGCGGGCCGCCACGACGATGACGTCGGCAGTATGCGCGTCGTGCACGAAGAGCTTGGTGCCGTTCAGGGTGAAGCCCGACCCCTTGCCCGCGGCCTGCAGCGTGATGCCGGCCGCGCCCATCTCGGCCGAGGGCTCCATCCAGGCCAGCGTGGCCCGCGCCTCGCCCGAGCAGATCTTCGGCAGCCAGGCCTTCTTCTGCGCGTCGTTGCCCGCCTCCAGGAGGGCGAGACCGCCCAGGAGCACCGTCGAGAAGAAGGGGCCCGGCACCACCGCCCGCCCCATCTCTTCCAGGAGGACCACGAGATCGACGATGCCGAGGGCCATGCCGCCGTGCTCCTCGGGCGCGATGAGGCCCAGCCACCCTTGCTCGGCGAGCTTCTTCCACAGCTCGGGCGTCATGCCTGAGGAATCCTCCATCAGCGCGCGCACCGTGGTCGAGGGGCACTCGTTGTCGAAGAACTTGCGCGCCGTGCTCCGCAGCAGCTCCTGCTCGTCGTTGAAACCGAAGTTCATGGTCTAGCCTTTCGGGAGGCCGAGCACGCGCTCGCCCATGATGTTCTTCTGGATCTCCGTGGTGCCGCCCTCGATCGAGTTGGCGCGCGAGCGCAGGAAGCTGTGCTGCCAGACGCCGCCGTCCACCGCCCACTTGGTGCCGCGCCCGAGCTGGGCATAGGGACCCTGGAGCTCCATGGCGAGCTCCTGCAGGCGCTGGTGACCTTCCACCCACATCATCTTGCCCGCGGAGGCCTCGGGCCCGGGCAGCTCGCCCTTGAGCAGCTTGGTGATGGCGCGCGCGCCCGTGTACTTGAAGACCTCGGTGTCGATCCAGAGCTGCGCGAGCTTCTGGCGCGTGGTCGGGTCCTTCGTCGAGGGCGCCCCGCCCTTCTTGGACCGCCGCGCGAGATCGATGAGACCGTCCAGCGCGATGCGCAGGCGGACCTGGAGGCCGAAGCCGAGGGCCAGGCGCTCGTACATGAGGGTGGTCATGCCCACGGCCCAGCCGTTGTTCAGCCCGCCCAGGATGTTGGCCTCGGGCACCTTGACGTTGTCGAAGTAGACCTCGTTGAACTCGGCGTCGCCCGTGATCTGCTTGAGCGGCTTCACCGTCACCCCGGGACTGTGCATGTCGAGCAGGAAATACGTGATGCCCTTGTGCTTCTCGGCCTTGGGGTCGGTACGCGCGAGGAGCATCATCCAGTCGGACTGGTGCGCGAGCGACGTCCACACCTTCTGGCCGTTGACGACGTACTGGTCACCGACTTTTTCCGCCCGCGTCTGGAGCGAGGCGAGGTCGGATCCCGAGTTCGGCTCGGAGTATCCCTGGCACCAGATCTCCTCGCACGAGAGCATCTTGGGCGGGTAGCGGCGCTTCTGCTCCTCCGTGCCGTAGGCGATGATGGTGGGGCCCGCCATGCCGATAGCCAGGATGTTGAGGACGGGCGGCGCCTTGGTGACCGCGATCTCTTCATGGAGGATCATCTCCTCCACGAAGGTGAGGCCGCGCCCGCCGTACTCCTTGGGCCAGGTGACGCCGACGAAGCCGGCTTCGTACATCTGGCGCTGCCACGTCCGCAGAAAGTCGTAGACCTCGGGCCGGGGCACGTCGGAGCCGATGCGCATCCGATCGCTCCAGTCCTTGGGCAGGTTCTTCTTGAGCCAGGAGCGGACCTCGTCCCGGAAGGATGTCTGTTCGGGGGTCAGCTTGAAATCCATACACCCTCCCTGGAGCACGAGCTTCTCTGCGGAGTCGTGGGGCGACTGAACGACAGTTCAGCGCCATGATACGAGGGGGCCGCGAAGAGTGTCAAGAACGCATTGCGCGTGGGGTTTTCCCTCGAAAGGCGCTGCGGTATACTGCGGGCCGCCATGCGAGGCCCTCTCGCCATCTCACTGCCCCGCCTGCGGGCGCATCTGGAGACCCTAGCTCGCTTCGGACGGAATCCCGACGGCAAAGGCATCACGCGCTCCTGCTGGAGCCCCGCCCATGAAGAGGCGCGCGCCTGGCTTCTGGATCGGATGAAAGAGGCCGGGCTCAGCACCTGGGTGGACGAGGCCGGCAATACCTTCGGGCGGCTCGGCAACGGCGGCCCCGCCGTCCTGACGGGCTCCCACATCGACACGGTGCCGAGTGGCGGGCCGCTCGACGGCGCCCTCGGCGTCCTCGCGGGCCTCGAGTGCCTGCAGACCATCCACGAGTCGAGCACGCGCACGCGGCTGCCCCTCATGGTGGCGGCGTGGAGCGACGAGGAAGGACGCTATGCCGGCCTTTTCGGCTCGCGCGCCTTCACGGGCAAGCTCGACGCCAAGCACATCCCCCAGCTCCGCTCGGCCGACGGCGAGCGGCTCGTCGATGCCATGGCCCGGGCCGGCTTCAACGCCTACGATGCGCCCAAGGCTCGCTGCAATCCCAAGACGCTCGCCGCCTATGTCGAGCTTCACATCGAGCAGGGGCCGCACCTCGAGGCGGCCAGGATCCCCATCGGCGTGGTCGAGGGCATCGTGGGCAACCGTCGCAAGTGGGTGACCTTCATCGGCCAGGCCGACCACGCGGGCACCACGCCGATGGCGTGGCGCCGCGACGCCTTCATGGCCGCGGCCGAGTACGCCACGCGGGCCCGCCACCTCGTCATCACCAAGGGCAGCGGCCGGAGCGTGACGAATTTCGGTCGCGTGGAAGTCGGTCCCGGCGTCGCCAACATCGTGCCCGACCGCTGCGTGCTCCTGCACGAGATGCGCGAGCTGGACCCGCGCGTGCTCGCGCGGCTCGAGCGGCAGTGCCTGGCCCTGGCCAAGGAGGTCGCCCGGAAGTGGAAGCTCAAGGTCAACGTGGAGGTGATCTCGAAGACGGAGCCCGCGCGCTGCTCGCCGCGGGTCATGCGCGCGGTGGCGGCGGCGGCGGCCGCCCTCAAGCTCAAGGTCAAGCACATGCCGTCGGGGGCCGGGCACGACGCGCAGAATCTGGCCACGGTCACGGAGGCGGGGATGCTCTTCATTCCCTCGCAGGGGGGCAAAAGTCACCGGCCCGACGAGATGAGCGACTGGCGCGCCATCGAGCGCGGCGGCAATGCCCTGCTCCACACGCTGCTCAAGCTGGCCGGCTGAGGGAACGAGCGGGAATCGCCGCGGCCGCGGCCGCGGACGGCACATTGTGAATTTCTCCACTTGGCTTTGCCAGGGCCTTCGCGTACACTCCACGCCGAGACCGCGCCACGCGGCGACGAGGGGGCCGGGACGACCATGCTTCACCTGATGCTGGCGGCCGTTTTGACGCTCTTCCTGATCTTCCAGGCGCGCTCCCTGGTCCTCGTGCTGCGCGACCGGCGGGCTCACGCGCCGGAGCGCGCGCGCCGCCACTCCGACATCGTGTGGACCGTGATTCCCGTGGCCGTCGTCTTCCTCCTCGCCGCCCGCAGCTGGCTCGCCGTCGTCGACCTGCCGCATCCCGCGGCGGCCTCGGCGGGCGCCCCCGTCACTCAATCGGTCGCGCAGCCTATCAGGTGAAGGAGCCCATGCGCCGAGCTCGCCTGCCCTTCCGGGTGCCCACCGTCCTGCTCCTCGTCGCCATCGCGGTCGTCCTCTCCTCGTGTGGGTGGTCCCTGTGGGACTCGCCCATGACCACGGTCAAGCCGAAGTCGGACTTCGGGAAAGCGACGCAGGACCTCTTCATGCTGATCTCCTGGTGGACCCTGGGGATCTTCATCGTCGTCGAGGGCGCCCTCGTGTGGGCCTGCCTGCGCTTCCGGGAGAAGCCCGGGCAGCCCATGCCGAAGCAGGTGCACGGCCACACCGTGCTCGAGGTCTCGTGGACCATCGCCTTCGCCGTCATCCTGCTCATCATCGGGATTCCCACCATCCAGATGATCTTCAAGACGCAGGAGCCGGAGGCGGCCTCCGCGCTTCGGGTGGACGTGGCGGGCCGGCAGTGGTGGTGGGAGTTCACATATCCCGAGTACAAGTTCGCCACGGCCAACGAGCTGCACATCCCCGCGGGGCGTCAGGTCGCTTTCTACCTGCACGCCCCCGACGTCATCCACTCGTTCTGGATCCCCCAGCTCGGGGGCAAGCGTGACGTGGTCCCCCACCGGCTCAACCGCATCATCCTGACGCCGGAGGTGCCCGGCGAGTTCCCCGGGCAGTGCGCCGAGTACTGCGGCATGTCCCACGCCAACATGCGCTTCCGGGTGGTCGTGCACTCGAAGGAAAACTTCGAGAAGTGGGTGGCGGAGCAGCGCAAGCCGCCCGCGGAGCCCACCGATGAGCTTGGCAAGAAGGGCCAGGAGCTCTTCGCCCAGTCCGCCTGCGTCGGGTGCCACACCATACGCGGTGTCTCGGGCGGCGCCATGGCCCCCGACCTGACTCATTTCGGCAGCCGCAAGACCTTCGGGGCGAACCTGATGATGAACACGCCCGAGAACGTGGCGAAGTGGATCGAGAATCCGACGCACATGAAGCCGGGCGCGCTCATGCCGGACCTCGGTATGCGGGGTGAGCAGAGCAAGGCTCTCGCCGCCTATCTCACGAGCCTGAAATAAGAGGACCCCTCATGGCCACACAAGCGGCCTTCATGCCGGGAACCCAGGCCAAGCCCAAGGCCCTCGAGGTCGTCTGGTCCTGGCTCACCACCGTCGACCACAAGCGGATCGGCATCCTCTACGGCGTCTCCGCCTACGTCTTCTTCCTGGTGGGTGGCGTCGAGGCGCTCCTCATGCGGCTGCAGCTCGCCAAGCCGGACGGCACCGTGCTCTCGGCCCAGACGTTCAACGAGCTGTTCACCATGCACGGCACCACCATGATCTTCCTCGCCATCATGCCGATGGGCGCGGCCTTCTTCAACTTCATCATCCCCCTCCAGATCGGCGCGCGGGACGTCGCCTTCCCGCGGCTGAATGCGCTGTCGTACTGGGTCTTCCTGTCCGGCGCCCTCTTCCTGCACTCGAGCTTCCTCGCGGGGAGCATCCCCGACGCCGGGTGGTTCGGCTACGCCAACCTGACCACGCGCCAGTTCTCGCCCGGGAGCCACGTCGATTTCTGGATGCTGGGACTGCAGATCCTCGGTCTCTCGTCGCTCATGGCGGGGTTCAACTTCATCGTGACCATCATCAACATGCGCGCGCCGGGCATGACCCTCATGCGCCTGCCCCTCTTCATCTGGATGAGCTTCGTCGTGCAGTTCCTCGTCGTGCTCGCCTTCCCCGCCATCACGGTCGCCCTCATCCTGCTCATGTTCGATCGCCTGTTCGGCACGCTGTTCTTCGCCCCCGCCGCAGGCGCCGATCCCCTCCTCTGGCAGCACCTCTTCTGGATCTTCGGCCATCCCGAGGTGTACATCCTGATCCTGCCCGCCATGGGCATCGTGTCCGAAGTCCTGCCGACGTTCTCGCGCAAGCCGCTCTTCGGGGCGCCCGTGGTCATCTACTCGGGGATCATGATCGGCTTCTTCGGCTTCGGCGTGTGGAGCCATCACATGTTCTCGGTGGGCATGGGGCCGGTGGCGGACTCCGCCTTCTCCATCGCCACCCTGCTCATCGCGGTGCCGACGGGCGTGAAGATCTTCAACTGGATCGGCACCCTCTGGGGGGGCTCCATCCGGTTCAGCACCCCCCTCCTCTTCTCGCTGGGCTTCATCTCCATGTTCATCATGGGCGGGCTCTCGGGCGTCATGCACGCCTCCCCGCCCGTCGACCTGCAGCAGACGGACACCTACTTCATCGTGGCCCACTTCCACTACGTGCTCTTCGGCGGGTCGATCTTCGGTCTCTTCTCGGGCGTCTACTACTGGTTCCCGAAGATCTTCGGCAAGGTGCTCGACGAGCGGCTGGGCAAGCTCCACTTCTGGCTCATGCTCATCGGCTTCAACGTGACGTTCTTCCCCATGCACTTCCTGGGGCTGATCGGGATGCCGCGCCGGATTTACACGTACGCGCCGGACCTCGGCTGGAACTTCTGGAACGCCGTCGCCACCGTGGGCGCCTTCATCATCGCGCTGTCCTTCGTGGTCTTCATGATCAACGTGGCGAAGACGACGCGCTCCGGCGCGCCCGCGCCGGCCGACCCGTGGGACGCCCGCACGCTCGAGTGGACCATCTCCTCGCCCCCGCCCGTCTACAACTTCGCCACGATTCCTACCGTGCACGATCGCGATGATTTCTGGATCGCCAAGTACGGCGACGGCCACGGGACTCCACCGCGCAAGGCCGCCCCCGCGGCGCACGTCGATCCGAAATCGATCCACATGCCGCCGCCCTCCTACTGGCCCCTCCTGCTCGCCGCGGCCATCGCCTTCACGATCTCGGGCCTGCTCATCAGCATGTACCAGGTCATCCTCGGCGGCCTCCTCACCCTCTACTGCCTGGCCAGGTTCATGCTCGAGTATCACCGTCCCGCGGCGGGAGGGCACCACACGGTGGGAGGGCACGAGTAATGGCCGAGGCGCACGCGGTCGCGCACGACGACCCGAACATCGGCGTCACCGGGCTCGACCATCGGAAGCTCGGGATGTGGGCCTTCCTCGGCTCCGAGTGCATGTTCTTCGGCTCGCTCATCGGCACCTACCTCTCCTACAAGGGCAAGAGCATTAACGGGCCCGGCCCCCACGAGATCCTGAACATCCCGCTCACCTCGGTGAGCGCTTTCGTGCTCCTGATGTCCTCGCTCCTCATGGTGCTGGCCCTGGCCGCCGTCCAGCGCAACGACATGAAGTGGGCCAAGGTCTGGCTCTTCATGACGGCGCTGTTCGGCTCGGGTTTCGTGGGCTTCCAGTGCTTCGAGTTCACCCACTTCGTCCACCTGGGCTTGACCCTGCACACCAATCTCTTCGGCACGACGTTCTTCGTGCTCACGGGCTTCCACGGCGCCCACGTCACGGGTGGCGTCATCTGGCTGCTCTCGCTGTGGGTCCTGGCCTTGCGCGGCAAGCTGGGACCGCAGGACTCGCTCAAGGTCGAGATCTGCGGCCTGTACTGGCACTTCGTGGACATCGTCTGGATCGCCATCTTCACCCTCGTCTACCTGATACCGTAGGAGACCGCCGGACATGGACGCGAGCCACTCCCAGGCCCCATCGCACGGACACGAGGAAGGCCATGCCAGCGTCGGCACCTATATCAAGGTGGCGATGGTGCTGGCCATCGTCACGGCCGTCGAGATCGGCGCCCTCTACATCCCGGGGTTGCCTCCTCATTTCCTCGTGGGATTCCTGATCGTGATGTCCATCTTGAAGTTCGCTCTCGTGGTCGCCTTCTTCATGCACCTCTACTACGACAGCAAGCTCCTCACCGCCCTCTTCGTCGGACCCCTCACCATCGCGTGCGCCATCATCCTGGCCCTCATGGCGCTCTTCGGCTCCTACATCCTGCTCCAGCGCGGGTGAGCCATGGCCCACTGGGGACAGGGGCCCGCGGGCCCGCCGCCCCTGGGACCTGGGGGCTTCGACTGGACCGCGTGGCATCCTGATCCCACCGTCGTCGTCGGACTGGCCGCACTCGGCGGGCTCTACCTGACGGCGCTCCATCGCGGCCGTCATGACAACCGGCGCGTGCCGCCCGCCAAGATCGTCTCGTTCTTCGGCGGCCTCGTCCTTCTCCTGGGCGCGCTCACCGGTCCTCTGCACGACCTCTCGGACTACTATCTCTTCAGCGCGCACATGGTCCAGCACCTGCTGCTCGCTTTTGCCATGCCCCCGCTCCTGCTCTACGGCACGCCGGGATGGATGTTGCGGCCCCTCCTCGCCTCTCCTGCGCTGCTCCGGCTCGGGCGCGCGCTCACGCGGCCCGCGGGGGCCTTCGCCACCTTCAACTTCATCCTGGTCGCCTGGCACCTGCCCCCGCTCTACAACCTGGCCATGAACGAGCACGCCGTCCACATCGTCCAGCACCTCATGATCATGGCAGCCGCGGTGATTCTCTGGTGGCCCATGCTCTCGCCCCTGCCCGAGCTGCCGCGCGCGCCCTATCCAGTGCAGATGCTGTACCTCTTCCTGGTGGGCTTGCCCATGGTCGTGGTGTCCATCTTCATCACCATGGCCGACGGCATCCTGTATCCGTACTATGCGGCGGCGCCGCGGGTGTGGGAGGTCTTGACTCCGCACGCCGACCAGCATCTGGGCGGACTCATCATGTGGATCCCGGGCGGGCTCATCTTCCTCGTCGCCATCACGGTGGTCTTCTTCCGCTGGCAGGGAGCGGGCGGCGATGATGCGGCCGTGGCGCCGCTCGAGGCGACCCATGGCCGGTAGCCCGCCGCGCGGCTGGGCCTGGGCGACCACGGGCGCGCTCTTCCTGCTCATGACCATGGGCAATATCGTCAGCGCCACCGGCTCCGGGCTCGGCTGTCCCGACTGGCCGCTCTGCCACGGGCGCCTCCTGCCCCCCGCGCAGACCGAGGTGCTGATCGAGTTCAGCCATCGTCTCAAGGCCATCCCCTTCACGATCCTGCTCCTCATCACGGTGGCGCTGACCTGGCGCCGCACCACGGCGCGCGCGCCGCGGCGCCTGAGCCTCGTCCTCGCCGCGCTCGTCATCGCACAGATCGGCCTCGGCGCCGTCACCGTGCTCCTCAAGCTTCCCCACCTCGTGAGCACCGCGC
>WNFC01000107.1_pt2 | contig 73674 bp, 66 predicted proteins | sample 5400541 | NCBI WGS metagenome assembly WNFC01 (sample SAMN13153342, study PRJNA577476) | soil metagenome | isolation source: 120 cm saprolite under Douglas fir tree site 2 hole 2 replicate 1 | place: USA:California | collected 2015-04-18
AACAGCAAGCGCAGCAGCAGGCTCAGGCACAGGCCCCTCCGCCAGATGTGCTTTACAACAACGCGCTCCGCGACTACAACGGTGGCAAAAACGAGCTCGCCGTGCAGGAGTTCTCTGACTACATCAAGTTCTATCCCAACACTGATTTTGCTGGAAACTGCTACTACTACCTGGGAGAGCTCCAGTACCGCCAGGGCAACTACCAGCAGGCGGTACAGAGTTACGACCAGGTACTGCAGAACTTTCCCAGCGGGAATAAGGCTGCCTCCGCCCAGTTGAGGAAAGGCTTTGCCCTGATCGAACTCGGTAAGCAGGATGATGGAGTAAGCGAACTACGCCACCTGATTCAGCGTTATCCGCACTCCAATGAAGCCCTGCAGGCGCGTGAGCGGCTTCGCAAGCTGGGCGTCGCGGCCTCGGCCAAGCCTGGGGCCTAGCTGGGAATAGGCGGTGGGTGATTGACGAATCCGGATGCTGGAGATCCGATGCCAGCACCACACCCGGCTCACGCAGGTTTGAGCTTAGGTCGTGCGGTGATGTTTCGGACGATGGTGCTTCCCCGCTTTGTGCGCGTGGTGGCGGACGGTCCGAGGGTGTTTCGACGACACCAGCGTAAGCGAAGACTGAGCCCTTGCGGACTCTTGGCTCCATCCAAACCCGCTAAACAATGCCAGCATCCCTAACATGCAAAGCAACCGCTTCATACCTATCCTCCATCGCGAAACGCTTCTACTCTGCGACTACAAACCTTATCTACTTTATGACTATTCCCTGAGGAAATCTTTGAGAGTAGCCTAAACTGTATCGGCAAACTTGATACTCATCGGTCTGAAGCTCTGCCGCCCATCATCTTACTTTAGGTGCATTTGCTTTAGGAGCAAACATGACGCAAAATACCCACGACCAAGACAAGTCCAAAGGAGCTACTGAGGACGACAACAGCACACAACCGGGCAATGCCGCCTTGCAAGGCCAACTGGGCCATCGGGATCCAGACCCCATTATAAAAGACGCGGACTCGGACTTTCCCGAGCCTGGTGCAAACCCGGAACACAGTGGCGAGCCCGAGGAAACTGATACAAGAGTGACGAAGCGCAGGATTCCCGCCTGAAATCCGGAGCACGCCCGCGGCCGATCGGTCAGGCGCAAGCTCGAAGCCAATGCGATTGAAAAAACTGAGATTTTTTTTGATCCTCACTGCGGTCTTGTGCTGCATCCCCGCCACGCGCTTTTATGAGATCGATCTGCCCCTCTTTCGTTTCCTGAAAGGCCAGAACCGTGTGGATCCCTTGTCTCTGCATTTATCGGGCGAGTTCGTGGAAAGCAATCTTGGGACGGCACGGGAGGCCGACGGCTCGATTACAGTCCGCATGATCGCGCAGCAGTACTTGTTTGTGCCGCATTGCATCCTCGTGCCCGCCGGCGTTCCCATTCGTCTTCGGGTTACGAGTGCGGATGCGGTGCACAGTCTCAGCTTCAGTGACGCGAACTATGCGGTGAAGGTTGTGCCCGGCAATGTCAGCGAGGCACGCCTCCAGTTTCCTCACGCCGGCGAATACAAAATGCCCTGCCGCGAATTCTGCGGAGCCGGTCACTACGCCATGAGATCGCGATGTCGTAATGTCTCGCGACCAGTTCCCCAAATTGCTGCCGGATGAAAGGGGAAACTGTGCAGCGCGATAGTTCGTCTTCAACGCGGTCAGGCACAATCCGCAGCCTTGCCACGGCCGTAATTCTGTTTCTCTTCCTTCCGCTTGCGTTCGGCACGACTTTTTTTCTGCTGCAAACCGGCGCTCCGCCTGTTGCCCGAATCCCCTCCAATATTGCGTGGACCAGCGAGACCATGGCCCGCGCCTCCGGCGGCGATGCATTCCACGGAATGCTGCTCGCCCGCCGATGTGACCATTGCCATGGAGCGGAAGGCTTCAGTCCGTTAGCCTCCACTCCAAACCTGGCGGGCATCGACCGGCCATCCATCTGGAAACAGTTGCAGGACTTTCGCACCCAGAAGCGCATCTCCCCAGTGATGCAACCCATCGCCTCGTCCCTCTCAGAGCGTGATGTTGCCGACGTGGCAGCCTACTACTCGATGCTGCCGGACTTTCCCGATCCGCAGGACAACCGCAGCTTCCCTCAATCAGCGCCTGAGGCCGCCCATGTCGCTTTGGCGTCCCGCCTGGTCTCGACCGGAGACGGCGAGCGCGGCATACCTCCCTGTCAGGCGTGCCACGGCCCTGTTGCCTACCGTACAGGAGCGCCAGCACTTTCGACCCAGAATTCGGACTACATCCTGCGACAATTGGAGAAATTCGCGAACAACAGTCGCTCCAACGATATCAATATGCCGATGCGCACCGTCGCCGGCCTACTCACCGAGGAAGAAAAGCATGCCCTCGCAGAATATTATGGTTCGGGTCTCGGCCTGCTTCCTGCTGGCGCCACCGCGCCACGGTAGCCCAAAGCAACGTCCCTCATAGTTCGAGTGTTAGCGATTGAACCATTCTCCGGGGAAATCAGGAACGAGGTTTTCCACTTCGACGCGTCGCGCCGGGGCGGGTGAGCGTAGGAATAGGCCGGTTATGCGCGGAGTCATCGATCAAGCGCGCTAACCGCTTCATTCGCGTCTCCTCCTTTTTGGCGCTGATCACCCACCAACTGGAAGTTCGGCGATACCACGGAGGCTGTGCCTGAAAGAATGTCCAGGCATCTTTGTTGGCTCGAAAAAGCCTCTCATGCTCGGCAGTAAGTTTAGCGCCTTTTCTCTGCTCGTAGGCATAAATGGCGGACCTGTCTGCGGTTCGACGCAGAAACGCTTGTAGACCCGCGCTGTGCACCAATCCCACTTTCTTGAGCGCAGCCAGACGCTTGATGTTGATCGTGCTCCACGTGCTGCGTGACTTTCGCGGGGTAAAGCGAATCATGTAACTGCTCTCATCTACACTCTTGCGCACGCCATCGATCCAACCAAAACATAACGCTCCATCGACCGCTTCCGGCCACGTGATGCTGGGCTTGCCCGAGCCTCTCTTGTAGAAGCCGACCCAGAGTTCCTGTAATTGGTCGTGATGCTGCTCGAGCCACGCGCGCCACTCGGGTGCAGATGCAAAGAAAACGAGTTTTGTCGGCCGAGGGATCATCGCTTTTCGACAAAAGTATATGACAACAAAAACCCGGGCCCCGCCTGAAGCGGTGGATTTTCGCCGGGACGGTCCTGCACCGAGATCAATCACCCGTAACTTTCCGCCCGGTTGAGCGTCCTATCACCGAAGTAGGCATGATTTTGGGGATGTATATTCTCCTTAAGCGAGGCTGCATGAACCAGGTGCTTATCGTCTTTTTTCTTCTGATGTTCACGCTGACAACGCGGCCGCAGGACGCTCGCGCAACCGACGCCCGCACAGGCACCGCGCCCAGTTCTCCAGTCCTGGTAGAACTTTTTACTTCCGAGGGATGCTCCAGTTGTCCGCCTGCAGACCGACTCTTGCAGGATCTGGACCGCCAGCAACCTGTGCCAGGCGCCAGTCTGATCGTGCTCAGCGAGCATGTCGACTATTGGAATCATGACGGCTGGCAGGATCCTTTTTCATCCAGCCTTCTGACCGACCGTCAGAATTCCTACGTGACTCATTTCGGACTGAGCAGTGCCTATACTCCACAGATGATCGTGGACGGCACCGCGGAGTTCGTTGGGAACAGCTCTCAGCAGGCGAAAGCTGCCATCCAAAAGGCGCTGACCGTGAACAAGACTGAAGTTCGTATCTCGTCCATTTTGGTGGACGGGGCTACGCTCCGGGCGCACGTGAACGCTGCAGTTCTACCATCGAATGGACCATCGCACGCGGAAGTCTTCGTTGTGGTGGCACTGAACCATGCGGAATCGCAAGTTCTGGCCGGCGAGAATGGTGGCCACAGACTGACCCACGTGGGCGTGGTGAGAAGTCTTACAAAGGTTGGGAGTGTTGACGCGAAGAAAAGCTTTGACGCCGACGTTCGTCTCGCATTGAATGCTTCGGACGACCCGGCAAACCTGAGAGTAATAGCTTTTGTTCAGGCATCGGGACCAGGCAAGATTCTCGGTGCGACTGTGCAGCCAGTGTCACACTGATTGCAGAGAGGTCCGCGACGCCGTCAAGGCTTCTGGAATCATGCAGGAGCCGAACTACCGCAACTCCTCCATCACCGCGTCCAGCACTTCCCTGCCCGGACGCGTGATCGATTCCGGCAACGTAGCCAGCGGCTGGTCCACAACGTTCAGCATGTCGATGAAGTTGGGAGCTTTGGTGTTCACGTAAAACACACCCGTCAGCACTTCGCCTTTGTCGTGCGCTTCGGTCAGACGAGAGATCGCACGAATCTTATCGGTCGGATCGTAGTCTTCCTCCAGCTTGCGCAATTGCAGGTGCGAACCGTCATGCATGGTCACGCTGACCGTCGTCCCGGGATCGTATTCCACGGCGATATCTTCGAAGTGCGGCACGAAGCTCATTTCCTGCAAAGTCTCTTCGTGGTCTTTTACGTATTTGTAGGACTTGGTGGAACCCTCGTGATCATTGAAGGTGACACAAGGCGAGACCACGTCCAGCATGACCGTGCCCTTATGTGCAATCGCGGCCTTCAGCATCGTACCCAGCTGCCTCTTATCGCCCGAAAACGACCGCCCCACAAGCGTCGCGCCGAGTTGGATAGCAAGCGCGCAGGTGTCAATCGGCGGCAGATCATTCAAGACGCCGGACTTGAGCTTCGAGCCCAGATCGGCTGTGGCTGAAAACTGCCCCTTGGTCAGACCGTAAACTCCGTTGTCTTCGATGATGTAAATGATGGGAAGATTCCGGCGCATGAGGTGCACGAACTGCCCAATGCCGATGGAGGCCGTGTCGCCGTCGCCGCTCACCCCAATGCAGATCAACTTACGATTGGCCAGCATGGCTCCGGTAGCCACCGAGGGCATACGTCCATGCACGGCATTGAAACTGTGAGATCGGCTCATGAAGTACGCTGGAGTCTTCGAGGAGCAGCCAATGCCACTGGGCTTGATGAGCAATTCCGGTGGGACGCCCATCTCGTACATGGCCTCGATGATGCGTTCAGAAATCGCGTTGTGCCCGCAGCCGGCGCACAAGGTGGTCTTGCCACCCTTGTACTCCATCACGGTCAGGCCGATGCGGTTGGTCTTCGGTCCGGCAGCTCCGGGCTCGACAGTTGGAGTCGTTGCCATCTACTTCCCCTCCATCATGGTCAGTTCGTCGGTAATGGACCGCGCATCCAGCGGCAGTCCGGTGATGTGTGCAATACTGCGCAGCCGCGCGATCAACTCCGGCTTAAGGTCCAGCTTCAGCAGCGTGAGCATCTGAGCGTCGCGATTCTGCTCCACCACGTAAACGGGATTGTGCTGCTCGATGAATTCATGCACCTCGCGCGTGAACGGGTATGCCCGCAGCCGCAGGTAGTCGGTCTCGATGCCGTACTCGTCGCGCAACTGGTCGCGGCTCTCCGTGATGCCCCAATGCGAAGTGCCATAGCCGATGATTCCGATTTTCGCGTTGTGGCCTTTGCTGACTTCCGGCCGCGGTACAAATGATCGCGCCGTTTCGAACTTGCGGTTCAACCGTTCCATGTTGTTTTCAAAATCATCGGCGCGCTCGCTGTACTGCGCCCTCTCGTTGTGGCCGCTGCCGCGTGCGAAATAAGACGCCGCAGGATGATCCGTACCCGGGAGCGTTCGATAGCCAATGCCGTCCCCGTCCACGTCTTTGTAACGAGCGAACCCGCCCAGCCGCTCGAGATCCTCTTTGCGCAGCACCTTGCCCCGATTAACCGGCGTGGTGGGATATTCGAACGGGTCCGACATCCAGTTATTCATCCCCAGATCAAGATCCGACATGACGAAGACCAGCGTCTGAAATTGCTCCGCCAGGTTAAAGGCCTCAGGCGCCATGGTGAAACACTCCGATACGGAACAGGGCATCAGCATGATGTGTTTGGTATCGCCATGAGAGAGAAATGCGGTCGAGAGGATGTCCCCTTGCGAGGTGCGAGTCGGCAAGCCGGTCGAAGGACCTACGCGCTGAATGTCCCAGATCACTCCCGGGACTTCCACGTAATAGGCGAGTCCCGCGAACTCCGACATCAACGAGATGCCCGGTCCCGCAGTCGCAGTCATGCTGCGCGCGCCGGCCCAACCCGCGCCAATCACCATGCCGATGGCGGCAAGTTCATCCTCAGCCTGAACGATGGCGAAGGTTGCTTTGCCGTCCGGACCGACGCGGTATTCCTTCATGTATTCGATCATCGTCTCCACCAGCGAAGACGAGGGAGTAATCGGATACCAGGTCACAACCGTGCACCCGGCAAACATGCAACCCAGCGCCGCCGCCGAATTGCCATCGATGATGATCTTGCCCGCGGTCTTGTCCATGCGCTCGATATAGAACGCACCGCGTTTCTTCAGACTGGCTTTGGCATAGTCAAACCCTGCCTGCGCCGCGGCCAGGTTAAGATTGGCCGCTTTCACTTTTTTCGCGAACTGCTTGCGGATGGCCTTTTCGACTTCGCCCATTTCGATCTCAAGCAACTGGGCGACCACGCCGACGTACACCATGTTCTTGACCAGCTTGCGTAGCTTGGCTTCCGGGCACACAGCCGCCACCAGTTTGTCGTAAGGGACAGAATAGAAAACGAGATCGTCTCGCAGCTTGTCGAGGCCCAGAGGCTCGTCGTAAAGCACAGACGCGCCCGCCGCCAGCGACATCGTATCTTCCTGCGCCGTCTCCGGATTCATCGCCACCAGGAAATCGATTTCCTTCTTGCGCCCGATATAGCCATTTTTGTTGGCGCGAATGGTGTACCAGGTCGGCAGCCCGGCAATGTTCGAGGGAAACATGTTTTTGCCGGAAACCGGTACACCCATCTGGAAAATACTGCGTAAGAGGACTGTATTCGAACTCTGCGAGCCAGAACCGTTGACCGTCGCGACCTGGATACTCATGTCGTTGACGATGCGCTTGCGCCCCAGTTGCCCGCCCGCCTCGTGGGGCACAACATCCGTGGTAGCCATCCCAACACCTTCCTTGAGTTCAAGGGCGCAAACCCGAACACCCTTGGTTTTGTGGATTGGAAGAGCGAAACATTCAATTATACGGCGGGTCTCGCAGCTCTGTCGCGGCAAATCGCCCGCCTGAAGCCTGTAAGGAACCTGTATTGAAACTAGGGAGGGAGCTCGCAGGCCGAACTGCGAGATCAGGATTCGGTCCTGAAAAACTGAGCCATGTTGCGAAACTTACTATATCGTGACGCGACCAATTCGCCCGCCGGCAATTTCTTCAGTTCGGCGTAGTGTTTTTGCAGGCTGGCGTCCAGCAAGTTGGCTGCCGCCTCGTGATCCCGGTGCGCGCCGCCTTCGGGTTCGGGCACAATACCGTCGATGCATCCGAGTTCGCTGAGATCGGGGGCTGTGATCCTCATAGCTTCCGCCGCGAGTTCTTTCTTGGTGGCGTCGCGCCACATGATCGCGGCGCAGCCCTCAGGGGAAATCACCGAATAAATCGAGTTCTCCATCATCAACACGCGGTCGGCCACGGCGATCGCCAGAGCTCCACCGCTGCCGCCAACCCCGATCACAGTTGCGATGATCGGAACCTCGAGCCGCGCCATCTCGCGCAGATTGTGCGCAATCGCCTCAGCCTGTCCTCGTTCTTCGGCATGGATCCCGGGATAGGCGCCGTCCGTGTCTACCAGCGTGAAAATCGGCCGGCGGAATTTCTCCGCAATCTTCATGACGCGCAACGCCTTGCGATATCCCTCTGGATGCGGCGTCCCAAAGTTGCGGTGGACACGCTGCTTCATGTCGCGACCCTTTTGTGTGCTCACCACGACGACTTCTTCCCCGTGAAATCGCGCCATGCCGCACACAATTGCGGCATCATCGCCGAATCCGCGGTCGCCGTGGATTTCGCTCCAGTCGGTAAAGACCCGTTCAATGTAGTCCAGCGCTTGCGGACGTTGCGGATGGCGGGCCAGTTCGGTTTTCTGCCACGCAGTGGACTTAGCGTTGATTTCCTGCCGCAGGGTTTCGACCCGTTGCTGCAGTTGGGCCAACTGGCGGCGCGTACCGTCGTTTTGTCCGACAGCGGATTCGATCTGCGCGACCTGCCGCTCGATCTCCTCCAGTTCCTGCTGCGCCTTGTGGGATGCTTCCATGCTTTGAAGTCAGCTGATCACGCGAACACTGCCGCGTCCGCACAACTGCTCGACCCGGGTAATGAAATTTCGGTCCGGCTGCACATTATAGCCTTCCGCCTCCATCACCACCATGAAATCGCCCTGCCGCTCCACGTCGAACAACACTCGCGCCTCACCCTTGCGCTCCACAAACAGCGCGTGCAGGTCGTCGACCGTGGCGGCTCCCGCCGTCTCCAGCGGTACTCGAATTCGGATGGCGCGCGGCAAAGGAACCTTTGCATCCTCCAGAGGCATAATTTCCGCCGCGGTAATCTTGGGGTTGGCGCCTTCCTCAATTCGCACGCCTGCCTTCACCAGCACGGGAACTTCGAGCTTCACCTTGTCTGCCAGCCGCTTATAGGCCTCTGGAAAGACGATCATATCGATCGCTCCGGACATGTCTTCGAGCGTCGCCTGGGCATAGAAATCACCGCGCTTGGACTTGAGCACGCGCACGTTACAAATGATTCCGGCCGTCGCGATGGTCTCATCCTTTCCCGTGGAGTTCTTTAAGGCACCGATTTCTTCAGTACTCAACGCGTGCAAATCCTGCAGTTTGTCCCTGTATCTCTCGAGCGGATGGCCTGTGATGAAGAATCCCAGGATCTCTTTCTCAGCCGCCAGCCGGGCGTGCTCGTCCCAATCGGGGATGTCCGGGAGCTTGTCATTGTGCGCCGCGACCTCATCTTGCTGGAACACACCAAACAATCCGTGTTGGCCGGATTCCGCATCGCGCTGCGTCTTTTGCGCGCCTTCCATGGCGCGGTCCAGCACCTCCATCAACTGCGCGCGGCGCCCCAGCGAATCCATGGCGCCGCTCTTGATCAGAGACTCCAGCACACGCTTGTTCAGCAGCCGCAAATCGACGTTCTCACAGAACTCGAAAATCGACCGAAAGCGTTCCAGCTTCTTGCGCGCCACCACGATCGATTCGATCGCGTTGCCGCCGACATTTTTGACCGCCGCGAGTCCGAAGCGGATCGCCTCTCCATGGGGCGTGAAATTGGCATCCGAAACATTGATATCCGGTGGCTCGACCGCAATTCCCATCTCGCGGCACTCGTTGATGTACTTCACCACATCGTCGGTGCTGCCGGTCACCGAGGTGAGTAGGGCCGCCATGAATTCCACGGGAAAATGCGTCTTCAGATACGCCGTGTGGTAAGCCAGCAGCGCGTAAGCGGCCGAGTGCGACTTGTTGAATCCATAGCCGGCAAACTGGGCCATCAGATCGAAAATCTTCTCAATCTTTTTGGGTGGATATTTACGCTGTGCCGCACCTTCGACGAAGCGCTCGCGCTGCTGCGCCATTTCCTCGGCCTTCTTCTTTCCCATTGCGCGACGCAGCAGGTCCGCTTCCCCCAGGGAATATCCTGCCAGCCGGTTCGCGATCTGCATCACCTGCTCCTGATACACGATCACGCCCAGCGTTTCTTCCAGTATTTCCTTCAGCTCCGGCAGTTCGTACTCGATCTTTTTTCGCCCATGCTTGCGGTCGATAAAGTCATCAATCATTCCGCCCTGGATGGGCCCGGGCCGGTAGAGGGCATTGAGCGCGGTAAGGTCTTCAATGGAATTCGGACGATACCGGCGCAACACATCGCGCATGCCGTGCGATTCAAACTGGAACACGCCCGAAGTCAGTCCCTTGTGGAACACTTCTTCATAAGTCTTCGCGTCTTCGAGGGGAACCCGCTCCAGCGTCAGCGGGGTGCCCCGAGTCTGCACAATCAGCTTTAGAGCGTCCGTGAGAATCGTCAGCGTGGTCAGCCCGAGAAAGTCCATCTTGAGCAGGCCCATTTTCTCGATCGCGACCATGTCGAAGGCGGTCACAATTTCGTCGTTCTTGGTCTTGTGCAACGGGACCAGTTCGGTAAGTGGCTGCGGCGAAATCACCACCCCTGCCGCGTGCACGCCCGAGTTGCGCACCATACCTTCCAGCTTCTTCGCCGTGTCGAGCAGTTCCCGTATCTGCGCGTCCTTCTCGTACGCTTCGCGAAGCTGAGGAGAGTCTTCGATGGCCCGGTCCAGCGTGATATTGAGCTGGTTGGGCACCATTTTGGCGATGCGATCGACATCACCGTACGGGATGTCCATGGCGCGGCCTACGTCCTTGATAGCCGCCTTGGCCGCCATTGTCCCAAAGGTGATGATCTGCGCCACGTTGTCGCGGCCATACTTCTGCGTGACATAATCAATCACTTCGCCGCGCCGGTTCATGCAGAAATCGATATCGATATCCGGCATGGACACGCGCTCGGGGTTCAGGAAACGCTCAAACAGCAACTCGTGCTGCAGCGGGTCGATATCCGTGATACCGAGCGCATAAGAAACCAGCGAGCCGGCTGCCGAGCCTCGTCCCGGTCCGACTGGAATGTCGCGCTCCCTAGCATAGCGAATGAAGTCCCAGACAATCAGGAAGTAGCCGGGGAATTTCATCTGCTGGATGATTGCGAGTTCTCTCTCCAGCCGCTGCTCGTAATCTGTGATGGAGTGCTTGAGTTTTCCCTGCTCGTGCAGCGGCCGCAGCGTTTCCAGGCGCCGCGCAAAGCCTTCCCGAGTCACGTGCACAAAATAGCTGTCAATGGTGTAGCCGGGAGGGACTTCGAATTGCGGAAACGGCGTCGCCACCTTCTCCAGCCTCAAGCTGCATCGCTCGGCAATATCGAGCGTGCGGGTGAGAACCTCGGGCGAATCCTTGAACACGCGATACATCTCGTCGTGGCTCTTGACGAAGAACTGCGTGCCTTCGAACTTCATCCGCGCCGTGTCATGAATCGACTTTCCGGTCTGTATGCACAGCATCACGTCTTGCGCGTGCGCATCTTCCTCACACAGGTAGTGGCTGTCGTTGGTCGCCACCAGCGGCAGACCAAGGTCCTTCTCCATCTGGAAAAGGCCGGGGTGGATGCGGTGCTCCATCGCCAGCCCCTGGTCTTGAATTTCGAGGTAGAAGTTGTCCTTGCCGAAGATGTCGCTAAACGTGCCTGCGGCGCGGCGCGCAGCGCCGTAGTTCCCTTCCATCAAACGCTCCGCGACTTCGCCTTTCAGGCATCCCGAAAGGCCGATGAGCCCGCGCGAATGCTCCGCCAAAAATTTCTTGCTCACCCTGGGCTTGTAGTAAAAGCCGCGCAACGAGGCCTCGGACGTAATCTTCACTAAATTGCGGTAGCCTTCTTCATTCTCCGCCAGCACCAGCAGATGGTTGTAGGTATCGCCGTCGGGCGGCGTTCGCTCGATGTTGTGATCATCTTTCTTGCATACATAGAGCTCACATCCGACAATCGGCTTTACGCCCTCATGGTTTGCCGCATTCACAAAGTGCACCGCGCCAAAGATGTTTCCGTGGTCGGTCATAGCGACAGCGGGCATGCCCAGCTGTTTTACGCGCTGGCAAAGCTTTTCAACGTCACAGGCGCCGTCGAGTAAGGAGTAATCGGTGTGCAGATGCAGGTGGACGAATTGGGACATGGGCTCAGTTCTAATTTTACGTTGGCGTCATTCTAACGGGAAAGACGGGACAGGGAGCGTTAACTTATCCACAGACTCGGGATCGAGCTCCCTTGGCTGGATGAGCTCCGGTCCTTGCCGCGCTGGAATCTACTGACCTTCCCCTGCGGCCGGCACGCGGAAATCGACACCACGTTCGTCGTTGGCCTTGGTCGTCGCTGGGATGTCTAACTGCGAGAGAGGAATCTTTTCCGTGCGCTGCGGTTCGAAGATCCACAGTGTTTGTCCCACGACCGCGTAGTTCTCAACTTCCTGCTTGCGCTCATGGCGAAAAACCAACACAGTAGTCGGCGTAGATTCGGTTCGCTCCTCCGCACGCTGCGGGGGAGGATCCGAGCGCTGCGACGGAGGATCCGAGCGCGCATACAGATCCTGATCTTCTTGGCGGCGCATCCTCTGCTCCGCCAGGCTCTGCGCATTCATCTCGTTCGCCAGTTCGATTTCGCGGGCCCGGTCCTCGTCGTAGGATGAACCGGAATCCCACCACCAGTCCGGATCGTAGTAGCCGGCATACCACCAAGGCCATCCACCCCAGCGCCGGCAGCCGAAGCAGTTCCTGAATCCGAAGTTATGGAAGCGTCGGTCGCGAAAACGATCGTCACGGAATCGATCTCGGCGGAAGCGATCGTTACGGAAGCGATCTCCGCGGAAGGCGGGTTGGTGGAACGAAGATCCTCGATTGAAGCCGCGTGTCCCGAAGCTCGGACCGGAGCGCATGCCGCCGAAAGCGTGGCTGCCACCCATATGGCCGGCAAACCCGCCTCGTCCAGCGAATCCGCCATGGCCACCGCCGCCGTGTCCGGCAGCAGCGCCTCGGCCACCACCGCGCATTTGCGCCGGGGCCGGCACCGACGCAGCGAACAGGAAGACTGTCGCAATGACGATCGTCGCAATGGAAGGAAGGCGACGCATAAGTACATTATAAACCTAACCGCAACCGGATGAATGCGGCGGAGTGCCGTCAGTTTCCGAGTTGCCTGTCGTCCGCTGAGAACCGCGTCGTGTGGACCCCAAGCGGCTGTCGACACCTCCTTGAAGCCGAACGTCTGGGTAGTCACACTAGCTCAAGAGCACAGAAAGCACTAATCTTGATTCAATGAACACGAGTCGCTGCTTAGGTCTGGTGGGTGGGCTTGGAGTCGGAGCCACCATTCATTACTACGAGAAGTTAGCCAAGGCGCATGACGCACAAGGCCGCACGCTAGATATCGTAATTGTCCATGCGGAGACATCTCGGGTCTTTGAGCATGTCCAGGCCGATGATCGCGATGGATTGGCTGAATATCTAACCGGTTACATCCGCCGGTTGAAGGCTGCCGGGGCGGAGGTCACCGCCATCCCGGCGGTCACTCCGCATTTCTGCCTGCGGGAACTCATCGCCACCTCGCCGTTGCCCCTTTTCAATATCTTCGAGCCTCTCGTCCAGGAGCTTGCGGTACGAGCGGCTCGACGGGTAGCCGTTTTTGGCACCCGCTTCGTCATGGAATCCGCGCTCTTCGGCGAGGTGAATGAGGTCGAAATCATCAAATCGCGGCCACACGAGGTGGACTACATCCACAACACGTATGTCGAGCTGGCTCGAACGGGAGAGGGCTCAGAAGAGCAGCACAGGAACCTGACGGCTCTTGCTCACACGCTCCTCAAGCGCGATGGAGTCGACGCCATCATTCTGGCGGGAACCGACCTCGCGCTGCTCTTCCGTGAAACCAATACTGATTTTCCCTACATCGATTGCGCGGCGTTGCATCTCCAGGCGATCCTGAAAGAGTTACTCGGCGAGACTCTGCCGAATTCGCGCTAAATTACTTTTCCTATAGCTGGACGCCGCCCGTTTCAGCAGTTCTGGAAGGTTGTCGGCGAACTGGAAATTGTCCGATTAATTCCGAAGTGTCCGTCTCCAGCAAACAATCGGCAGAATCTCAAATGGAGCCTCGATGTCAGATAAAAAACTGTTTTTCCGAGATCAATTCCGAATCGTGTGACCCCGTTCACGTCGGCTGAGCGGGGAGCACTCGCTACCACTGCCTTCACGCCACGGCTGGACTCGCAGAAGCAACTGCCACCGGTAGCCGCGCCACAATGAGTGTGCCTTTGCTGTTCGAATGGATGTCCAGGCTGCCGCCCAGTTGCCGGAGTCTTTCTCGCATGCCTCGGAGTCCAACACCGGGGGTGCCGGTCGAGGCCATCTCAAATTGCTTTTCCGGAGGTATGCCATTGCCTCGATCCTCGACCTCTACGCAAACCTGACTGTCAGAAGCAGCAATGCAAATCCTGGCCGTCGGGCTTCCCGAATGGCGATGAATATTCGTGAGACACTCCTGCACGGTTCGGAAAATCGCCGTTTCGGACTCGCGATCGAGCCGCCCAAAATCCGCGGGAACCTCCAAATCCACTTTGATCTTGCTACGTTGGGCGAATCCCTCTGTATACCAACGGAGAGCCGAAGCAAGTCCAGCTTCGTCCAGCAGCGGTGGATGGAGTAGGTGGGAGATCGTGCGGACCTCTTGGCTGAGTTCCCGTACCAGAGCCGCACTGTCGTTAACCGTATTGGCGGTCTTCGTGAGGCGCTCGATGTCGGTTCCCACCGCAGCAAGGTTCATTCCTAGCGCCGCTAGCATCTGCCCCACGCTGTCGTGCAACTCACGGGCAAGGCGCCGTCTCTCATCATCTTGCAATTGCATCAGGCGTGTCGAGAGTTCGCGCAGATTTTGATTGGTCCTGTCAAGGTCTACGGTTCGTTGCCGTACCGCGTCTTCCAGTTCTACTTGCGCTGCCCACAGTACTTCCTCACGGCGACGGCGGACCTCTCCCATCGCCACCAGCGCACTTGAAACTAACAAGAACGCCAGAATACCAACGACCTGTGCTGTGCCGACGATGCGCAGCGAATGTGCCGGCGGAATGAACCAGTACTGCGCCCCGATGAGTGCAAGAACCACACTCAGGATGGACGGGCCGATCCCGCAGTACCAAGCGCAAAAAGCTACCGCCGGAACGAGCGTGATGTAGGGTATGTAGTCGCCCAGCAACGGATTTAGTGCCAGCCGGACCAGCAAGGCCACTAGAGTCGCCAACAGTGCGACGGCGTAACGCCGTCCGGTCGCTTTTGTGATTCGGGAGGAGAGCGGAGCGTTGGTCGCCATGGTATTAACCTTGCTTTTGAAAAATCCACAGGCCAGCTCAGAAAATGCCAGGAGTCCTATGACGAAGCATTGAACAATCTTATAACGAGAATGTTATCAAAAAGAACCTCTCAACAGGGCATTTTTTGTCGAACGAAGTCGTCATGGTGTGGCACGGTCTAATTGAGTAAACACCATGCTTCCTTTATAGTTGCTCGCTCATCTCTTCTCCTTCGCGATACCGTAAACGATTGAAAAGGCAGACCCAAAAGACCGCGACGGCAGGATCCATGATCGGACGTCTCGTGCGGAACTGAGAATGCCTCGGGTTGGCGCGCCGCATTTCCGGGCTGAGCTGTTTGGGTGGTAGCGGTTCACTTTGGATGCTGCCCGTAGGCTAAAGCGGCAGGATCCGAACACTCGCTCATTTTCGCGTCCAAATCGCGGATGCGCTCTTGCCTTTTGTTGTATTCGCTCCTCTCTGCGTCGGTTAGGCCCACATAGGCATCCAGTTCCTGCGCCTCGACTTGCTTTCGGAGAAGGTAGACGAGCTCGGCCCGGAGTTCTTCGACGGAGTCTTCCATGCGGTATTTTCCCACGCAACAGTTTTGGCGGACTTCTGGCGAAGGGGCGCAAATCGGATGTATTAAGGCGAGAGAAAGTTGCCGCTTTGTTCCATTCAGCCCTTTATCTGTATTTGAACCACGTTCACCCTCGCTGGCCAGGGACGAGGCCCCGTCCACTGAGCAGTCACGCACAGTGGGTCAAAACCACATGGTTTCCGCACACTTAGACGGGTTTTCGAGTAGACCGTCATCCAACCGAGACACAGGTGGCTTCGCACCCGAAGCGCACAGCTACGACGCGATCATGCCAGCTCCGCTCACCGGAGCCTAAGCGAGTTTAGGGAAGCACTGACGGGGATCGGAGCGCATAGTCCGGCTATTTAGAAGCTGACCCACCACCAATGCGGGTTGCCCATAACAGGACTGGCACAGACTATTTTTTCTTCTTGCTTTTGGATTTCTTCGCGGGGGCCTTCTTGGCAGCGGCTTTCACCGTCGGCTTGGCGGCAGGCTTCGGAGAATGGTGCTCCGCCTTGGCGGACTTCTGCTTCGCTTCTGGCTTTGCCGGGGACAAGGACAGCACCGGCGGCGTTGCAGGGGCAGCTTTTGCCTTTCCCTTCGCGACTTCACCTTTCTTGGTCGGAACTGCGGGCGCAACTCCGGCAGCGGCCTTGGCGGCGCGCCCACGCCGCGGTGGCGGCGGAGGAGGCGGTGGTGGCGGAGCGAACGGCTTCAGAAATTTCAAGGTCTCGGTGCGCGAACGCAACTTGCCATCGAGCAACAGCATGAAAACAGCCCGCGCGATCTTGGGATACTCCGGCAGCTGCGGCGTGATGAGCAGTTCCGTCATCTCCGGCAGCGGGATCCTCTGCTGCACCTGCCGCCACTTGGTGAAGAAGTTTTTGATCTTCTGTTCCACCGCTTGCTGCTTCGCCGTTACCGCCAGGAACAACACCATCTCCGGCCGCGCGTCCGACAGCAGTTGCCATGTCCGCGAAGGCGTAGCCGCCTCTTTGCCCATCAGTCGCTTGGCTAGTTCCTTAGCGTTAAGCTCGATGTCGCGCCAAGCCTCCACCAGCTCCTTGCGCGGAATTTGCTTTCGCAGATCGGCAACATCTTTTTCAGAGAGGCGCGACGTCAGGAAGTACATTACGGCCGGCCCGGCGTCAGGCGTGTAGCCGAGATCCACCATCTGCTGGCGCGTCTTCATCAGCTGGCCAAGCCCGTTCGTGTCGATCTTGGCCGTGCTCCAGTGTGGATGCAGCACCTTGAGCCAATCTTCTTTTTCCAACATCTTCACCACGTTCAACGGATCGTCTTCATGGGCCAGCTGCGCAATCTCATGGCCGATCGATCCCCGCAAAATGTGGTCAATGTAGTTGCCTTCCTTCGCCGCATCGTAGCGCGCCTGTGTCCGCTCCTCGAGCGGCCAGTGGAAGCGTGCTGCAAAGCGCGTCGCCCGAATCAGCCGCGACGGATCCTCCAGGAACGAATAGTTGTGCAGAATGCGGATCAACTTAGCCTCGATATCGGCCACGCCGTTGAAGGGATCAAGCAGCAGCCCACGCGAGCCCTCGTTGAGGGAAAGCGCCATGGCGTTGACCGTGAAGTCGCGCCGCCGCAGGTCTTCGTGGATGGTCGCGGCAGCAACTATCGGAGGTTTGCCCGCCTTCTCATATATTTCGGTGCGGGCCATGCTGATCTCGGCGCGCACATTCCCCGGCAGTAGCAGAAGGATCGTCCGGGTCTCTTCTTCCACCGCGGAAATCCTTGCTCCCACTTTTTCCAGATCCTTTTGTAGCTTCAGGGGATTGCCCTGGACCGTAAAATCCAGGTCGCGGATGGTAAAGCCGCTGATGATGTCGCGGATCGCGCCGCCCGTAAGGTAGAGATTCATTCCAGCGGCGCGAGCTATGTCCTGCACCAGGCTGACGCCCTTCAACTGGTCCGGCGTCAACCGGATTTCCATCGTATAAATGTAATCAGCCATTCGCTTTCAAGCGGCCTTCAGGCCGTCATTCCTGCTTCGATCCGTGACCGGGCCGCCGCTGGAAGCACTGCTCTTTCCACAAGATTTCCACAGGGCCTTGCCGCCAAACAAACGGCTCCCTCATCCACCCGCGTGCAAGTGGTTTAAGACAAGGTACTTAGATAAAGATGGCCAGCGGGTGACAAGCTACAGAAAATAACACAACGTTTATCTTTTGGCTACTGTGAAGCTATATACCACCAGTTTTCTACTGAAAAGTGCGAGAATCAAGAAGTCGGCGTCAGGCTTCCGGCTTCAGCCAAATCGCAAGCGCATTGATTCCATGCGTGCTGTACCAGAACTGTCTGGCAGATGTTTTGCCGCCGGAAGCCCGAAGCCGGATGCCTGGCTGCTCATGCCCTCAACTCACAAGAAAGTCATCGTCCGCAAGATGGATCGGGACTCGGTTTCCGGCTATGTTGCCCCCTCGCAGTTTGTGCACGAGGGCAAGTTGGAGCTGCTGAATACTGCGGGTACCGTCATCGCCATGGACCTGCGTGAGATCAAGGGCGTCTACTTTGTGCGCGAGTTCGGCGATTCCGAATCGCTCACTCGCAAGACCTTCACCTCCCGCCCACGATCTGAGGGACTCTGGGTACGTCTCCGCTTCAAGGACAACGAAATTCTGGAAGGCCTGATGCCCGCTGACCTGACCCAGGCCTTGCCCGAGGGCTTTCTGGTGAATCCTCCCGACCAGCGCTCTAATACGCAACGCATCTTCGTCCCCCGCACCGCCTTGGAATCGCTGACGGTGCTGGCTGTGATCGGTGCCGCCCGCCGCCGCCGTCGCGGCGCCACAGACGATCAACGACAAGTGCCTCTGTTCGAGGGATAAGAAGAAGCACCCTACGGTCGGCGAAGAATCTGCCCTATCTTGATGGACCGTATCCGCGAGCAAGCCCAAGGGCTCCCTTCTTTCCGCATCCTGTAGAGCCATGCTTCGGGCATCGAGTTGGTCATCAATTGATCATCAATTTCGGACCGCTCCAGCGTTTATGATTGAGCGAACTCATGCGACGTCCCACGATCGGCGTGTTCGACTCTGGCTTCGGCGGCCTGACCGTTCTTAAAGTTTTACTTGAATTTATTCCGGGTGCTGATTATCTCTACTTCGGCGATACCGCTCGCCTGCCGTACGGTTCGAAGTCCGTCGAAACCGTGGCCCGCTATGCCGTCGAAGCTGCTCATTACCTCGAAGCTCACGGTGCGCAGATGCTGGTCATCGCCTGCAACACCGCAACCGCACTCGCTCTAGACCGGATCACGTCTGCAGTGCACGTCCCCGTCGTGGGAGTCGTGGAGCCGGGCGCAGAAGCTGCTGCCTCAGCCAGTCAGAACCGGAAGATCGTCGTCATTGGGACGGAAGCCACCGTCAGCAGCCACGCGTATCGAAAAGCTTTGGAGGCCCGCAGCCTACAGGTGCGCGAGAAAGCCTGTCCTCTGCTGGTGCCGCTGGTGGAAGAAGGCTGGCTGGAGCATCCCGTCACCGAACAGGTGGCGCGGATTTATTTGGACGAGGCCTTTGGCGACGGCTTTCAGGAGGCCGACGTACTTGTCCTGGGCTGCACACACTATCCTCTGCTCAAGCCGCTGCTGCACCGCGTGGCGCTTCCTCACGTTGCGATCGTCGATTCTGCCGAGTCGACGGCCGGCGTCGTAGCCACCCGCATGCATAAGCTTCTGCCTCCCGCCCTCGCTGCGAGCGAAGAGCGTCGGGTCGTGCCGCGCTTGAAGTTTTTCGCCACGGACTCCGTAGAAAAGTTCCGCCGCATGGGCGAACGCTTCCTGGGCCACCCTATCGAAGACATCGAGCACGTCGACTTGAAGGAATAGGAACAAACTCCGAGGCCATCATCTGCTCGCGTAGGGACAGCCGCCTCGGCTGTCCAGCTTGCAGCGCTCGGCCACCGCGGTGTACCGGGTCAGCACTTTCCTCGCAAGATTCGGATAGCGCGTTTCGAGCAATGCAAGAATACTGTGTCCCAGAACGTCGGTACGTACTCAAAAGACAAGTTGCGCACAACGTCAATGCATCCTCTCGATAACGTCATCTGGAAAGCGCTCACTACACGGCAAGCGAACTTCGCTGAGTCCTTCCGAGACGCCCGCAGATTTTCCCGCGATGTCACGTCCCTGGGTGCCTTTCATGAGCCCACCGACCGAGGCTACGAATCTTTGGCGGGTCTGCTCGGCACCGGTGACACAGTCGCTCTCTTCCTCGAAAGACCGTACAAGCCCCGTCCCGGCTGGAACCTGATCGCCGACACGCCACTGCTGCAAATGGTTGGGAAGAACGGTGGTGTCCGTGCCCAGTCGGAGCGTGATTCCGCTTCGGCCATCGTCGAACTGACGCCCGCAGACTCCCCCGAAATGGTGGAACTCGCCGCCCTCACCAAGCCCGGCCCGTTTGCCAGCCGCACCCATCAACTGGGGACGTACCTTGGAATTCGCCATGAGGGAAAGCTGGTGGCGATGAGCGGCGAACGGCTGAAGGTCCCCGGCTACACCGAAGTCAGTGCCGTCTGCACCCATCCGGAGCACACGGGAAAGGGTTATGCCGGAATGCTGATGCTGGAAGTAATGCGCCGAATCCGCCAGCGCGGTGAAGTACCGTTCCTGCACGTCCGGCAGGATAATCTGCGCGCCATTGACCTCTACAAGAGGCTAGGTATTGCCGAGCGTACGGTGCTCTATCTAGCAGTGATTACGAAGGCTTAGCGCCCAGGTGTTTACCCTATGAAACTCTGTGTCCTCTGTGGTGAATGCCGTTAGTCTTTGTCTGAAACTGGAACTCTCAGTACAGGTGGAAATCCACTTCCAGCGCAATCTCAACCGCGACGGGATGCCCATTTTTCATCGCTGGTTCAAAGCGCCACTTCTTCGCAGCTTCGATGGCTTTCTCATCCAGCCCCATGCCCAGAGAGTTGGCTACGCGAATGTTTGTCGGGCGCCCGGCGGCGTCCACAACCAGCATCAACGTGCACGTCCCCTGGTATTTCGCTTTGCGCGCTTCCTCGGAAAACTCAGGATCAACCTGATAAACCACGCGTGGAGCGCTCACTCCGCCGCCCACGTGGAAGATCCCGCCGCCCGTGCCGCCACCTTCTCCCGGTCCAAACCCCGGGCCTTTGCCGGATCCCACGCCGCCGCCGGAACCTGATCCAATGCCCGAGCCGGATCCCGTACCGTTCGAGGGCAATACCGCGCCCGACATGGGATCGCCCAGGTTCGGCATGTTGTTCGTCGCTAGCTTGACTTGTGGTGGAATCACGATCGTCGGTTCAACCGGTAGCTTTGGATTTTCGTTGCGCAAGACCACCACCGGAGGCGTGATCTGCTCCATAGAAAACTTGGGCAGCTTGCCCTTGGTAGCCTGCAGCACGTCATGATCTCCGCCGCCGCCACCCCCGCCCACTTGGGTCTTCGAAGGCCGCAGAACCGGCAGGTCGCCCGGATCAACCAGTGGAATCACCTTTGACTGCGCGGTAATGTTTGTGACCACGCGCCGCCCAACAATGGTAGCCACAATGATGATCCCTATGAGCAGAATGTGTACCGCGGTCGAACCCAGCGCGCCATTCTTCTTGTAGTTGTAAAAGCCCCAGATATCCCTAACCGGCTCCGGCTTCGATTCCAGTTTGAGGGGTGGAAGTTTCTTGGGAAAGAAAAAGTCATCCAACTCCCGGAAAAGTGATTTCCAGAGTGGCTCTTCAAAACTCTCCGCACCTAGCAGCAGGTGCAACTCAGGCTCTTTCGCCGAGATGGGTTCTTTCAGCGGGGTGTTCGGGTTAATTTCGACTGATCCCATAATTGCTGGCTCGAACTGTCGTTGTTTCGATCAGGTGCTTCGACTAAGTAAACGCAACCGACTGCGGCATAGTTCCTTGCTTACAGAGATGAGGAGCACTCGCCCCAAGTTGCTTCATTTTCAGTCAATTCTGTGGACGGAGCGTCTCATCCCATCCACCTACCTGGCTGACTGGGATCCGCCACTATTTGCCTTTCCAAAATTGTACCTCTACTGTCTGCCTTTGCGACAGTGCATTTCAAAGCCCATTGGACACGTTCTTCCCGTCCGCGCCGCCTTGATTAGACGTTCCCTTGCGCGCTCCCTATAATGAAAAGATTCAATCATTTGGGAGACGCCATCCGAGTGCCGCTCGAACTGAAAGCGACCATTAACTTGCCTAAAACCGCCTTCCCCATGAAGGCCAATTTGCCCCAGAACGAGCCCAAAATCCTGGACCGATGGGAGCAGATGCGAATCTACGAGCGCATCCGCCAGGCCCGTAAAGGCGCGCCTAAATACGTGCTCCATGACGGTCCACCCTACACCAGCGGCCCCATCCACATGGGCACCGCGCTCAACAAGTGTCTCAAGGATTTCGTCGTCAAATCCAAGAACATGTCGGGGTTTGACGCTCCCTACGTGCCCGGGTGGGATTGCCACGGCCTACCCATCGAAATCAAGGTTGACAAGGAGCTTGGGGGCAAGAAGCTCCAGATGCGTCCCACGGACGTGCGCGCCGAGTGCCGTAAGTATGCCCAGAAGTTCCTTGACCTGCAGCGCCAGCAGTTCAAGCGTATTGGTGTCTTCGGCCGTTTCGATCGGCCCTATGCCACCATGAATCCGCAGTACGAGTCGGTGGTACTCAAAACTTTCTATTCTTTTTATGAGAAGGGATTCGTCTACAAGGGATTGCGCGCGGTCTACTGGTGCATGCATGACGAAACAGCCCTCGCCGAGGCGGAGGTTGAGTACGAAAACCATACCAGTCCCACGGTGTGGGTGAACTATGCCCTGCTCGACGATCCGGCCCGGATCGATCCTGCACTGGCGGGAAAGAAAGTCTCAACCATCATCTGGACGACCACCCCGTGGACGCTGCCTGCGTCCATGGCCGTGGCTTTCCATCCCGATGAAGAATACGTCGCGCTCGAATCTGGCGAAAAAGTTTACATCGTCGCATCCAAGCTGGCGAAAGACGTGGCCGAGAAGTGTAATCTCGCGAGTCCTCGCGAACTAGCCCACTTTCCTGGCCGGAAATTGGAGCACCTGAACTTCCAGCACCCGTTCCTCGATCGCAAGATTCTCGGCGTCCTCGCCGAATACGTCACCATGGACACCGGCACCGGTGTCGTCCACGCCGCTCCCTCCCACGGTGCGGAAGACTTTGTTACTGGCGTCAAGTACGGATTGGACGCTACCAGCAACGTCGACGAAAAAGGTATCCTTCGCAACGGCTTGGCCGAATACGAGGGCAAGCGCGTGTGGGACGCCAATCAGCCGATCATCGATTTGCTCAAGAGCCGCGGCGCTCTGCTGCATGAGGAGAAGACCGAGCACTCCTATCCCCACTGCTGGCGCTGCCACAACCCGGTAATTTTTCGAGCCACCGAGCAATGGTTCATCTCGATGGAAACCCCGATGGAGGGTGGGAAGTCGAAAGATGACACTTTGCGCTCCCGCACGCTCGAAGAGATCAAGCATGTGAAGTGGGATCCAGCATGGGGCGAAGAACGCATGTCCAACATGATCGCCACACGTCCCGACTGGTGTATCTCGCGTCAACGCGTCTGGGGCGTACCCATCGCTGTATTTCTCTGCGAGTCCTGTGGCAAGCCGCTGAACGATTCCGCCATCCACCGCAAGACCGTCGAACTTTTCGCCCGCTCCGGCGCCGACGCCTGGTTCACGCCCGAAGCCAACACCGTCCTTCCCGCAGGCACGAAGTGCCCACATTGCGGCAGCACCAAGTTCGAAAAGGAGACCGACATCTTCGATGTATGGCTTGAATCCGGCGCCAGCTATCTCGCGCTGGTTGCCGATGAGCCAGATTATCCGTGGCCTGCCGATCTTTATCTCGAGGGCGGCGACCAATACCGCGGTTGGTTTCAGTCGTCGCTGCTCTGCGCTATGGGCACGCGCGGAGCGCCTCCCTATCGCGGGGTTGTCACGCCGGGCTGGACTCTCGATGAAAAGGGTCAGGCCATGTCGAAGTCCCGCGGCAATGACGTCGACCCGGTCGACATCGCCAGCCGCCTCGGCGGCGAAGTCGTGCGCCTGTGGGTGTCCTCCGTAGACTTCCGCGAAGATGTAGTAGGCTCGGAAAAACTGATGCAAAAGATCGCGGAAGATTACCGCACGATTCGAAACAACCTGTTCAAGAATATTCTGGGTAATCTCTACGACTTCGATCCCGAGAAAGACGCGCTGCCGTTCGAGAAGCTGGAAGCGCTCGACCAATACATGCTTCGTCAGACATGGGATCTGGCTCGTGCCGTGAAAAACTGGTACGACGAGTTCGCCTTCCACAAGATCTACCATCGCGTGAACGACTTCTGCATCGTCGATCTCAGCTCGTTCTACTTCGACGTGCTCAAGGATCGCCTCTATACCTACGCTCCCAACTCGCGCGCAAGGCGCTCTGCCCAGACCGCGATGTGGCGCATCTGCGAAGCCATGGTGCGCCTGTTGGCCCCGATCCTGAGCTTTACCTGTGAGGAAGTCTGGCAGCACTTGCCGAGAACCACGAACCGTCTCGATAGCGTCCATCTCGAGAAATTTCCCGATGCCGCCGACGTACTCGGTCACGATTCCGTGCCTGCGGAGGATTCACAGCAGCAGAAAGACTGGACCGCTCTCCTGCTAGTGCGCGAACAGGTCATGAAAGCGCTGGAGGAAGAACGAAGCAGCAAACGCATTGGCAAGAGTCTTGAGGCGCAAGTAACGATCACTGCTGCGGATCCCTTGTTCCCGGTCCTCGCGCAATATAAAGACCAGCTTCGTTATCTGTTCATCGTCTCGGCGGTAACTCTGAAGCAAGGCTCTGGCAACGGCACCGGCGGCGTGCACGTCGAGGTTAAGAAGGCCGACGGCCTCAAGTGCGACCGTTGCTGGAATTACTCGACACACGTCGGTGAAGACAAGTCCTATCCTACAGTCTGCGAACGCTGCAGCGCAGTGCTGAAAGAACTCGAACAAGGATGAGTGAAATGTAACCCGGCAATAGCCATGTGGGGACAGCCGCCCCCGGCTGTCCGGCCGAGCAAAGCTCAGCTAACTTGGCCGGCAGAATGAAATATCGGGATTCCGAGGGCCCTCGTTCGGCGTTTCTCTGCGACCTGTGCCACTTCAGTGGCTTAAGTTAAATTGCATCCAACTATCAATGACGATCCTCGACGTCTGTGCCTACCTCGGGCTTGCCGCCGTCGGCATGGCTACGCTGAACATGGGTTTGGGACTGCTGATCGCCTTACGCTACAGTCCTGTCCGCCTATGGCCGCATCGCCCCATCAATATTTTCCGCATACACAACTGGACTGCGTACCTCGTTCTGCTGCTGATCGTTCTGCATCCCGCTGTGCTGCTGCTCAGAGGCTCTACCCACTTCGGTTTCGCAGATGTGCTGCTTCCGATCCAATCTCCTGTACAACCCACGCTCAATACTGTGGGAGCGGCTTCGCTTTACGTGTTGCTGATCGTCATCGTCACCTCGATCATGCGCCTGCACATAACTCGCCCATTGTGGAGAAAGCTGCATTACTTCGTCTTTCCCGCGTTCGTTCTCATGTTCATCCACAGTGTGTTCACAGATCCTCTGCTTTCGAACGGTAAGGTCGACTTGCTGGATGGCGGGAAGGTATTCGTCGAGATCTGCTGCGCGATTTCGCTGGCTACATGGGCTGTGCGTATTCGTCTGCGCGGCCGCGGTTTCAGGCCGCAGGTAACGAACGCAGATCGCTCTTTAATATGAGAAGAAAATAGGCGCATCCGCATTAAGATGTTCCTGCACCCACTTTTCAGAACATATTCAGCTGAACGTATTCAGGCAGAATGACCAAAAACTCAGCCCGAGCAATCCATTTCGTCCTGGCCCTCGCCGTAGTCCTGCTTGATCGCTGGACGAAACGCACTGTTGCCGCCCGCATCCCCATGTACTCTCACATCCAGATCATCCCCGGCTTCTTCCGCATCACCCACACGGAAAACACCGGCGCGGCCTTCAGCCTGTTCGCGGACTCTCCCTCGCACTGGAAGACGGCACTGCTGATTGCCTTCTCCGTGATCGCAATGGTGATCGTCTCCGCCATGCTGTGGAAGCAAGCCCGCGCCCTGACCACCACAGGCATCGCCCTGTCACTGATTCTGGGCGGTGCACTGGGCAATCTCTGGGATCGCGCGGCCAGCGGACGCGTCGTCGACTTTTTGCTCTTCTACGTCAGCCAGTATCAGTGGCCGGTCTTCAATCTAGCCGATAGCGCCATCGTGGTCGGCGCAGGATTGTTGGTGTTTGAAATTCTGTTTACCAAACCTGACCCAAGGGTAATCCACGAATGATCAACACTCCGTACCGAAATGTTCCTCAGCAGCGGGATTGTCTGAAGATTTTTTAATCTAATGTCCGCCGCTCGTGCTGCCGATAGAGCATGCAGGAGGATCTTTCAAGACGATCAGCCCAGTAACAAGCGCGGCCCACACGCAGGCTGCGGCTCCGTCCAGGGCGGCGCGCCCAAAACCGGCCCCACCAAAACCGCAACCCACCCCCAGCGCCACCGATACGGTTAACCTAAGCAGTGCCAAGGCAATCGTGCAGGAGTCATTGGAGACTTCAGTCCAAACCACCAAGGAAGCCGCCTCTGGTGATATTCAGGCCAGGAATCTGCTAGCGAAACAGGCTGCTGCCAAAGCTCATACGAAGTAAACGGTTCGACGAACACGTACACGCACTAAAATCTCATCAATGTTTAGAAAGCAGCGGGCTGGTTTGGTTCTCTTCAAACCGGCCCACTGCTGTTTTTACAGAGCACAAGGCACAGAGGACAGGGGACAGAGGAAACGACTGATCTTGCACTTGATTTTCAGTGGCGCAGCGTTTCAACCCTGCAGCAGCGGGCTTGTTGAGTAACGGCTTCAGCCGCTGCGGTCAAAGAAGAGGCTATGGCGTCCCGTACAACTGCTTATAGACATTCGCATTGCGCAGAATGGCCTGCACGTACTCGCGCGTCTCAGTAAACGGAATCGACTCGACAAATTCCTGCGGGTCCCGATACTTTCCCTGCCCCAGCCACTCCTCCACTCGTTCTGACCCGGCGTTATAGGCAGCCAGTGCATACTCGAACGATCCACCAAACTTATCTACCATCCCACGAAAGTAGCGCGTCCCCAGCTCCAGATTTACGGCAGGCGTATACAACTGGCTGGCGTTGTACCGCTTCAGCTTGGCTTGCTTGGCCACGAGCCTCCCTGTCTTGGGCAGAAGTTGCATCAAACCGACCGCATTCGCGCGAGAGACTGCGTTGGGATTGAACTCGGACTCCTGCCGGATCAGCGACGCCACCAGGTAAGGATCCAATCCGTTGGACGCGGCATACCGCTTCAAGTCCGTCCAGTAGGGCTTGGGAAACAACGCCTCCCAATAGGGACGCGGCAAATCCGGAATGTCCAGAGCAAAATAATTCGGCGCCGAACGCTTCATCGTCTCGATGGCACGGTCATAGTGTCCCGTCTCGGCATATAGCTGCGCCGTTTCTGCGGGAGCCCAGTTGCCTCCATCCGCGCTGGCGGCCGCCTGCAGTTCGCGCACGGCAAAATCGACCAAGCCCCCGTTTCCGAGCAACTCAGCCTTCTGCAGGCGCAGGTCATCTGCTGGCGGATCGGAAAGCGTCAATTTTCCGCTGCTGTCGAGTGGAGGCACGTGGTCCAGCAAAGCGTAGTGCTCAGCGGGACCAGAAGCCGCCGGGATATTCTTAAGCCGCTGCCGTCCCAACTCTGCGTAGTAGTAATTGAGATATCGCTCGGAAAGTTTCTCGTAAAACGCACGCGCCATCGCCGGCTGGTTATCTTCCTCTGCCAGCCGCGCTCGCCAATACAGGGCGGCAGGAATCTCGCCTCCCTTGGGATACAGCGCAATCTGCTCTTCGAATTCCTTCTTGGCCTCGTCGTTCCGCCCCTGGCGCAGCGTCAGCCACGCCGCCTTCCAGTGCGCGTACGAGGCGTGCGCTCCGTTCGGAAATCTCTGCTGCAACTCCCGATAGGCATCGAGCGCTTGGTCATACTCGTGATGCACCAGATGCAGGTTCGCCACCAGCGGCAGCGCCTGCTCCAGCCACGAACTGCTGGGAGCGGATTTTCGCAGCTCGTCCACCGTGCGGTAGAAGCCGTCGTTGTCACTCAACCCCCAGTCGATTTCCGCAAGGATGTAAAGCCGCTCCGCGTTCAGTTCTGAACTCAGGCCAGTCAATCCGGCTAATTCCTGCTGCGCGTCGCGGTTTCGGCCGCTGCGGTGCAGTGCATCCGCCAGAGAAATTCGCGCCGCGGGCTGCTCCGCCGCACTCGCCACAGCCATCCAATCCCGATACGCATCCGCAGCGTCGTTGTAACGCCGCGCCTTCAGCAACAGATCCGCTCGCGTCTTACGCTGCGCCGCGCTGACCGGCGTCAGCGACGGCAGCTTTCTTAGCTCCGCCAAAGCCGCGTCCGCTTCGGTGCTGGAGGGCATGTTGTAGTAAACATTTCCCAGAGCTTCCGCAGCCTTTGCGTTCTGTCCCGCCGCAGCGTAAGCCCGTCCCAGTGCAAACTCCACATCCGAACGCACTGGAACTCGGTCCTTCTCGAGCAGAGCGGCAGCTTCCACGCCCCGGCCCTCGAGCAGCAGCGCGTCGGCATAGCTTACATGCGCATCCCGCACCAGCAGCGAGTCCGGATGCGCGGTGCCGAAATCCGCCAGTGTCGCCAGCGCCTCGGCCACGTGCCCCGTTTGCAAATACGAGGTCCCGAGGTAGTACGCCACATAGTCGCCCAGGTCTCCGGCCCGCGGTTTGGCACGGTTCAGGGGCTCGATGGCCTTCCCATAGTCGCGGTCGACTACGTGCGCATATCCCACGACTAACCAGGCCAGCGCGCCGGCATCTTCTCTGGCATGAGCCCGCGCGAATTTTTCCACGCCCGCATAGGCTGCCGGAGAACGATCCTGCACGAGCTGCTCCGCCATGGGACGCAAGCTGGCCGACGCCACGAACGCCTGACGCATCCGCCGTACCCGCGGCGACACAGGCCTCTTGCGCTTCTTCACGCTAGCGGAACGGGTCGGGGCGCCAGTCTTTTTGGGGATGATCTTTTTATTGGCGATATTTGCTTGGCCGGATGTTTTCTGCTTGGAGGCGGACGTGATCTTGCTTGCTGGCTGGGAAGATTTCGTTTTGGCGGACGGCACCTGGCGGGAGTTGGAGGTATCAGTGGAAGAATTATCCGGAGAAGACGACTGCAGAGGTGATCCCCAAGCAAACGAGCGAGTTCCCATCAGGAGCCCGCAAAGAATCCCAACCGAAACTAGCCACCACCACTTGAGACCTGGTCCAACCACTTTGATTTTATTCTTCGCGCGGCGATTTGCTCGCAAATACTGAAAAGTTACCGCTTGAAATTCGCGCCCATCACCGAAATATCATCCTCAGCCAGACTGCGCAGTAGTTCAGCTTGAAAATAGTTCGCACTCCCCGCTGCCGTACTGCCGTAACGCTTCTGAAATGTGGAGCGGCTCTTTTCAATGTCATCCTTCATGCGGTCGTACAGATCCTTATGCTTGCGGCCCTCCGCCACTTTGGCCTGGTTGTACAGCTTGATTTCGTCCACCAGGAGGCGGGCAAACCGCTGCGCTTTGCGGTGGGTATCGGCATCCTCGGGAGAGAGCCCGGCAAATGGATCCGTCGCTGCCGCCGCCGAAGCCGCCGCACCCGCCGACGCGCCATACGCTGCAACCACTTCGACCACTTCGACAGCAGGCTCCGGTTGCACCGGAATACTGGCAGCCGTATGTTTTGGCGCGTGTCCGGCAAACGGATCGGAAAATGAACTTACAGTCTGGACCGGAGCTGGAGCTGTGCTCCGTATCTCCGCCGCATCGGCGCCTTCTCTCTGCGATTGCTTCCTCAGCGAGGATACTTCCAGCCATGCGCCCGTGGCCATGACCAGCAATTCCAAAGATGCCGAGTCCAGCACCCCGTCTGCGCCGCCATCGGCATAAAGGAGAGCCGCTACCTTATCCTTGAGCACCAACGGCAGCACCAGCACCTGTTCGTTGGCCGGCCTGCTGAACTGCTCAACAAAACGGCGGTCCATTTCCGCAATATTCCCCGGGGTCGCGGCGCGATTCTGATAAGCATGACCGGGCGGTCCGGCACTGATGTCGAGGGCAAAATCCTTCACTGCGTCGTCGTCGGCGAAGCCCCGCCCCTGCCATCCGCTGGCCGCTCCCGCCTTCACCACGAAGAGCGCGATTCGCGAACAATGCGCGCTACCGCTATCCAGCAGGGCGCGCAAGATTTCCTTCTGGGTTGTGCCCGCGTGAATATTGCCCACAGCCTGGAGCAGGCTGCTGGCTTCTGTTCCCGCGGCTGGCGAAGACGCTTCGGCGGAGGGCCCGGGCAGAGCCTCCAACACGCGCTGCACTAATTCCGCCTGCAACTTCGGGAGTTGATGGGCTAGAACCTGCGCGACTGCGCGCTCCACGATCTGTTGAATTTCGCTATTTTCCGCCATTCTCCGAGAACCGTTCCTCGCTCCGACTCCGCCGTGAGCGCCGCACTCCAAAGGACACTGCCCTAACTGCTGATTATACGGTACTTGCTGCGTGGCATTCAGGGTACGTCAGGACGTGTTCGTCCGCGTACTCATGCTCCTTTGGACTTTATCGCAAACTTTTCTCCCCGCCTACGCTAAAGCGATTGGGCAAACCGCCCGGTAACCAAGTAGAATAACAATTCAGTTTTTCTGGGATCGCGTTAGCCCAAAATACTGCATCGCCAACACCATGGAAGCCATCCAAAACAAACTAGTAGGGCCTGTTTCAGATGAGATGGCCCTGGTCCGGGCGGCTAAGGGTGGTGACGACTCCGCCTTTGAAGAATTGGTCCGCCGCTACGACCGAAACGTTTTTCGGATCGCCCAGCATATTACGCAAAACCGCGAAGACGCGGAAGATGTGGTGCAGGAAGCGTTTCTGAAAGCGTACGGGAACCTGGCTCAGTTCCAGGAGCAGTCAAAATTTTATACATGGCTGGTGCGGATCGCCGTAAATGAAGCGCTGATGAAGTTGCGGCGCCGGCGGCCCGAACGTACTGTATCACTGGATGAGGAGATCAAGACAGAAGATGATTCTCTTCCCCGGGAGATTGCGGACTGGAGCCCGAATCCGGAACAGATTTATACTCAGTCCGAGTTGCGGGAAATTTTGAGTAAGACGATTCAGGGCCTGCCCCCGGGCTTTCGGACCGTGTTTGTGCTGAGGGACGTGGAAGGACTTTCGACCGAAGAGACCGCATCCGCGCTCGAACTGAGTGTGCCCGCGGTAAAATCGAGGCTGCTGCGCGCTCGCCTGCAGCTTCGTGAACGGTTGGGACGCTACTTCCAGAAACGCGAGAGTGGAGATAGCAACCAGTGAAATGCTCTGAGTTTTTGCACGAGCTAACTAATTATTTGGACGGCGTCCTCGACGAAACCACAAAAGTCGAGTTGGAGAACCATCTCTCCTGGTGCCACAACTGCTATGTGGTTTGCGACACGACCAAAAAGACCATCGAGATTTATCGTGACTCGCAGCTCTATGAACTGCCCGAAGATCTCCGCAGCCGCCTCCGTTCAGCAATTATGACCAAGTGCCAGCAGCAGAAAAAGCGTGGCCCTCAGAGCGTCTAGCGTTCCAGGGAATGTGGTTCACCTTTCCTATCCTACAGCCCAATCCCCGAGGAGAGACTTCCGGAGTCTTTCGTTTCATCTCAATACCGCTAACCTTTTCTGGCAGCGTGACTTGCATCCTCAAAGCCGAGCGATCTCAAAAGACCCGAAACCATTTTCGGTCTACACGAATCTAAGTAGTTGAGTGGGGCGTAAAGATCCTCTCAGTAGGGGCGCGGACACTCGTCGAATTATTGCAGTAAATCAGGATCGCGGGATAACCAGCCCGCGATGTGGAAGGTACGCCATGATCGCGAAATTGCTCGATGCGTTTTTCGGTTGTCGGCACTCTCGTTACAGCTTTCCGGTCACGATTCGTGGCGCAGCGCGCCGTCCTCAGGCCGCGGCTCTCACTGGGACATACGTGGCTTGTCTTGACTGCGGCAGAGAATTCCCTTACGACTGGCAGGAGATGAAAGTCGTAAGGTCGCCGGAACGGCATCGTGAGCGCCTGGCCGCGCTGGCGGCGAAGCAAGCAGCTTAAGGGTTCCTGAAAAGTTGTTGAAAATCCGCTTTCGCCCCAGCCGTGGGGCAGCGGATACAGGTTCTTCCCCCTCCCCCAAGGAGTCGCGAGTACATCGCGGCTCCGCTTTTTTTCTGTGGGCAAATCACGGATTCTCGTGCGCTGCAGCGTGTGTTACCCCGGTCCGCCTGCCCCCAAAAAAAGAAAACCGGCGGCCGCAGCCGCCGGTCAGAATCACGCCTTGCTCGGTTAGTTTGACGAATCATCCCGCCGCTTCAGCGTCGGACGATCGTCATCGCTCTTGTTTTCAGTCGACTTGTCGCTCGAGTTCGACGTTCGCCGCAAACTGGGCTTGCTCGAATCTTTCTGGTCGATGATCTTGTGTCGATTCTCGATCGAAGCCAGCCGTGCCTTCACCTCGTCAAACTCGGAAGTGGTCACAACATATTGCGGCTTCGCGGGAAGAATCTTCCGGATTTCATCCTGTGTCTTCTCGATGCGATCCGGAGTCTGCGGGTGCGTTTCGAATGCCTTCGACAGCGTCCCTGGTTTCTTTTTTTCCATGGCTTGAATCTTTTCGAAGAAGGAGACGAACGCTGATGGATCGTACCCCGCGCGGTACATGTACTCGACGCCCAGGTAGTCCGCCTCTGCCTCGAATCCCCGCGAGAACTTGAAGAAAGTCAGCGGAATCCCAATCCCGGCTGCTTCATATCCAGCATAGCCGATCGCGCCACCCATAAAGATGAACGGAATCGACGCCATCTGCAGCAGGTTCGCCCGCGTCATCTCTCGTCCATAGTGGCAAGCCGCCACATGTGCGATCTCATGCGCCATCACGCCCGCCATCTCCGCTTCCTCATCCGCAGCCAGAATCAGCCCCGAGTTCACATAGAAAAATCCGCCGGGCAGCGCCATGGCATTCACCACATCAGAATCAATAACCTTGATCGTGAACGGCACTTGCGCGTCGGAGTTCCGCACCAGGTTCTGTCCAATGCGGTTCACATATTCGGTGATTACAGGATCATTCACCAGCTTGACCTGCGATTCGATCTGCTGGGCATACACCCGTCCGCGCGCGACCTGGCCTTCCACGGTGTACCAGTTGCCGACACCGCGTCCGCATCCCACATTGCGGTTTCCCACGGCATCGACGTCGGTCTTGCCGCCGTTATGCTTAACCTGGCTGTCATCCGCAGTCGGCAGCGCGGCCGGTGGAGGTGCCGGCTTCCCTTGCACATCCGACGCCTTCGGCTGATCTTTGTCCTGGTCTTGCACCTGCGCCCGCGTCCACGGTCCTGCACTGAACGCCGCCAATACCACCCCGATCGCCAGCCACTTGGATCTCATAAGAAACTCCTTGAGCCGATTATACGCCCGGTCCGCGCAGACAACTCCCAAACTTATCCCTGGCTCTTAGACGCGCAGGGGCGGGTTCGGGGTTATCCCGAAGCCCAGTTAATGGCTGATTTAGAGTAACTGTCCGCGGAGGGCTCAACCGCTGGAAATTTCCTCCGCAACTGTTCTCAGCCTGCTCGCGACGGAGACCCTCCGATTCGCTCCTGGGATCACTCGCCCCAGCACTCTCACCACCCTCCGTGGCCCGAACGTTGACAATTCCCCCGTCCGACAGGCAAACTACCCCATTCGCCGGGAGGCGCTCCTGGCGAGATCCTGAGCGCTAGCGCGGCAACGCGGCGCAGGCAGGGTTTATATTCACTCCTCGTTTGTCTATGGCCATGACCGAGCAACGGGTCTCCTACACGCTAGACTCCACATTGGAAACGGTGGACAGTGCAGAAGAGAAAGCGACCCGTATTGCCGCGGAACTGGGCTTTCCCGAGGATGAAGTGATGCAGATTTCCATGGCCGTGCGCGAGGGTGCCGTGAATGCCGTTCTGCACGGGAACGCTTATGCTGCCGAAAAGAAGGTCACATTGGCCTTCGAACGCACGGCCGAAGACCTAGTCATCATTATCCGGGACCAGGGCAAGGGCATGGACTTGAGCAAGATTCCAAATCCATTGGCGCCGGAAAACCTGCTCAAGACATCGGGGCGCGGAATTTTTCTTATGCGCTCGTTCATGGATGTGGTAGAGATTCGCCCGTCCCAGACGGGCACCGAACTAAAACTGATCAAGCACGTCCACGGGCCAACCGCGGGCGGCAAGGAGGCTTCCCAGTGAGCATGAAGGTTGGTACTCGGCAAGTGGATGGAGTCGCAATCGTAGACTGCAGTGGTCGCATCACCTTGGGCGAAGGCAGCGTGGTTCTGCGCGATACGGTGCGCGACCTGCTCTCCAAAGGACAGAAGAAGATTCTGCTTAACCTGGCCGATGTGAACTACATCGATAGCTCGGGCATCGGCGAACTCGTCAGCGCCTTTACAACAACCAAGAACCAGGGCGGCGAGTTGAAACTGCTCAAGTTGACCAAGAAGGTCAACGACCTTCTGCAGATCACCAAGCTCTATACCGTCTTCGATGTGAAAGAAGACGAGGCCGGAGCAGTGAAATCGTTCAAGTAGGCGCCAGCCAATACCAACGAATTTCTTTGCAGGGGCCAGATTATCGCTGGCCCCTGTGTCTTGCCGAGACAGTTTCATTCCGGGATTCCTGCGAACATAAACTCCCTTCCATCACAGACTCTATCCACGCACTTCCATAGAATCCGGGATGGCACGGGTTCTTCGCACCGGTCTCATCGTCATGCGCGCCGATCACAAACCCAATTGGACATTGTCGAATTGGCTGTGGGTGTCCTTGCTCGTCCTATCGGCCGCCCCTTTATTCGGATCGGACTGCGTTCCCATCCACGATGCCGCTCAATACGTCGGTGAGGTCAAGTGTGTAACCGGCAAGGTCCTGCACGTGAAGGTAGAAGACGACGGCAACCACTTCGTGGACTTCTGCGATGACCGAACGGCCTGCCCGTTTTCCGTCGTGGTCTTTGCTTCCGACCTGGAGGATGTCGGGGATGTGCGCTTGCTCGAAGGACAGGTGATCGAGATTAACGGAGCGGTAAAGCTCCACGAGGGGCGCCCACAAATCGTCCTGAACCGCATCAGGCAGCTAAAGCACGGAACGGTCATGATTCCTCCGCTGCCGAAAAACTACGACGTGGAAAACCGCGGCCACTACAGCGCCGGCCGCCTGCATCCATCAAAGAAGCCAAAGAAACAGAAGGTCAAGCCTTCCACCACCGCCACCTACGGGAACGATGTTGAGGGGGAAGATCCAATGCAGTAGCCTCAACTCGGCAATGCCTGTGGGATTGGCAATGTCCATGTGGGGACAGCCGCCCTCGGCTGTCCGATCGAGCGAAGCTCGATTTTGCTGGCCTGATTCCCCGCCCCTCTCAGACCATCCCCTTCCGCAACTCCTCCAGCGGATACTTCGTCCCCCGCCAGGTAATACCGTCGTCCCACAGCGTCAGGATCATCGAGCGCAGCAGAGTGTAGATGAACAGCACGGTGCTCACGGGATGCAGAAAGAAATAATACGGCGGCACCCCAGACCGCCACGACATCCCCACATAAATGACGAACATCGAGATCAGCGCCACCGCATACGGCGCCCGCGCCCATCCGTGAGCGGTCCACAGGCCCACAAAAGGCATCAGGTTCAGAAATGCCAGGCCGAAGGCCGAGACCAGCGTGCGTGGCCACTGGAAAGAGAGCACCGCAAAAAAGTTCTTCGTCAGATTGTTGACGACTCCCATTGCCCCCTTCGCCCAGCGGATCGAAATCAGATCGCCGCCGAAAACATTGCGTTGGGCAAAGCCGGCTTTCTTGACTACCTTGCCCAGCTTCATGTCGTCCAGCACTTCCATCCGCAAAGCTTCGTAGGTGCCGACCGTGTCATAAACGCGACGGCGAACCAGATTGAACGCCCCCACTCCCATGTGATCGTCCGTGCTCGGATCGGCCACCTTCCACGGACGATGGCCAAACATAAACATGGTCTGGAAAAACGCGATCATCATGTATTCTCCCGGACGCTTCATGATCATGCGCGGAAACAGCACAACGTGGTCCGCCTGTTCCGACTCAGCGTAGGCAAGGGCACGGCGCAGCGAGTCTGGCTTAAAGAGTACGTCCGCGTCAGTGAACAGTAACCACTCGCCGCTAGCATGGTTGGCGGCAGTCCACATAGCATGCGTCTTTCCCAGCCAGCCCGCCGGCAACTCGCGATGATGAATCACGCGCAAGAGTCCCGCATCCGGGTGCCCCACCCTTCTCGCGTTTTGTGCGAGAGGGTGGGGATTTTGCGCCGGGTGCCCCATTTCTCGCGTCTTTTGCGAGAAGTGGGGACTTTGCGCCACTCTCTCCATGATCTCGCCGGTCGAGTCGGTCGAGCGGTCGTTGACCGCGATCACCTCGTAGTTGTCATAATCGAGCGCGAGCAGCGTGCCCAGCGCTTGCTCAATCGTCTCTTCTTCATTCCGCGCCGGAACAATAATCGAAACCCGCGGATTCTCCCCCAGCGCGACCGACTTCCGATCCCACTCCGCCCGCGATACATCCGCCACGCTGGGCATTCCGAGAGCGGCGTCAACAATGCGAGAAAACCAGGCAAGCGCGAGAATCGTTCCCGCAATCCAGTGAAAGTAATTCATCCTACGTGGGGTTGGAATCTCCTTCGTGATACTTCGTGTCCTTAGTGGTCAACGCTTTTCAGTGGTTAGCGCTTTTCCGTCAGTCGTGCCCACCGCCGGCGCGAATTTCATCCCGTAAAACAGTGTGGCAGAAGACACGACCATCGCGATCACCGGAAGGACGAAGGCACCTTGCAGCGAACGCTTGTCGGCGACCCATCCCATCATGGTTGGGGACGGCACGTCCCCGAGAATGTGAATGATAAAAATATTCACCGCAATCGCCGTGGCTCGAATATGAGCTCCCACGGAATTGATGACCGCCGCATTCAGCGGGGCGGTATTGAATAGGAGGAAAAATGCGGCCACCGCAATTGCCGGAACCATCACTCTTCCCTTCGCGAATAACGCCGCAATCATGAATGGCACTCCCAGCAACATGCTCGCCGCCGAGATAAAGTAATAAGAACTCTTCATCCGGCGCAGCAGATAGTCGCCCAGCCAGCCTCCGGCCAGCGCCGCCAGAATTCCATCCACCACAATGATGATCCCAAACATGAAGTTGGCCGACTCCAGCGAGTAATGGCGCTCGCTATACAGAAACTGAGGCATCCACACCTGAATGCCGCCGAGCGAAAACGTCATGGCGGCCATGCCCAGCGTCGCCGTCAAAAACGCCGGATTACGAGACAACCCAAGAATCGTTCCCCGCTCCGGCGTCTCCTTGAGCGAGTCGAACTGACCTCGTTCCGGTTCCTTGAGAAACAAGACGGCCAGCGCCAGCAGGAATCCCGGCGCCGCCGCGACATAGAACGGAAACCGCCAGCCATGGTGCGGGGCCAGATTGCCGCCCAGCAGATAGCCCGCTGCTGATCCCACAGGGATCGCCAGATAAAACACGCCGAGAATCCGCCCACGTTTTTCTTCGGGAAATAGGTCTGCGACAAAGGTGGGCGCAATGGTAACAAATGTCGCCTCACCGACTCCCACCAGCGTGTGACGAATCAGCAGTTCCGAATACGTATGCGTGACCGCTGTAAGCAGCGTGAGCCCACTCCAGAAGATTGCGCCGAAGGCGATGATGAGCTTGCGCGAGTAGCGATCCGCCAGAGGGCCCACAAATGGCGCCGCCACCATGTAAAAAGCCAAGAACGCGCTGGTGAGATAGCCCAGTTGCGCCTTGGTTAGGTGAAATTCATTCTGCACCAGGGGTTGAACCGCGAACAGCACGTTGCGATCCGCATAGTTGAGCAGATTGAGCGCTGTGAGCACGACTAGCGCGGTACGAGGGTAAAGTTTCGTCTCGGCCACAGGTCGAGCGAATATAGCACGGTCGGCAGAACTCTTATGGAACGATGAACCACCATCGCAACTCCGCCTAATTTCTGTGATCAAAACAAATCGGCGGATCATCGCATTCAAAAACTCTTGTCATCCTGAGCGAAGCGAAGGACCCCGTGCAACTCAGCAGCATCAGCGGCTTCAAGAGGAGTTCCCGAAAATGCTGCCCGGTGTTCTTTTTCGGCGTGCACTGAAAGTTTGTTCAGATGTCCCGCCACTACCAAGAAATTGTGCTTCTTGCAAACTGAAGGTCGCTTATAATTGCAGCGATGGCGCTCTCGGACGCCTTGGCTTTCGTGTTCTTAGTACTCCTAGCGCTCAGTCTGTTGGCACTCCTTATAGCTGTCTTCCTACCACGCGAACAAGGGAAGAAGTTGCTGCACCGGCTTGGGCTCAAATGGATAACCTGACTTTTCACACTGAGACACTACCAGATTTCCTTAAATCCTAGACTCTCATTACGGAAGCTTACGCGATCAGAAGAAGTGGCGAATCATCAGTGAATTATGAACACCCGAAGAAAAGGCACACCGAACTGGAGAACGCATCCCGGCGAAATCCTGCGGGAAGAGTTTCTCAAGCCACTGGGCATGTCCCCTTACGAGTTGGCGAAGCGGCTTCACGTCCCCGTGCCTCGCGTCAACGACATCGTACTTGAGCGCCGCGGTATTAGCGCCGATACGGCCGTCCGGTTGTCGCGCTTCTTCGGGACGACCGAGCAGTTCTGGCTGAACTTGCAGGGCGCCTACGAAGTCAGCCGCGTAATAGCTGAGCAAGCCGCCGAGATTGAGCGCATCGAACCGCGGGCGGCGTCCGCGTCCCGCTGACCGACGGAACCTTCGCACCCACGATCAGTCAGCCGCGCTTCCCATTCTTCGGCCGTGGCCACCGCGCGACCACCGTTGTCGAGATGCCACCACGGGGACGAAACTCCCCTTTCACTTCCGCCCAAACTGGTTTCGCCCAGCGCACCACGTCCTCCAATACGCGGTTGACAATATTCTCCTGAAAAATCCCGAGGTTGCGGTAGCAGTAGAGATACTCCTTAAGCGACTTCAATTCGAGGCAACGCTTCTCCGGCATGTAACGTATCGTCAGCAGTCCGAAATCCGGCAGACCCGTTTTTGGGCAAACGGAAGTGAACTCAGGATCATCGATCAGGATTTCGTATCCTGGGAACTGGTTGGGCCAGGTCTCGATTTCCGGGAACTTTGCATCGAGACCCGCAGCGGCATGTTCGGGTGTATAGCGGGGATTGGGCGCCATGAAATGATTGTAGCGGTACGACGCGGCCGACGGGCCATCGCAGCCTGGCTGGACACACATTTGGCCTGGCTCGACTCGAAAATCACCTGCTTATCAATGAGGCGAAGCCGCATCCCCCAGCATCTAACAATGCACCGGGCTGGACCGCGTCGTGTTTTTTCGAGGCCCTCCGGTGATAAATTGATTCTTGCAGTTATTCCTGCCGTGCCCTGAAAGAAAACAAGTTGGCCTCGACAAACAATTCGAACGGATCGCCTCGCAATCGACCGCCTCGCAAAGGGTGGAACTGGCTGGTGGCGGGCGTCATCGTCGCGGCAATACTGGTTCCGGTTTTCTCGCGCCGCAATCCGATAAGAGTGCGGACCACTTCTGTCGAACGGGGCCCCATCCGCAGCCTGGTTTCCACCAACGGCAAAATTGAGCCCGTCGAGAATTTCGAAGCCCACGCACCCATCGCCACCACCGTCAAGCGCCTGCTGGTGAAGGAAGGCGATCGCGTGCGTAAGGGGCAATTACTGCTGCAACTCGACGACGCCGATATCCGCAAGCAGGCCGCGCAGGCGCGGGCACAGATGACCACGGCACGCGCCGACCAGAACGCCTTGACAACCGGCGGTACCCACGAGGAACTGCTGACGCTTGATGCCCAACTGATCAAAGCCCGCAGCGAGCGCGACGCTGCACAACGCAATGTGGAAGCTTTCCACCGGCTGCAACAGCAGGGGGCGGCATCACCGGGCGAAGTCAAGCAGGCGGAAGATACCCTGCAGCGCGCGCAGGCGGACGTAACCCTGCTCGAGCAGAAGCAGAAGGATCGCTATTCCAAGCCGGAAGCTGCCAAGGTACAGGCCGAGGGCGCCGAAGCTCAGGCGGCGTATGAGGCAGCCACGGCCGCGCTCCTGAAATCCAATGTTCGCGCGCCTTTCAACGGCATTGTCTATTCCCTGCCTGTAAAAGAGGGCGCGTACGTTCAGGCGGGAGATTTGCTCCTGCAGGAGGCTGATCTTTCCCACGTTCTTGTGCGCATCTTCGTGGACGAACCGGATGTGGGCCGTCTGGTTCCCGGGCAGAAGATCGAGGTCACCTGGGACGCAGTCCCGGGACGGATGTGGAATGGCAGCGTCACCACGGTTCCCTCGACCGTCAAGTTGCGCGGTGCCAGAAACATTGGTGAAGCGACCTGCACCGTCGACAATCACGACCTCAGGCTCTTGCCCAACGTGAATGTCGGCGTCACCATTGTGACCGCTGAACACAAAAACGTGCTGACTCTGCCGCGCGACGCGATTCGCATCGACGACACGCGGCCTTATGTTTTCCAGATCGTCGACAACAGGTTAAAGCGCCAGGACATTGTGATCGCGCTGCAAAATCTCACTCGAGTTGAGATTACAGCCGGCCTTCCCGACAACGCCGTAGTGGCGCTGGGCACGGACGATCCTAAGCCCATGGTTGAGGGCGCCCCGGTCAAGGTGGTTCCCTAACCCATGAAGTCGTGCGCCCGGCTGGCAGCTATGTTGCTGGTGTCATCCCTGGTGTGTGGCGCAGAACCGTCTCCCAAAGAACTGCTCGCGTCCGGGCATGTCGACGAAGTCATTCAGGCGTTGCAACAGCAGACCGCTCACTCACCCGGAGACGCTTCGGCCTACAACCTGCTTTGCCGCGCCTATTTCATGCTCGAAGAGTGGGACCGCGGAATCAGCGCCTGTGAGCGTGCCGTAAAGCTTGAACCCCGAAACAGTTCTTACCACATGTGGCTGGGACGCATCTACGGGGAAAAGGCCGATCGCACCAGCTTTTTCAGCGCTGCAGGCATGGCGAAAAAGGTACGTTCGGAGTTCGAACGCGCCGTCGAACTCGACCCCTCGAATTGGGAGGCGCGGACCGACCTCGCCGAATTTTATCTTGAGGCCCCCGGCATCGTTGGCGGCGGCAAGGACAAGGCCAGCGCCCAGGCCCAGGCCCTCACTTCACTGAACCCGGCGATGGCGCACTGGGTCATGGGCCGCATCGCGGAGAAAAACAAAGACGACGCCACCGCCGAGCGTGAGTACCGCGCCGCCATCGATGCCAGTCATGGAGGAGCTCACGCCTGGCTGAACCTGGCCTTGTTCTACCGCAACACGCACCGCTTCGACGAAATGGAGCAGGCGCTGCGCTCCCTCGAGACCCGTCCCATCGATCGCCCGGAAGCATTAATGGACGGCGCCAGCGTCCTGCTTCGCACCGGCCGCGACTATGCGCTGGGCGTCCGCCTGTTGCGGCGCTATCTCTCGTCCCCTCCAGCGGAAACAGCTCCTGTCTTCAAAGTCCACTACTTGCTGGGACAGCTGCTCGAAAAGCAAGGTGACCGCCAAGCTGCCGCCGAAGAATATCGTGCCGCACTCGCGTTGGCCCACAACTTCACCCGCGCCCAGGAAGCCCTGAAGCGAGTGGATCGTTGAGGTGTTTCTCTTTCGCCCTTTCAGGGCTTGATCACCAGGCGCTTCTGACCCACGGCTTGCGCCGTGGGCTGCATTCTTGTGCCGCTCCGCGGCTGGTTTCGCGCTGAACGTTTCTTTCCAGCCCATAATCGCGAGTGACCGGTTGTTCCAGGTGCGCCGATGATCTCCACTTGCCAGCGGTGGATTCCCTGCTGAAAAAAAGTTTGGTAGAGCGTCCCAATATGGGCCGTTTCGACGGTAGGACGCTCCGTTGAGGACCCCACCCCCCTCCCCCTTTGCCCCTGTATGCCGCGCTGGGCTTGGGTTTCACAAAAGGGGTGTGTCAAAATCTTGATATCAAAGAACTTGGAGGTCAAAATCTAGACAACAAAGGACTTCGGGTGAGCTGCCGAATTGTTCGGCACCGCTTGCGCCTAGGCCATAATCGGCTTATCTCGCATGGGAGGCAAGGTTAGATGTCACACAGTTGTGTGGAAATTCGGCGGTCGCGTAGGGGTGTCGATACTCCTACCTTTCGACAGCGAGAGAGGCGGCATTGGCCGAGCTGGAAATCCATATTACCGACCCCCGAACTTTTCTTCTTTGCAGTGGAGTATTTCTTTGGGTTCAATTCGTCCGCACTCGCTCTTTGGGTGAGACTGCCGCGACTTAGCCGAAGAGTCGTGCGGGCAGTCCGCTGTGCAGCCTAACCCCCGCGACCCCCAATGGTAACTGGTGGCATTCGCTTTCCGATCTCCGTATTATGACGGGCGGGGCCGAGTAACCCGCGCCGACAAACAGTGGATAACCCGAGATTTCAGACCGCGCCTGCAGTCGCGAGAAGCGCCTTGCGCCGGGTCAAACAAATACGCCGGAGACTTCGAAGGACGCTACTTGTGTCGGTTCTCGCCGCGACGGTGCGCCTTCGTCGCGTCGAGGTGCGGGTTCGAACGCAACTCGCCCGACCGCGATTAAGGTGGATCATTATCGCCCTATTTGCTTCGACCGTGGTCGGAATCGGTCTCGCGTACCTCAGACAAGTCAGTTGGCATGCGGACAGCCAAAAGCTGGTCACAACCGGCACACTGCCACAGTTGGAGATTGCGGTGGGCGCGGCAATGCTCGGGGTAATAGGCATAGTGTTCTCGTTGAGCATTTTCTCCATACAGCAGGTGGCAGAGAGAGGCACGGCTTACACAGTGCGAGAATATGCGCGCGATTGGGTATTCAGGATAGTGTACTGGGCGCTCGCCATCTTTGCGTTCGTGGCGATGTTAAGCGCGCTGCAGGAAAAAGAGTCGGGGACCCATGGAATCTGGCTCAGCTTGGGCATTCTTCTCGCCAGCGTTCTGGTTATCAAAATCTACTTTGATCGTGCAATAAAGTTTGTTGATCCGCATTTCACGATTTCCCGGGTCGCAACGCGTGCCAGGAAATTACTTAGCCGAATTCAAAAGGTCGAAGGTGCAGTGCGGGCAGAGCTCCGCTATGAACGAAGCCGGAGACGCACGTGACACCGAAGCGCACGCGGTGGAGGGACCTCCGATTCCATTTCTTCGACCGGAACCCACAGCTTTTTGGCGCGTTCGAAGCCTCCCTGGACGAACTGCAGGCAATGGTTTTCGACTTTTCGGAACGAGAAAAGTATGACCTAACCCGACATGCCCTGGGCGAATTGGGCAACCTTCTAGCCGCCTACCTAATCGCGCGCGATCGCTCCCTGCGCGTGCCCACTGGCACGACGGCAATGTTTTTCCCATCAGAGACTGGATTCGACGGCGTCCTCACTCGTCAGCTCGAGCGCCTAAGGGCGCATGCGAAACGGGGAATCTCGAACTCCGATCAGGAATTTGTCAAACAGGTCACCCGGGCTCTTGCTAGTTTGAGCCTTGCGTCGATGCAATCGCGATCATACTTCCCGGAGCACGGCGAAAGTTCAGTTTCCACATTCGTATCGTCATATCTGAGCGGAAGTATCGAAGATGCGGCGGTACGAAAGCTCGATGACGTGGCGCTGGAGGGTGCTGATCACTTGAGGGACCTCTGTAAGGCATTGATCGAAAAGAATCTTTACATGAGCGTTTTAACTCTCATCAACAACCTCGAACGACTAGCAACCATTTCGGTACTCAATCTAAGCGACGTCGTTCTAAGTGCCACAGTCAGGGCGCTGTCGGATTGCCTTTTGCATAATACAATCTACGGCAGCCCTGGCACCCACATCACAATGCGTCTGCTCCAGACCCTCATACGTGTGACACACTCTCGTCTGGCAAGTCCCCTTGGACTCGACATGAACAAGGTTAACTTCTCGGTGGGGCCGTTCATTAGCCCAACAGAGCGATCGAGTTTCGCGGCAATACAAATCGCTGTGGTGAATGGAATCGCTGGCATGTCGCGAGCTAACCAACGCGAACCGCTACAGCGATTGAGATCAGTCTATAAAGAACTGCACGATCGGGCGTGGCTCGATTTCGCCGAGCTGGGTATCGAAGCAGTGAAGAAGAACTCGTTCCTGCTCCACTACATCAACAGCACCATCGAGGAAACTGTTAAGGCAAATTTCTGGCTCCTTAGCGCGTTGGACCTGCCGCGAACAGAGGGACCCGGATGGGAAGAAGCGATGGAACGGGACCACCGTGAGGGATTCCGTGAGGAAGTCGAGAACAAAATAGGTTGGGAGACGACGGGTGTTTACTCACGCATTATTCCAGCGATGTTCGAACACCGACAGCTTTCCTATCTCGGTGACGCCATCAAGCTGCAGGCCCTCTTGGCATTTTGGGCGACACGGGCCGCTATCCAAAAGGTTGCAACCGATGCTGTGGAAAGAATTTTCAAGGCCTGCATGCGGTTGCAAGATCCGCAATACTCAGACACATACGGTTCGGCCCGACTCGCAATTCATTTGGCCCAAGTCGGAATTTATGCAATCGCAACAGGTAACGATACGATATTTCGAACTGCCTTAGAAAAATACAGTGCTCTTCGGCGCGCATTTCTGGGGCGCTATCCAGACACCCACTTCGTGGGTGATTTCAACTCGGCTGAACGTGAGTTAACAAAAGAAGGACAGGCCCGGGCGGGTCTACCCTTGCTCGATGACCTCGATAGGGAGTTTTTCTCGACTGTCACCACCCAGCATATACATAACTTCTTCGCGGCCTTGGATTAGCGTCCAGCGTCGAGTCCGAGACGGTACCGGTTCCGTCACCACAAATCCACAGTCCTGACGACCGAGAGATTTCCCCGCTGTGGCTCGTCCACTAGCAGATGAACATGCTCCGGCATCACTACGTAACCCACTACCACGAAGCCATAGCGTCGGCGGACTTCTTCGAGAATCGCAAGAAACAGATCGCGATGGCGCGAGCGGCCCAGCAGCGGACGCCTCTGGTAGCAACTGGAGGTGATGAAGTGAAGATCGTCCGTGCCGTAGTAACGACGAAGACTCGTTGGCATTTCGGAACGATAGAAGGATGGAACTCAGAAGTCTGTGACGGTTGAACAGCCCACCCTTTCGCAAAGAACGCGAAAGGATGGGGCACCCTCGGGTTGCTTTACCTTCTCACATTTGAAGCAACCCGCCGCGCTCGGAGCGTCGCTACGACGAACTTCGGCGCACAACAAAATGCGACTGTGTAATCGGATCACGAATCTTATGGGCAGCAGCCTGCCTTGGGCTGCGCTGAGGCTCATCTATGAAGCTCAACCACCTGAACGTTACCGTCTCGAATGTTCCGGAGACGCATCGCTTCCTTGAAAAGCACTTCGCTTTGAAGAGCTACGGAGGACGAGAACCAGGGCAAGCGATGAGCTTTCTGTCCGACGACAATGGCATGGTGCTGACGCTGATGCGAGCTGCTAAGGGGACCGAGGTGCAGTATCCAGCGGGCTTTCATGTGGGTTTCATCCAGGAGAGCGAGAAGCGGGTCAACGAGATCAACCAACGTCTGCGGGAGGATGGGTACCAGGTGCCAAAGCCGGCTCGGATGCACGGGTCATGGACATTTTATTTTAAGGCGCCGGGAGGGTTCACGATTGAAGTTCTGTGTTAGGTCGCGGGGTGGTGACGTGTCGGCCTGACGAATCCGTCGCGGTGCATTTTGATCTGCTGACGGTTGCGGCGATGCACGCGAGATCCCCTTCGGCTGCGCTCAGGGCAGGCTCTCGCCCCGCTGGTGAAAGCGCGGGGCTTCGGGATGACGCCGACAGAGATGAAGACTGCAGCGCACCGTGCCACTCCCAAACAAAACCAACTTCAAGAGCGGCGGACGAGGGCGTCCGCCCTACACGAACAAAACCAACTTCAAGAGCGGCGGACGAGGGCGTCCGCCCTACACGAACAAACCAACTTCAAGAGCGGCGGACAGGAGTGTCCGCCCTACACGAACAAACCAACTTCAAGAGCGGCGGACAGGAGTGTCCGCCCCACACAAACTAACTTCAAAGACGGCGGACAAGAGTGTCCGCCCCACACAATCCACTGTTCGCGGCTCCTGCACGCCATTTAACATTCCGCTGGCATCAGATTGTCCATAGAATCATCCCAGACCACTCTTAAAGGGGACGCGATGAAACCGAACTCGTGGTGTGTGGCGCGCGCTCAAAGGGCGTCGTTTGCCGTGCTGCTGCTTTTGCTGTTGTTGCTGCTGCCGACTTCGCTGCGGGCAGAGCCAGTCACGCTGAAGCATGCGGTCGAGCTGGCCTTGAAGCATGCCACCACCTCCGGCATTGCCGCTGCCGATGAACAGCGCGCCTTTGCCAACTACCGCGAGCTGCACAACAACTACATCCCGCAGGTGACGGCCGGCGCCGGGCTGGGATGGTCCTACGGATTCCCCCTTAGCCTGGAAGGCGCGGCGCCCTCGCTGTTCAACATTAATGCGCAGTCTCCGCTGTATCACTTCGAGCTGAAGGATTTTCTGGGCGCGGCGCGCGCCGAAACGGCCGGAGCCTCACTGCACAACAAAGATCAGCGTAACCAGGTGATTCAGGACACCGTCCTTAGCTACGCGGAGCTGCAAAAGTGGGAGCAGCGGCTGGCCCACCTGCGCGAAACGGAAGCCGATGCGCAGAAGATGCAGGCTGCCGTGGCGCAGCGCGTGAAGGAAGGCATCGACAGCGAACTGGAGAATACCAGGGCGCGGCTGTCGGCGGCGCGCGTGCATCTGCGGGTTACTGAGGCTGAGGGCGCTGCGGACGTGCTTCGGGAACGGCTGTCGAAACTTACGGGGCTGCCCGCGTCCAGCATTCAGACCGAGAACGATTCCCTGCCCGCGCTTCCCGCCGCTTCCGATCCTGATGCTGCCAGCAAGGCGGCGGACTCGAATCCTGGCGTGCAGGCTGCCGTGGAGCACGCTCGCGCCCAGTACCTGCGGGCGCGCGGTGAGCATAAATTATGGATGCCCAGCCTGGATTTTGCCGCGCAGTACGCGGTGCTCTCCCGCTTTAACAATTTTCAGAATTTCTTTCAGCCGGGGAGCTTTGTGCGGAACAACGCTACGATTGGCGGCGTGATTCGCTTTCCATTTCTGAATTTCTCGCAGAGATCGCACGCGGAGGCGGCCGACGCCGACGCCCTCAAAGCCAGCAAGCAGGCTGAAGCCGCTCGCAACCAGGTCTCGGAGGAAACTCTCCGCCTGCAACGGACAGTCTCGCAAATGCAAGCCGCGCGCGATGTCGCTCAACTGGAATTCGAAATCGCGCAGAAGAATCTGGAGGCGGTACAGACTCGCATGGACTCGGGCGGCACCATTACTCTCCACGACCTCGACGAGGCGCGCGCCCAAGCCAGCGAGCGCTTCATTTCCTTGCAAGACGTGACATTCGAACTCGAGCGCGCTCAAGTGGGACTGTTACGCGCGACGGGCGATCTGCAGGGATGGGTGCTGGGGACGCCATAGTTTTCCGGCTCTGCCCCGGGCCCCGCTCCTGCCCGTCACGTTTAGGGGGCTGCCTGAAAACCCTCTTTCGCCCCCGCTGGGGCTCATCCGTTCCCCCCATTGTTCCCCCACGGCTTGCGCCGTGGGCTGCATTCTCCTCGCCGCTCCGCGGCTGACCGACGACGGACTGTTTCACCGCAGTCGCCGAAATCCCAGTTCTCACGTACACAAGATATCCCAGAAGAATCACATTAGCCCTTCCCCACTCGACGCTGCTTTTCCCTGTTCGCTGCGTCAAACGTCCTATTCAACCCACTCCGGTTCCGTAGGAGAGACGCATTTAGTACATTGAAAGTAAGTCATTTAGCACAATTGGAAGCCCTCGCTCGCGACGGAACGAAAGTGTAGGACGAACCTGCAGAAACACGGGCCGGACCCCGGAATCGCGAGCTTGGAATGCTAGAATTAAACGATACCCACTATGCCTCTAAAAACACTATTTCTGAATCCCCCTTCATTTGAAAACTTCGACGGAGGCGCCGGGTCCCGTTGGCCTGCCACGCGCGAGATAGAAAGTTACTGGTATCCGGTGTGGCTTGCTTATCCTGCTGGAATGCTGGAGGGGGCTCGCCTGCTGGACGCGCCACCGCATCACATTTCGGCGGAGCAGACTATTGAGATTGCCAAGGACTACGAGTTCCTGGTGCTGTTCACCAGCACGCCGGGCTTCCCCGGAGATATTGGCTTGTCGCGCGCGATTAAGACGGCAAATCCTCGGATCAAGATTGCATTTGTCGGACCGCATGTCACGGTGCTTCCGGAAAAATCGCTGCGCGAATGTCCGGCCATCGACTTCGTCTGCCGCAAGGAATTCGACTATGCCGTGGTGGACTTCGCCAAGGGCAAGCCGCTGGAAGAAATCTCCGGCGTGTCTTATTTGAGAAATGGTGAGGTGGTTCACAATCCGGACGCGCCGCAGATCCAGGATCTCGACGCGCTGCCGCACGTGACCGACGTCTACAAACGCGATCTCGATGTCACGCGCTACAACGTGCCGTTCCTGCTGAACCCTTTTGTCTCGCTGTACACCACGCGCGGCTGCCCGGCGCAGTGCACTTTCTGTTTGTGGCCGCAGACTTTGAGCGGACATCCGTGGCGGAAGCGATCCACCGACGACGTGGCCGCCGAAATGTCGAAGGTCAAGGAATACTGGCCAGAAGTAAGGGAATTTTTCTTCGACGACGACACCTTCAACATTCAGAAGGCGCGCACCATCGAACTCTGTGCCAAGCTGAAGCCGCTCAAGCTGACGTGGTCGTGCACATCGCGCGTCACCACCGATTTCGAGACGCTGAAGGCGATGAAGGAAGCTGGGTGCCGGCTACTTATTGTGGGCTACGAATCCGGCGATCAGCAGATTCTCAAGAACATCAAAAAGGGTGCAACCATCGAACGTGCCCGCCAGTTTACCAAGGACTGCCACAAGCTCGGCCTTGTCATTCACGGGGACTTCATCATGGGCCTGCCGGGCGAGACTCACGAGACCATCAACAACACCATCGCCTTTGCCAAGGAATTGGATGTCGAAACCATTCAGGTTTCTGTCGCGCATGCCTATCCCGGCACAGAACTGTATGACTATGCCGTCAGCAACGGTTTTATGGTGAAGGATGACAAGATGGTCGACGAAGGCGGCCACCAGTTGGCGCACATCCAATATCCTGGATTGCCCGCGGACGATATCCTTAGCGCCGTGCATCGTTTCTACGATGAATACTATTTCCGGCCCAAGGCTGTGTTCCGCATCTTAAAGAAGGCGGCGTTTAACAGCAACGACCGCAAGCGCCTGTACCGGGAAGCAAAAACTTTCCTCAAGGTACGTTCCATGCGCAACAAGCTTGTCAAGAAACATATTGACGAGGCCGCGGCGGAACTCGCCAAGGCGTAGTAAGAGGGCTTTTCACCACGGAGTAACAGAGACACGGAGAAAATCTTTATTTGTCTTTTTTTGGCCTCTCTGTGTCTCCATGCCTCTGTGGTGAAAAAGCTGGGGCATTAGCCACCTAAACTTCCCGTGACCTTTCGCAAGTATCTGGTGCTGGCCGGAGTCACCGTCTTCGCGGCGGCAGGTGACTCCATGCTTGCGCATGGGATGAAGCAGGCCGGCAACATTTCTCTCCACCATCTGCAAAGCGTTCTTCTGGCCGTGCTCAACCCGTGGGTAGCGGTTGGCATTCTCCTGCTTCTCGGCTTCTTTGCCTCCTACATGCATGCGCTCTCCTGGGCGGATCTTACCTACGTTTTGCCGGCGACCTCGCTGGGCTATGTTTTGCTGGCGCTGGTAGCGAAGTTTGTGTTGCATGAGCAGGTCAGTCCCATGCGTTGGCTGGGGATTGCGCTGATTTCTGGCGGTGTGGGATTTGTCGCCGGAGGACCGAGTCTGACGACGCATTCGCGTGCGGAATCCGCCGCGGATGAGGACGAGGACCACGTTGTCGTAGGCTCGGAAAAGGCTCCACCCTTCGACTCCGCTCAGAGCAGGCTTCTCGCAAAGGACGCGAGAAATGGCGCACCCACCGGAGTGCGGTCATGAAAGCCGTCTACACATGGAGCGCAATCTTCGCGATCGTCTTCGCCTCGGTGGTGGGCGATGTGCTGCTGGCACGCGCCATGAGGCAGGTCGGAGACGTTAGTGCTCTGCGGCGCGGCTCGGGCCTGTGGACCGTGATTGCCCGCGTGCTGAGCAATCAGAACTTTGTGCTGGGCGTGATAGCAATGGCCGTGGCGTTCTTCAGCCTGCTGTTCGCGCTCTCCTGGGGAGACGTCAGCCTGGTGGCCCCCGCCGCCGCTTCCCTCACCTTCATCGGCAACGCCGTCGCCGCAAAAATCTTTCTGCATGAACGAGTGGATCGGCGGCGGTGGATTGCGGCAGTGCTGGTGGCGGGGGGAGTGGCGCTACTGGCGGGGTGAGGTCCCGGCGTCCACCACCGCTCTATGATGACGTTTTAGTCGCCTGGGGTTTTCTACGCTGCCTCTTGGCTACACCTTCACTAATGCGGGGGACGCTAACGGGAGTCCTCATAAGCGCCGTGATTATCCCTCCCCGAGCCTTGTCTCGTGTACCTGACTCCAATTGGTCAACCTGTTGGACCGCTAGCATCGTGTCCTGCAGCCTGACGAGAGTCTCATAGAAAAAATTAAGCTGTTGAAGACTCCTGTTGTACAGGTGGAAGTAAGCACCTCCGATGAATTGCAGGAGCACACCTGCTATTGCCGACAGCGCTGACACTGTCGCAAGTTGCGGTTGTTTGTAGTTCAAGGCGATCCCGACCGAGAGTGCCAAAAGGCCAAATATCACAGCACCCATACTTGCCCTGAAGCTATTGCGAGCTTGGCTTTTATTAATGGTGTAGTACTCAGTTATTTGATTCAGCCCTAGCTGAATCACATTGAAAATGTCTAGCCCAGCTCCCTGCCTCGCCTCAATGCGTTGTTCAATCGCTTTCCTTTCAGCTCGAATGGGCTCAAGTTCTATTTCGATGCCCCCGAACTTAAACGATGTACTGGATCGCAAAATGAAACCGACAACGCCGCCGCCGACCACGAATAGTGCGAGCACAGCGAGTCGAACTTCTGGATCCAGTTGGTTGTAGTTCTTCGCCGCTCCGAGGAAATACAGAATGGCACCAATGACCCCGCCCGCCACCGGAAGCAGCCAGCTAGAGGACCTTCCCAATTTCAACTCCATCAGATCTCTCCCAGTGCTACAACGCGGAACTCGTCGCAACGCAGGCAAAACGACCGCTAGCGTCGCAACGTCAGAATTCTCTGCTCACGCGCGGGGGGTGTCAAGCCAAGGTAGCCCACTTATGTCGCGCCCTTTTCCGGTTTTGCAAGGATGATATTGTCGGGCTACCCTTCGATGCCAGGCTCGGGACCTCAGGCAAGATCATTGCTAACCCAGTGAGACAAACCGTTGGCGAGTTTGGCGAGTTCGGGGAAAATAAGCAGAGAGGCATGCACGGTGTCGGGCGTTACCGGATCGACGCTCGTCGGATGACCGGCGTCATTTCGCGTCGCGCGAATTTGTTGTGCAAACGCGGCCCAATATGCCTCGAAGGGCTCGCGCAGTTCCCGCCTGAAGGTCAGCGCATGTCCTTCGAAGAAAACACGCAGAGCGTCGGAAACTGTTTTGATCCGCCAATCGTCCAGATTTTTCGGGATCGGCTTGCCGAGCGTTGTCAGTTTTTGGGCAGTTAGCTCTCGAAGGTTTAGAATGACGCCCTCCGCGGCGCAGCCGATCATAACGGCTGATGCTTTGAAAAGGCCACTGACGTAGCATTCAAGCCCCTCGGCCAAGTACGACATCGCGACCGGGTCGAGGGTCGCGGTAGAAGCCAAATGCCGAAGATAGCCAGCGGGATTGGACGGATCGCGCGTAAGACTTGCGAGCGCACGTCGGCCGCGCTCAGTCAGGTGAAAAAATGGCGGATTGGGATTCGTGAGATTCAGGCCCCAGGCGAGGAGTCCCGTTCGAAATAGGTCATCCCACTGCGTGAGAATGGCCTGTTCGAGATTTTGGTCTCGGTTTGCGCCGAGTTTCCTGCCCACTTCATCCAGCACCGATCCTTGTTGAAGAGTTGGGCCCGAAGAGCTGGTGGGCTCTTGGGCTTTTATTTCTTCAAGCAGCACTTCCCTGATGCTGAATCCTACCGGCTGCGCCATGAGATCACACGAATCTAGAATTTGTCGTCGTTCACTTCGATCCAATAACCGTCGGGATCCTGAAGATAGATCTGCTTTACGCCGTCTGGACGGGCAGAGATTTTCCCATCCCCTTTGAAGTTTCGATACTTCACCTTCATCTGATCGAGGTGAGTCATAAAGTCAGACAAGGATGCGACTCGGAACGCTAAGTGAACGTCGATCTCGTGCGGCGCAACATTGGTGGCGCCGCCGACCACGTGCAGTTGCTGGTGCGGGCCCAGGCGAAACCAGATGTGCCGGCCGTCTTTGAAGGGCTCGGGTATTTTTTCTAGCTCCACAACTTTTTCGTAGAACTCGGCGCTTTTCTGCAGGTCACGCACATACACCGTGGTGTGATCCAACTCCGGAGACGGCTTTGCCGGAGCGGATTGGGAAAAGAGCAAGGCAGCAGGCAGAAGAGCGAACAGTAACAAGAGGAAGGTAACCCTGATTGTTTCCATGGGTGGGTATCGTACAATAGACAACTTCGCGTTGGAAGAGAAAAGCTGGCATGGGGCAGTACGAGAAATAGGGCTCCTCTGATGCTCCCTTCTTAATTGCCCGCTAAAGTCAAAAGCAAAGACGGCGGACAGTGCCTGCCCTGAGCGAAGTCGAAGGGAGTGTCCGCCCCACACGGGAAGAGTCGGCGGCCTTTTTTATTTGAAGAGGCGCATGAAGCCCCTGGCTGGCAGGTCGGGCACGATGAATTTCGTGTTCGCGAGACCGGTGGCACGCGTCAGAGCTTCGGCTGCCAGGTAGCCGCTGCGGACGGCGCCTTCCATGGTCGCGGGCCATCCCGTGGCGGTCCAGTCGCCGGCAAGGAATACGCGCGGCCACGCGGTCGCTGACGCTGGGCGATAGGCGTCGATGCCTGGCCGCGGGGAATACGTAGCGTGGATTTCTTTGATCACCGCCGACTTCACCAGGGTGGCCTCGCGTGCGGCGGGAAAGAATTCTCGCAGTTCGCGCAACGCGAGATCGATAATTTCCGGGCGTGATTGCTCGATGAGACTCTTCGACGAGCTCACGACTAATTCCACATAACTCCCGCCCGCATCTGTGCCTGTGCCATTGCCACTCTGGCTACGAATCGGCTGAATGCGCGACTTGTGAAACATCCACTGGATGGTGCGGTCGAGTAGCACAGCGTGATCGAGACCGGAAATCTGCCGGTCAAACCAGAGATGGATGCCGGTGATCGGAGACGATTCGAAATGGCTGAGCATCTTGCGTAAGGGAGCGGCTTCGGGAGTTTCCGGGAGAACGCGGTCGAGACCCTCGAACGGCAACGCCAGCACCAGATAGTCAAAAACTTCTTCGCTATCGCCGAGGCGAAGTCCCACTCGGGACGACTCTGCTTTGAATGTCTCGACAGGGCGGCGAAGCTGCAGCTCGCCGCCGCGGGCCTCGATGTACTCGCCAGCGGCGTTGTAGAGCGCCGTCAGAGGAATGGTCGGAACACCCATCAGCCGCGCGGCGGGCGACTTCATGGACTCGCGCACAACCTGGGCAGCCGAGGAAATCGATACGCGGTCGAGATCCTCACTCAGGGCACTGATCAGGATCGGTTTCCAAAATCTCTCAACTGCGCCCGCCGTCTGCCGATGTTGCTGTAGCCATTTCTCGAAAGATTCTCCCGTGTCTTTCTGCACGGTCATAGTAAGAGGAACCATGGCCCGGGCAATCGCCAGCTTGTCCGCCGCGGTCAGGAACGGAAAACGCAGGAAGGATGGCGCGGTGTGCAGCGGCGCCGGCAGCGGAGAAGCACGCATCTCGGTGGCGCGGCCGCCGGGTTCAACAAATGTCATCTGGTCGTACCAGCGGATTTCCTGGTCTACACCGATGCGCTCGTAAAACTTGACCAGGTTCGTGCAGCTGCGAAACAGCACATGCTGACAATTGTCGACCACCTCGCCGGTGCCGGGATGGTGGTAGGAAGAAGCACGTCCGCCAAGGTAGGGACGACGTTCGAACACGGTGACACGGAAGCCGGAATCGGCGAGAGCGCACGCGGCGGCCAGCCCCGCCAGCCCGCCTCCGGCGACGGCTACGGTGGCTTGTGTCGCGGGTTGTGCTCGACGTGGCGTGGAATTGTGTGGGGAAATCGGTCTCGAAGTGTGTGCCGAATTCTGGATCATCAGATCAGGCGTTGGACGAAGCCTTTCCCCAGAATACGCAGTTTTTCCCAGACCGTGAGGCTGACTTTGCCGCTGAAGACGTCGTACTGGCGTTCGGTAATCTTCTCCAGCAACCGGCGGTAGATCGTAACCAGCACCCACAGCGCAGGCTGGCTGTCTTCGGCGACGTACGGAATGAGTTCTTCGCCTGACTTGTAGAATTCGCGCGCACGATCGGCTTCGAGACTGAGCAGCGGGCGGAGACGCGAGGGATCAGGCGTTGCCAGAAAATCGGCGTAAGACAAGCCAAACGTCGCCAGATCCTCTTCGGGCAGGTAAACTCTGCCGAGCGCCGCATCCTCCTTCACGTCGCGGATGATATTCGTAAGCTGGAAGGCCAGACCACAACGCTCGGCCAGGGGCTCGGCCGCGGGATCGCGGTAACCGAAGACGTGAATGCAGACCAGTCCTACTACTGACGCCACGCGGTAGCAGTACAGCCGGAGATCCTCGAAAGTTTTGTACTGGACCGTGAGCGGCGGCGCTGAACCCGCCGCCTCTGCAGATGCTTCGGCGCCTGGGACTGATTCCACGTCCATGGCCGTGCCCATGGCGAGCTCGTCCAGCAGTCCGGCAGGAATCTGGTAGCGACGCTGGGCATCGATCAAGGCCAGCAAAATCGGATCGTCGGTGGGATTGCCTTGCTGCGCGCGGTGGAGCGAATCGAGCCAGGTGTCGAGTTTCTGACGGCGCTCCGGCAAACTCAAACTGGCATCGTCGGTGATGTCGTCGCAGCGGCGCATGAAAGCGTAAACGGCGCAAAGCGCCTCGCGCTTTCTTCGCGGAAGTACCAGGAAGGCGTAATAGAAATTCTTCGCCGCCGATCGGGTGATGCCGCGGCACACCGAATACGCCATCGCCAACTGAGGAGGCGCCGGAGTCCATGGAATCGCGGCCTGCTGAGTTCCGGCACTCATGCGCGATCCTGCCCTAACTTGCCTCGCAACTTCGCCAGCCCGGCTCGCGCTACCAGCGCCAGCTTGCGGGGATGCGAGATGGTTGGACGACGCCCGAGCACGGCGAATCCCTGGCTCTCAATCGCGTTGAGGATCGCCTGGCCGCCGCGGCTAAAAAGTTCCAGGTCAATGGCCAGATCGCGATCCACTTTCCCTACGAGAGGAAGTCCTTGCTTGAACCAGTCGCGAGCCCGCTCCACTTCGAACTTCATCATGTTGCAGAAAGCAGGAGTATTCCGGTTGCCGGCGATATCTTCTTCGCTCACGCCGAACCGCCGGAGGTCATCGAGCGGGAGATAGATTCGGCCTTTGGCATAGTCCACACTCACGTCCTGCCAGAAGTTTGCCAATTGAAGCGCGGTGCAGGTGAAATCCGAAAGCTGCTGGCGCTCTGGATCGCGATAGCCGCACAGATAGAGCACCAGATGCCCGACCGGATTCGCCGAGTAGCGACAGTAATTCAATACGTCGGAAAAAGTCTCAAAGCGAGTGACGGTCTGGTCCTGGCGAAAAGCGCGCAGCAGGTCAGAAAACTCGTGCCGGGGAATGTCGAACTTTCGCACCGTCTCGCGTAGCGCAACGAATGCGGGATGGCGAGGATTTCCGTTGTAGCAAGCGTCCAGCTCCGCCTCCCATTCGTCGAGCAATGCGAGCGATGCGGAGGTGTCGCCGACTTCATCTCCCAGGTCGTCCGAAATTCGACAATACGTGTAGACGTTGAAAAAATGCTGGCGCAGTCGCTGTGGCAAAAACCAGCTGGCTACCGAGAAATTTTCGTAGTGACTGCGCGCCAGCCGTTCGCAGTATGCCTGAGCTTCTTCGACCGAGGGCGCCGTTACTGGAATCGCATATTCGACGGGCAGGCGGCTCCAGCCCAGCGAAGCTATGGGCGCTGGCGCGAAGTGGGGCTCTCCGCTGGCGGTCGAAGTCATGGTTATAACAGCACCCTCATCATCGTGAGAACTCCCTGCATCGCCGATCTAACCGCCGGCCTGATTGGGGTCCTTCGCTTCGCTCAGGATGACAGACCAATATTTGGCAGACCGAGATTTAGCAGGCCAAAACAGCATCAATCAGTGGCCGGGAATAATGGCGGTCTTGATGTCGCCTCCGCGGTTCAGCATGTGGCGCAGCACGTGTTGCAAGCGCGACAAGGGAGCCTCTCCGGTGATGTAGTCGGTGGGGCGAATCTTTTTCGCCGCAATGAGTCCGAAGGCACGACGGACGGTCTCGGGCGTATGGTGAAACGTCGCCTTCAAGGTGATTTCCGAATAGTGCAGGCGGTTGGTATCAAGTTGAACTTTGGTGCCGCTCGCGCACCCGCCGAAGAAATTCACCGTGCCGCCCTTGCGAACCATGTCCACGGCCCACTCCCAAGCTTCCGGCCGGCCCACCGCCTCGACCACTACGTCACAGCCGCGCTTTTGGGGCGTGAGCGCGCGCACCGCCTCGACCACGTCCTGCACCTTTGTGGTTTGAACGATCTCATGTGCACCCATGTGCTTGGCGGCCTCGACCTGCCCGTCGCGCTTGACCACGGAGATCACGTTGCAGCCAATGGCACGCGCGACCTGCACATACATGAGCCCGATTGGCCCGCCGCCAATGATCACGACCGTATCGCCAATCTCCACGCCAGTCTCGTGCAAGCCGCGCAGAACGCAGGCCAGAGGTTCGGTCATGGCCGCGTCTTCAAAGCTCACATTCGGAGGAATCACCAGCATGTTGGCTTCGACAATGCGCTTCGGCACCCGGATGTATTCCGCATAGGCGCCGTTGTTGAACAGCAAATCTTCGCAAAGATTTTCCTGATGCTTGGAGCAGTAAAAACACATCTGGCAGGGCGCGGAATTCAGCGCCACAACCCTCATGCCCTTCTTGAAGCCGTTGACACCCGCGCCAACCTCTTCAATCACCCCGGCCAATTCGTGGCCAAACAAGGCGGGAGGAACGATCATGCGGGCGTGGTAACCGCGCTGATAAACCTTCAGGTCGGTACCACAGGTGAGGGCAACCTCCACCTTGACCAAAACTTCACCATCCCCCACTCGGGGAATTGGCACCCTCTCGATCTTCAGATCTTCTTTGCCGTAGAGAACGGCGGCCGTCATTTTTCCATTCACTGCGCTGTTCCTTCCCAGGCGTTTCGTCCCCACGCACTGCCTGGCTGAATCACAATCTTCATCGATGAAGGCTGCGGATGACCTGCTAAATCGAGCGCTTGCCTGCCTTCCGGCAGAGGGAACCGGTGGCTTATAAGCCGCTCCAGATTCATCTCTCCGCTCATAACAAATCGAACCGATTCTTCCTGCAAGTCGACCGAGGCGCTGTAGGAGCCGATCAAAGCTTTCTCATCGACGCAGATGGATGCCGGATCTACCACCGCCTCCCCGTGCTGGGTCTGCGCAAACAGCAACACTCTTCCTCCTGGACGGGCCGCATCCATCGCGGATCGAATCAAACTATTGCCACCAACCGCCAGAATGACGGCATCCGCTCCCCGTCCCTCAGTTAATTCGCGGACACGGTCGATTACGTTCGTCCGCGAAGCATCGATTGTAAGTGTCAACCCGAATCTTTCTCCTATTTTAAGCCTCTCGGGATATAAATCGGAAGTTATTACCGTGGCCCCCGCCCGCTTGGCCAGGACACTCAGTATGATGCCGATCGGGCCTTGCCCGATGACCACAACCGTCTCGCCCGTTTCCAGCCGCAGGGCCTCAATGCCCTTCATGCACGTATTCACCGGCTCGACGAAGCAGGCCTGCTCGAACGAAATGCCGCTGGGAATGCGCACGGTGCCGTGTTGCACAATCCAATCCATGACCCGAACATACTCGGCGAATCCCCCACCTGAGGCTTCGAAACCCGCCGTGCAGCCGACCTTCTTGTAAGTCAGGCACTGGGCAAACGTCTTGTGGCGGCAGTAATAGCATTCCCGGCATGGAATATGGTGAAACACCACCACACGATCTCCGGGCTGGAAATCGCGCACGCCTTCGCCGACGGCCGCGACGACTCCCGAAGTCTCATGGCCAAAGATGCGCGGCGCGGAGTGCGACCCGGTGGCAATCTTTTTCAGATCGGTGCCACAAACGCCGCAGGTATGCACGCGTAGCAGCAGTTCGCCCGGGCCAATCGTCGGCACAGGGACAGTCTCCACGCGGACGTCGTTCACGCCGCGATACACCGCCGCTAGCATCGTCGCCGGGAGGGAGTGTGTGTCCTCTGCTACTGCGTATTGGCCTGCGATTGCCATTGATGCGTTAGATGAAATCTAGGTCGTATTCGCTTCATGGGTTGGGAGTTCGAGTAACAAACCAGGAAGAGCAAACTCAACCCCCTGCGGCTAGAGCCGCCAATATTTTTAGCAACTTACGGCGCGGCTGAAGCCGCCCTTCAAAGCAAAATCAAGACCAGAGCTTTTCTGCAGCCTATGAAGTCGTACCCTGATACGCCCCCCCGCGAATCCGCAGTTTTTCACAACCTATGCCAGTCATGTCGTTACGAATCCGATTTTTCTCCGCAGCCTGCTAGCGAGGCAACGGCCTTTCACTGCGGGGATCTGTGTTGCTGAACTTTACTTCCACACTCATCGAATCCAGATAGGGCGAATCGCCCGGCGTGAAGTGATACGCCCTCACCTGCAACGCAACGTAAAAATTGTCCACCTTGATGATCCTTCTGGCATTGATTGGAACCGCAGAAAACTTCTTCGGATCCAGCCACCACAGGTTGTTCTTTGGATCCGAACTGGGATCTTGCGAGGCCAGCAAGACGTTGTCGTAGATGGTGTGATGCAGATCCGCCAGCTTTACCTGCCACGAAGTAATCTTGTCGTCGCCCTCCGGACCTTGCGGAATAATCGTAAGCGCGTACCGGTCGTTACCCCGCGAATCCTTGATGCGTTCCCGGTAGATTCCACTCTGTGAATCCAGTTTGGCCTCGAAACTCTCTTCCTTGACCTGCGTCCCTCCCTGACGGAAGCTCTCAGCGTAGAAAACTTCACGCTGGTCTTGGGCCGAGATTTGAGCGAGAAAGGCGGAGGCCACTAATGCGCTTGCCAGCAGAATTCGCTTCATCGTCGAATTGAACCCCTCAGGGGCTAAAGCCATAAAGAAAAGATCCTTATCGCAGCGTTAGAAACGCTGCGCGACCCGAAATCAGAGTTTTTCAGCAAACTGTTCAGCCATCAAGTTTGCATTCATCCGGCCTAGCCAGTTGCATAGAGCGCGCGACGCCCGGCTGCTGTTACGCGCTAAGGTCAGCATACTTTTGTACATCCACGGCCTGACCAGGACAAATAGTGCAAACTTCCAGGTGCGGAACTTGCCGCCCGGCGCAATAAAGCTATCCATTGCCGGCAGCGCGAAGTTGCTTTCATCCGATATCGCTTTGACCGCCGCGAAACGAACTCCCCGCGCCTGGGCGGCTTGTGCCACAGCAGCAGCTTCCATGTCCACGGCCTGGGCGCCGAAGGAGGCGCCCAGCTTAGCCTTCTGCTCGGAACTGGCTACCGAACTAAAACTGACCAACACTCCTTTGCCTGTCCCGGTGTCCACGCTGCTGCCATCGCCGGCATTCACCACGCGGCGCGGGACGATGATCTCACCGATTTTCAGTCCGGGCTCCAGGGCCCCGGCAAAACCGGCTGAGTAGACCAATCGCGGGGCATACAGAGCAATTGCAGCCTCGGTGGCCTGCCGGGCAGCTTCCATTCCAATGCCCCCGCAGACTAGAACAATTTCTCCATTTTCAAAGAAGCGAAAATCGCGGCCGCTGTATTCCCTTTCAGTAACACGCCAATGCCGAACCAGCGGCAGTACTTCACGCTCGAGCGCCGCCACAATGGCAACTTTAGGCATATCCATTCGCCCGAAACCATTCCACCGCGCGTCGCAGTGCACCTTCTACCGGGACGATCTTCCAGCCCAATTCGCGTTCCGCCTTGTCGGAGCTGGCAAACATCTTTTTCCTGCCCATGCGAACCGTGTCGATGGTGGCTCGTGGCTCGCGATTCAGTATCCGGCCGGTAATGGTTTCATCAACCACGCCCGCGGCAAAAGCAAATATATACGGCAGCTTCACTTTCGGCGAAGGCAGTCCAGTGATGCGGGCCAACTGGTCGAGAATTTGCTTCAGCGTAAGATTCTGGCCTCCCAGAATGTAGCGCTCGCCGGATTTTCCTTTCTCCAAGGCGGCGACATGTCCGCGTGCACATTCGGTGGCGTCCACGAGGTTCAGCCCGGTCTCGACGTACGCTGGAAATTTGCGCTTCATGAAATCCACTACGATGCGCCCAGTCGGCGTGGGCTTCACATCCTGCTCTCCTACGGGAGTGGTGGGATTCACCACCACCACGCGCATTCCGGCCCGGCCAGCTTCCAAAGCCACCTGCTCGGCCATGAACTTAGAGCGCTTATAGTGGCCGATCATGTCCGCCAGTGACACCGGCGAGTCTTCATCCGCGGGATGGCCGTTGGCCGTGAATCCCATGGTAGCCACGCTCGAAGTACAGACCACACTGCGTACACCATTCTTGCGGGCAGCAGCCAGAATAGCCCGCGTACCTTCGACATTCGACCGATACATTTCCTCCGGATCCCGCACCCAGAGCCGGTAGTCGGCAGCAACGTGGAAAACTGTATCGCAACCGGCCATCGCCGTTTCGAGCGACGCCGGATCGCGTAGGTCTCCGGTGACGGTCTCGGCATTGAGCCCCTGGAGATTCCGAAGATCACTGCTGGGACGCACCAGTAGCCGCAGGTCCGCTCCCTGTTCGGCCAGAACACGGGTCACGTGTGAGCCGAGGAATCCTGTTGCACCTGTGACGAAAGCTAGCATTCAGCACTCAACATTCAGCACTCAGAGATCACGAGTGAAACTTTTGTCTCCGGTTTTGGTTGCCACCGGTGCATTCTTGTGGCCGGCTGTTTGGTGCCGCGGGCAAGCGGGGCAGGAGTGCCCGCTCCACACGAGCCCGAGTTACACGATCCAATGCAAGACGCCCCTTCATGGCTGAATGCTGATTGCTGAGTGCTAATTGCTGCCCTTCTCCATCACCTTGGCGTAGGTTGTAAATGCGAGCAGCGGGAAGTACTGCCGGTAGAGGTGATACTTGAGATAGAACACTCGGGGAAAACCAGTGCCCGTGAAACACGGCTCATCCCAGGAGCCGTCTGGCTTCTGCGTGCGCAGCAGGTAGGCAACGCCGCGCGCCACCGAATCGCTGCGCGTGTCGCCGACCGCAAGGATACCCAGGATTGCCCACGCCGTTTGCGAAGGAGTGCTGGGCCCTACGCCCCGCGTGATGGGATCGTCATAGGAGCCACAAGTCTCGCCCCATCCCCCGTCCGGGTTCTGCACCATGCGCAGCCACTCCGCTGCCTGCTGGACACAAGGCTCGTGGTTATCCATGCCGATCGCTTCGAGGCCGCGCAACACCAGAGTAGTTCCGTAAATGTAATTGACTCCCCAGCGTCCGAACCAGCTTCCGTCAGGTTCCTGTTCCTTACGGATAAAGTTTATCGCTCGCTGCACCGCGGGATGGTTCTGGCTGTAACCGTAGGTGGCTAACATCTCGAGGATCCGTCCGGTGATGTCGACTGTGGGCGGATCGAGCATGGCGTTGTGGTCCGCGAAGGGCACGTACTGAAAGACCATGCGGTCGTTATCCTTGTCGAACGAGGCCCAGCCGCCGTTCTTGCACTGCATGGAGAGAATCCAGTCGATGGCCCGCTGCACGGACTCCCGCTGGTAGCGCCCGTTGGGATGCTCCACGCGACTCAGACCAAGGCAAACCATCGCGCTATCATCGACATCGGGATAAAACTCATTGTTAAACTCGAAGTACCAGCCGCCTGGCTGTCCCTTTGGATTCTTGACCTTCCAGTCGCCCACGTTGCGGACCTGCTTCTGCAGAATCCAGTCAGCACACTTCACCATGCGCGGATCGCTCGACGGTATTCCGGCCTCGCCCAGAGCGAACAAAGCGTAAGCGGTGTCCCACACCGGGGACATGCAAGGCTGCATACGGAACGTGTCTTCTTCTTCGATGCCGAGCTTCTCGAACTCATCCAGTGCACGGATCACCTGCGGATCGTCGAGAGAATATCCCTGACAGCGCAGCGCGATGATGGCGTTCATCATTGAGGGATAGATGGCGCCCAGCCCGTCGCTCATCTCGAAGCGCGCCAGCATCCATTTCTCGGCGCTCTTCAGCGCAATCGAACGTAGCGGCCGGATGTGGACCCGCTCGAACCAGTGCGTCATCCGGTCAAGGACCAGGAAGAAATTTCGCCATGACACCAGCTTCTTCGACCAGTGCAGGTGCATGCGCGACTTGTCCATGCCGCCGACGAAAAGTTCCTCAACACCCGTTTCGCGCGGAATCTTCTTGAACGGCTTCTTGGCGTAACAGATGGAAAGCGGAACCAGGATGGCGCGCGACCACGACGAAATCTCGTAAATGTTGAACCAGAACCAATTGGGAAACAGCACAATCTCCGGCGGAATGGCCGGCACGGCGTCGTAGTCGTACTGGCCAAAGAAACAGAGATAGATTTTGGTAAAAGTGTTGACCTCGGTGACGCCGCCCATCTCGAGGATTTTTTTTCGAGCGCGATCGAGGGCTGGATGATCCGCTGTATATCCGGCCAACTTCAGACCGAAGTATGCCTTGACCGACGCGCTAATGTTCGATGGGCCGTCGGCATAAATCGACCAGCCGCCGTCTTCATTCTGATGTTGCAGGATCCAGTTCGCAGCTTTCTGGAAGCGACCGGGGTTTCCGGTGCCCAGCAGCGTGTGCAGGAGAATGTAATCAGATTCCAGCGTGGTATCTGCTTCCAGTTCGCCGCACCAATAGCCTTCTTCGTGCTGCTGTGAGAAAAGATACTTACGGGCAGCAGCGATGGCAGAGCCCACGCGGGCTGCCAGGTTTTCAATCTTGCCGAATCGTAGTTGGGGTGCAGAAGCTATAGGAGAATCGGGGGAGTTTGTGTCCATCGATTTAGGGCTCCACTAATCCGCGGTCGCGCTCGCAGGAGCGGCAGCAATCGCCTCAACGATCTCCGGCGGCAGGCCGAAGCGTACGTTTTCCGGCATCACTTCCAATTCCTGGACGTTGTCAAAGCCCTTCATGCCCAGGAACTTCACCGTTTCCTCGACCAGGCACTCCGGCGCCGAGGCGCCAGCCGTCAGTGCGATGGTTTTTACGCCTTGCAGCCAAGCGGGCTCAATGTCGTTGTAGCTGTCGATGAGATGGGCGTTCGTGCCCAAATTGCGTGCGACCTCGACCAGACGATTTGAATTGGAACTGTTCTCCGAACCCACCACCAGCAGCAGATCAGATTCGGAAGCGATCTGCTTCACTGCGACTTGACGGTTCTCGGTGGCGTAGCAGATATCCTGGGCCGCGGGCCCCTTGATGTTGGGAAATTTCTGCCTGAGGGCAGTAATGATGTCCTTGGTTTCATCCAGGCTGAGCGTGGTTTGCGTAAGATATGCCACGCGGTTCGGGTCCGGTACCGCCAGCGACTTCACTTGCTCGGGGGATCCGACCACCTGGGTCACCAGCGGCGCCTCACCCAGCGTTCCAATCACCTCGTCATGATCCTTGTGGCCGATCAGGATCAGCGAATAACCTTCCTTGGCAAACTTTACCGCTTCCACGTGAACCTTGGTCACCAGCGGGCAAGTCGCATCGATCACGCGCAGACCGCGCTTGGCGCTATTCTCCCGCACCTCGGGAGAAACTCCATGCGCGCTGTAAATCACACGCTCGCCATTGGGCACTTCGTCCTCGCTGTCGACGAAGATCGCGCCCTTGCCGCGCAGCTCGTCGACCACAAAGCTGTTGTGGACGATCTCCTTGCGCACATAGATGGGCGGACCGAAGGCCTCAAGGGCAATCCGGACAACGTCGATCGCCCGCACCACCCCCGCGCAGAATCCCCGCGGTTTCAACAAAAGCAACGTCTTTCCGTCGCGATTAGACACGATTAACCCTCGGCTCCTGTGATCTTCGTTAATGCCATCGTCGTCAATGGGTAAGATGCAGAATTAGCCCGATAATCCCGTACGATCAGGGTACACTATCCCCATTTTGGCGATATCCATAAAGTACCGGAAAGTGCCTTCCTGGTCAACGTAAGTCACAGAATGCGCTGGAATTAGCAGCGAAAGGGGATAAATCGACGGCGAATTGGCTATCCCCTTCGCGCCTCAGCTTCGGCTAGCCATCCACGGCGCAGCTTTTCGGGCGGGATGCTGGACAGGTAGGGCTTGATATCGAGAATCGGTGTGCCATCGAGCATATCGACGCCACGAACATGCAGCTCGATGCCATCGCGGCGACGCAGCTCGACGGTGGTCAGGCCAATCGGGTTCGGACGTCGCGGAGATCGGGTGGCAAACACACCATCCGGTCGATTGTCGGAGGGCGGTGTACCGAGTAAGTTGGACCCACGCAATTCGAGTTTAGGCGAGCGATCGAACTCCCAGAGGACGACGAGATGCGAGAAGCCCTCGATGTCGGTGAGTCCCAGCTCATATTCGGGCAGGATTTTGAGCACACCATCGGCCTCGTGTTTCGCGCCAAGACCCTTGGGAATCTCGCTGGCGTCCTTGTACGGACTAATTACAAATCCAATTGGGTGCGAGGTAAACATAGGGGAGAAGGCCTCCAGTTCCCATAGTAATGCGGAGGAAGCTGCGGCGGGTGCCCGAGGTCTCCCGCCTTTGCGAGACCTGGAACTCGGACGGCCGCAGACATACGGAAGAAAGTAGGAATAGTCCTGGGGTGAGTCCGTGACCAATAACCCGTGCGCTCTTAGGGAACCAAGGGTCCCGCGTCTCACAAAATCGGCGAGACGCGCGGCACCACCGCTAAAAGCAGGCATCAGAGTGGGGTCGGGCTTATAACCTTTTCTCGAAGACCTCGGCCACCCGCCCTATAGCTGGCTTTCCCTCCGTCTTCTCTCATTGTCTAGGCGAGAACTGTCCATTGCCCTCGTAAATACATCCCAGAGACGGTCGCGGTCGTCTATAGAGGTATTCCTTGTAAGGTAGTGGATCAGCCTGAACAGTGTGTTAAAAGCACTGAGACGTGCATCGAGCCATTCCGGACTGTCAGCTCTAGTTCCGCTGACAAACTCACCAGCGAGGCCAACATATCGGTATACAACATCAAGCCGATTAAGGTTAAAGCGAGGGAGTAGAACCTCCCGTATGTTTTCAGTGAAAAGCCAAAGCGTTGCGCGTTCCATATCAGACAAAGAGGATGTGTGCTCTTGTGCGGCCAGCGATAGGGACTCCATTTCCTCCCAGTACCGCAAAACATTTGCAAAGCCGGAGCCGACATGCTGCACGGATCCATGCGGCCGAAGGACAATACCGTTCCTGCGGGCGCTCCACTCCCTATCGTCGGCCCATCCTATGCTGCCCACAAAGTAAGCCGACTCCTCATTGAGGATATCTTCCGCGATTAGAAGAAGGATGGTTTGAAAGATATCGTGGAGTAGTTCGCTCGTGCGGGGATCGATGTCTTGGTCCCGGGTAAACGCCACCTCAATAACACTAGGTTTTCCGCCTTGCTCTTGGTGGATTATTCGCCCCAAATAGTCCTCCGGCGAAATAATCTCGTCCCTGCGCAACAGGTGCCATGCATTGAACACGGGCTCCGAGGATGAGATAAGCTCCACGGCTTGCCTAGCATCTAAGTAGCCCATCCGCGCCCCTAATTGCGCCCAGTGCGCCGCTTCAAGTACGCTGAAGTTCGCAACTATGATGTCCTCCACAGTGCCATAACTCCTCTGACTTTCTAAGGCTGGATCAAGGATCGCTGACCTAAAAAACTGCAGATTGGCCGCGGTGTCCATCTCATGATCGCTCATTTGCAAACAAACTCCAAAGGACGTTTATGCGTGTAATTCGGCTTGCATACTGCGAAGTGATCGTATCCCGGGTCCCAGACAATCCTCTCCTTCTGATAAGACTTCGAATACACGATTTGGTCGGGGACGCCGAACAATGGCTGGATGAACAGGCTGCGGAGTTCAGGAAAAGCTGCGTGGGCTTGTTCCGTATCTCGCTTTAGATCGTTTAGGATGGGTGACTCGGGAAGCAACTCGCCCTTTACGAGAGACGACGCCGCTACTATCGATACCACAAAGGGAAGCGAAAGAAGTGCGGCCCAGGAAGAAAAATTGGTTCCCAAGCACGCGGGCGCGAATAGTCTTAGATAGGACGCAAGGACAAAATCCGAGGTTAGCGCAGACGTCAATGAGGAGCGGAGTGCCTCGACACTGGCTTTTGGATTTGCTTCTTTAACCTTCCCCTCGATTTCTTCGTAGCGATCGAGGATCAAGCGCCGGACTATAACGCCGCCTTCGGAGTGTCCAGCGAAAATCAGATCCTTGTATTTCAAGTTGCCGTTTGGAGAATTTGTTCCTTGCCATCTGTTACGCCACACGAGGTCTACAAAATTGCCCAACAACTCCGCGTTGTAGAGTATTGGAGTGTGAAGGCTGTCGTAGGCGTAGAAGAACAAATCTGATCCTGACCACCATGAATAGTCAGTGGAATATTCATCGACCATCCCTTGGAAATTTCTCCAGGTGCTCGTAGGCTTACCGCCAAAACCGTGGACGAAAATGACCGCCGTATCAACTGTCTTTTCTTTGGATAGCAGCGCATAGGATTTGCCGTAGCCGGGAATATACTGAGGAACGCGTTTTTTGGACACGCAGCAGACTCCTAAGCGGAATAACGATTGTTGCCTGCGATTTCGCGAAGTATATCACTGAACTCGACCCGTGTCGGCTGGCTTAGAAGCGAAATAGTGCAACTGGGCCAAAGGGTACGTTCACCTAATCGACAGGGTCAAATCCTGCAGCTTTTTCTCCGCGTCGTTCTTATTCGGCCAACCGTCCTTCACGTGCTTCTCAGTAGTTCTTCGGCTGGGACATGCTGAACCAATTCCCGAACGGGTCTTTGAAGACCGCTTCCACGCCGTAGAACTGATCTTTCGGTTCGGAGATGAACTCCACGCCTTTGGCCTTCAGCTCTGCAAAGGTCTTACGGCAATCGGCTGTCCGGAAGGCGCCCGCGCTGAACATGCCTTTTTTTAACAGTGCGGCCATCGCATCGAGATCTTTTGTGTCATTCTTTCCGCCGCTGCCGCCCTTCATCTGGATGAAGTCGCTGCCGCTGCCGACTTTCATCAGGATGATCTCCAGATCAGACTGTCCTTTGGGAGCGACGGTCAGCCAGCGGAAGCCACTGGGCAGCGATTGATCAACCTTGATTTCAAAGCCCAGCTTGTTAACGTAGAAGTCTTTGGCCTGGTCCTGATCAAGCACGTATATGGTTGCGTGTGACATTTTTCGCCAAAGGTGGCTCGGAAAAGGCGATGGAAGTGAAACTCGGAAAGACAGGCCTCGCGCGCCGCCTGCTCGAGCAGAACGCGGGATTGGTATTCGGCGGCGAGGAGGTCGCGTCCGCGACAGAGCCGGCGGAAGGTGTCGTCATGGAGAAGTTGCGGCACGAGGGAATGATACTACCCTTCCGGTTGAGTCTTGTTGCTTCCATGGCCAATAAGGACAACAATATCGTTGAGGGGAACACGCCACTCTGCTCTGGGGGCCAGTTTCAACGCTCAGGAAAAATGCCATGATTTTTCGCATCCTCTTTCTCCGTGTGGTTCTTCGTCTGACTGTGCTTGTACTTCTCTGCTCCGCCGCCCCGGCAGAGGTGCTCAAGGTGGTTATCAATGACACCATCCAGCCCATTACCGAGGAGTACATCGGACGCGCCATTGACGAGGCCCATCGCCGCAATGACCAAGCCTTATTGATCGAGATCAATACTCCGGGGGGCCTGGTTGATTCGACGCGGAAGATTATCGAAAAGATCGCCGCTTCCCAGGTGCCGGTCATCATTTACGTCACGCCGAGCGGCAGCCGCGCCGGTTCGGCGGGATTCTTCATCCTGGAATCGGCAGACGTTGCGGCCATGACTCCGGGAACAAATGCCGGCGCGGCGCACCCAGTCGTGTTGGGCGGCGGCAAGATGGATGACGTGATGAAGGAAAAGATGGAGAACGACGCCGCAGCCCTGATGCGCTCGGTCGCAGCCAAGCGTGGACGCAACGTCGACGTCGCCGAAAGCGCCGTGCGCGGCTCGAAGTCGTTCACCGAACAGGAAGCTCTCTCCCAACATCTGATCGACTACGTCGCTTCCAGCGAGCAAGATCTTTTCCATCAGATGGAAGGCAGAAGTTTCAAGCGCTTCAGCGGCGAAACGGCGTCGTTGAAGGTGACTGGCCAGTCCGTGGTTCCGTTCCAGATGACCCTGAAGGAGCAAATTCTCGATTACATGATGGACCCGAACATCGCCTTCCTTCTGCTGGCGATCGGCGCATTGTCGCTGTACGTTGAGTTCAACCATCCTGGAGCGGTGGTGCCGGGCACGGTCGGTGTCGTCTTTATTCTGCTGGCGGTCTTCGCGCTTAACCTTCTCCCCACTCGCTTCGCGGCTTTGGGGCTGATTGTAGGAGCGTTTGCCCTGTTTGCCGCCGAAGCCAAGTTCGCCACCCATGGTGTCCTGACGATCGGCGGCATCGTATTGCTCACCGTCGGAGGATTGCTGCTCGTCGATTCCCCGATTCCCGAGATGCGAGTTCACCTGTTGACCGCGCTCGGCGTCAGCATTCCGCTGGGATTCATCACGGCGTTCCTGATGACGATTGCGTTCAAGGCACGGAGGAACAAAATTGTCACGGGCGTGCAGGGCTTGATCGGTGAAACCGGAGTGACCCGGACTGCTCTGTCACCTCAAGGGAAGGTCTTCGTTCATGGCGAACTTTGGGATGCTGTTTCTTCTTCCGAGATCCCGGCAGGCCAGCCCGTGGTCGTGCGGCGAGTGGACGGCTTGCTACTGCAAGTGGAACCGCAGAAGGCGATCCAGCCGCCAAGGCCAGCTGCAGCTACGGTCTAGGGTGCGCTGGTGGAGTAGTGACCGAGATTCATCAACCACGAAGGACACGAAGTTACACGAAGGCATGAGCCTTCTGTGGGCCTCCTTTGTGCGCCTTAGTGTTCTTCGTGGTTAATCAGGAAACTACCCGCTGGCGAAATTGCCCACCATCATTGCTTTACTGCTATACAATCCGCGGTAGGAACGTCTTTGGCGTCTGGCATCCTCTGGACTCCACCGGCGCGGAGGCATCATGGAAATCGGTTTCGGTTTCGGCACCATCGTCGCCATTATCGTTGTCATTTACGTGCTCAGTTCCATCAAGATCCTGGCCGAGTATGAACGCGGCGTTATCTTTCGCCTGGGACGGCTGTTGCCGTCGGCCAAAGGACCCGGCGTAATTCTGGTCTTTACCCCGATCGATCGCATTGTGCGCGTCTCTTTGCGGCAGGAAGCGCTGGAAGTCCCGCCGCAGGACATCATTACTCGCGATAATGTCACGCTCAAGGTCAACGCCGTCATTTTTCTACGCGTAATCGATCCAAGCAAGGCAGTTGTAGAGGTGTCCAATTACGTCTACCAGACCTCGCAGTTCGCCCAGACGACCCTGCGCTCCGTGCTGGGAGAGCAGGAACTCGACGAACTTCTCGCCCATCGGGAAAAAATCAATCTGCGCCTGCAAAGCATTCTTGACCAGCACACCTCGCCATGGGGCGTGAAAGTGACCAACGTGGAAGTGAAGCAGGTGGACATGCCGGAATCCATGCTGCGCGCCATGGCCAAGCAGGCAGAGGCGGAGCGCGAAAAGCGGTCCAAGATCATTCACGCTGAAGGCGAGTTCAGCGCGGCACAACGCCTGGTCGATGCCGCGCATCTGCTGGCTACCGAGCCGGTCAGCGTCCAGCTTCGTTATCTGCAAACGCTGACCGAGATCGGAGTGGAAAAGAACACGACCGTGGTGTTCCCGGTTCCCGTCGACTTCTTTTCTGGACTTCAGAAACTTTTGGGAAAGGCCGACGTGGCACCGGCCAAGACTGCGTAAATCCGGGGACCTCGCAGGCTGCTGAAAGAGTGGCATTGCGGGCTGAGGACGCCTTCAGCGGCTAAAGCCCGAGGTTTGATTTTGCGGCAACTACGGCGCGGCTTGAAGCCGCGCCCTTGCAAAGCAAGATCAAGAGCCGAGTTTTTTCCATACCCTGCGAGAGTTGTCCTGTTGCAGGAGTAGGAGATTTGCAAGGGTACGGAGATGGGGAAATTCGCAATCCGTTTCAGCGGAGTTGAATCATGGCCTCTTCATCCCAAGACACTGAAATCACCTTAGGCACCACCAAACTGCTGGTCCTTTTCTTTGGACTGGTTGCCATCTGCGCGCTCTTCTTCGCGTTGGGCTACTCACTCGGACGCAAGGCCGAGCCGGGCATCACTACTGCCAACGCGGCCGCCTCCCCGCAAATCACTCCCGGGGGGACTAAGCCGGCCGGAGCCGGTGCGGCGCCTCCGATGACGTTTTACAAGGCGGTTGAGCAGAAGGACGCCAATCCGGAGTTGACACCCGCGGCGTCTGATCCTAAATCAGTTGCCAAAGCAGACGCGCCGGCCAATCCCTCCAACACCGCTGCGGCGACCGACCAATCCGCACCTCCGCCCGCGAATTCGCCCGATCCCATGACCACGCTTCCTACCGGAGGCTATTCTGTGCAGGTCGCTGCCGTCAGCAAGCAGGAGGATGCTGAAGCCCTCGTCGATGCCCTGAAGAAGAAACAGTATCCGGCTTCGGCCAGCACCTCCAGCACCGATAAGTTCTTTCACGTTCAGGTCGGGCCTTTTCCCGACCTCAAAGAGGCCGAAGCCATGCGTGCCCGGCTCATCAGCGACGGTTACAATCCAATCCTGAAGAAGTAAGTATTCCTGGCCAATGCTGAGTTGGTGATGTCTTCAATTTCTTATATTGACAGCCGTCAATTCTCCAGCTATTCCTAATCCATCCATGTCTACGTCTTCCCCTGAGCCTTCTCTCGACCGGACCCTCCACGCCATCGCCGATCCAACCCGCCGACGTATTCTGGAAGCTTTGAAGGAACGCGGAGCCTGCTCCATTGGAAAGCGCGTGGGACTTTGTGCCGGGGACGTCGAAGATCGTGTCCGGCTCTCGCAGCCCACGATTTCACACCACATGTCCATCCTGACGGAAGCAGGCTTGGTTGAAGCGGTCAAGCAAGGTCAATGGCGTTGGTACCGGCGCAACGAACCGGCCATCCGGCGCCTGCTGAAAATTCTTCGAACGAAACTGTAGTGAAGCAGCATTCAGCATTCAGCACTTAGCCATTCAGCCTACGGGCTTCGATGTGTTGCGGACGCTGAGAACGGAGGATGACTGAGTGCTGATTGCTGAGTGCTGAGCGCTGATTGCTAGCTTCCGGATGCGCTCGCGGCGTGGGCTTTCTGCAACAAGCGGCGTGCCTGAGAAATCAGGTCTGCTACTTCGAAAGGTTTGACCAGGTAGGGAACGTTATTTTCCTGCAGGAAGGCTCGCGTATCGCCCTGTTCCAGTCCATTCGAGAAAGTAAACAGGACGTGGGTCTCCATGCCCGGGGCGTGCTCCTTTAGCCAGGCATAGGCCTCTTTCGCATTCCAGTCCCCTGGCGTTTTCCCGTTCATGATCAGTGCGTCGAAGGGCTCCGAGAGCAGCCGCGTTTTCACGTCGTCGCTCTTTTTTGCGGTCACTACGCTTGCTCCTGCTCCAGCCAGCACATCCCGCTCGAACTCGAGCACGGCTTCTTCTTCCTCCACCAGCAGTACCCGTCCGCCAATCACCTCTTCGCGAGGCCGGGCGATTACAGCGGGGGGGTCTGGCTTCACGCTCATATTCGCCACGACTGGAAGTCGCACCTCGACCACCGCACCGCCGTCGGCTCCGTTGTGAGCCGTAATATCACCGCCGTGTTCCTTCACGATGCCGTAACAGATGCTCAATCCAAGGCCCGTCCCCTTACCTACGCTCTTGGTGGTGTAGAACGGATCAAAGATCCGTTTTGGATCTTTGAGGCCAGGGCCATCATCGGCGAAGCGAGTACAGACGTGACCGTTCTCGCAGTACACGCGGATCTTCAGTTTTCCCGGGCGCCCGCTTTCGAGGATGGCGTCTACTGAATTGTTGATGATGTTCAAAAAGACCTGTTCAATCTGGTGTGGATCGGCCACGACCGGCGTCGTCTCCGCAGGCACGTCCCTGTCTACGCGAATATTGTTGATCTTGAGGTCGTAGTCCCGCAACGCCAGCGTTTCGTCGAGCACCTTCCTGATATCAACTTCATCCCGCTGTGGCTTCCGTTGACGCGCAAAAGAGAGCAGGTTCTGCACTACGCGATGCGTCCGCTGGGCCTGCTTGAATAGTTTCGCGACATAGTCGTTGGCCCGGTCGTTCAGCCCTTCACTCTCAAGTAACTGGGCGTATCCCAGGATGGCGGTCAGCGGGTTGTTCAGTTCGTGCGCGACTCCGGCGATTAACTGTCCAACGGCAGACATCTTCTCACTTTGCAGCAATTGCTCCTGGGTCTGGCGCAAATCTTCATAGGCACGGCACGTCTCTTCGTACAGCCGCACCTTCTCGATCGTAGTCGCCAGTTGGCGGCTGATCGCGACCAGAAGATTCTCTTCGTTGTTCGAATACTCGTACCCCACGTGGCTGCAAAGGCCCATGATGCCGGTGGGACTATCCTTGCCCCAGAACAGGACCCATATCCAGGAGCGATCCGAGTCGGAGTGAATGAATTCTGCAATCCGCGGAGGCAAGTGCGGCAGATACTCGCCGGTGATGACCTCGGTGCGCGATTTCATTACAAGATCGCCAAAGCCCTCGGGAAACGAGATTTCTGCGGGGCGGGCCTTGTCGCGGCTGCGCGGTCCCCACGCTGCCCGGCGCCGGTAGGTGGGAGCGTCTGAATCGGAAAGATAAACTGATCCGCTCTCCGCTCCGAACAACGACACGACCTGCCGCAGCGTTAGATTCAGAATTTCGTCCAGGTCAAACGATTGCGTCGCCACCACCGCCATCGCGTTCAGCGCGTTGAGTTCGCGGTTGCGCCGCCGCATTTCGTCTTCGGCCCGGCGCTTCTCCGTCATGTCGAGTACGAAGCCCTGGTAGCGCTCGATGTTTCCGGTCGCGTCGCGCGTGGCAAAGCTGCTCTCGGCCGCCAGCAGGAGACTTCCATCCTTCCGCCGCAACGTCACTTCGAAGTTGCGTACGTAGTTGTGGGCTCCGATTTCGTTCCGGAAGGCCGCGCGCTGATTGGGATCTACGCAGATATCAGCATCAAGATTCAGCACCAGCAGTTCTTCCCGCCGGCCATACCCCAGCATGTGGACGAACGCATCGTTGCAGTCGAGGAGACGGCCGCTGGGAGTGGCAACGTACACGCCCTCCTGCACCTGCTCAAACAGCAATCTGTATTTCTCTTCCGCCGAGCGGCGGTCGGTGATGTCACGGACAACGTGAATAATTCCATTTTGCTGGCTTCCCTGCTCCGAGTACGACGACGTGGAAACCACGGAGAATCCACCAAAGCAAGGATCCGCTCCTTCGATGAACTCCTCGTCTCCACCCATTGAGCAGTAGGGACAGCCGGTCCATTCCCCGAAGGTGTGGGGCAAAATCGAGTCGCA
>WNFC01000391.1_pt1 | contig 73400 bp, 68 predicted proteins | sample 5400541 | NCBI WGS metagenome assembly WNFC01 (sample SAMN13153342, study PRJNA577476) | soil metagenome | isolation source: 120 cm saprolite under Douglas fir tree site 2 hole 2 replicate 1 | place: USA:California | collected 2015-04-18
TCGCGCCGCAGGTCCTCCAGGGTCTCGGTCGGCGCGCTCGGCATCGGGATCGCACGGGCCGCGTCCATCGCCGCGGTCTGTAGCTCGCCCATCGCGCGCAGGCCCTCGCGCGCCGCGGTCGAGGACAGCTCGACGAGCTGGCCCACCACGCGCTCGTTGGCCTGGGTGAACGCCGCCACCGCCTCCAGCACCTTGCCCTGCATACCCTCGAACTGACAGTTGGTCGCCATCGCGCTGCTCCTTCCTGGTCCGATCGTTTGAGGATTACGTGACTGCCCCATGACGCTGATCAGACTAACACGATGCGTCATGACGTCAAGTTAAATTTGCTGCGATGCATTATGTGGAATGGCTACCCGCGTCACCGATCAAATCATATGTCTCACTGACTATGGTGCAACATGCTGCCGATGTGGCTGTAATCAACTACTCGTCTTGTGGTCGTCATGGTCTGAATGTGCGTCGGTGCTTTGCCGCGTCCGGCCTCCCATAGTAGGCTCCGGGCGTGAATGCCGGCCGTGCATCCGCAACAAGGCGGCCCCGCCAGCGACGCCTCGCCTTGCTCGTGCTGCTGGCGGCGGTGGGGCTCGCGGTGGCGGCGATACCCTTCCGCGCCACGTGGTGGGGTGGGTGGATCCTGGCCATCGCCGAGGCCGGCATCGTGGGCGGGCTCGCCGACTGGTTCGCGGTGACCGCCCTCTTCCGGCATCCCCTCGGGCTTCCCATCCCCCACACCGCGATCATCCCCGCCAACTGGGAGCTGATGGCGGAGCGCGTTGGCGTGATGGTGGGCGACCGCGTCCTCACCAAGGACTACGTCCGGCGGGAGATCGAGAGCTTCGACCTGGCCGATCTGCTCGCGCGGGCCGCCGGGCGCCTTCGCCCCGCCGATCTCGCCTCCGCGGTGCGCGCGGTCTCGCAATGGGTCGCCCTGGAAGTCTCGCCGTCGGCGACCAGCGACCTGGCCGCGTGGCTGGGCCGTCTGGCGCGCGCGCACCCGGTCGCGCCGATGCTGGCGACCGTGCTCGAGATCGCGCGCAAGCAGGGCTGGGATCAGCGGCTGATCGAAGCGATGGCGGAGGCGCTGGTCGAGGCCCTCGAGCGCCCGGACTTCCGGACCGCGGTCGGCGACCTCGTCGACGAGGTGCTGGCCGGGTACCGAGCTCAGATGAGCCTCTACCCGCGCTTTCTCATCGGCCTCGCCAACACCCTCGGCCTCATCGACCGGGAGCGGCTCGTGTCGGCGCTGCACGACGCGCTCAAGAAGATCGCCTCCGATCCGGGCGATCCGCTGCGGGTCCGGCTCAGCGAGACGCTGGCCGCGCTGCCGGCCCGCCTCCGCGCCGACCCGGACCTCACCGCCCGGCTCGAGGCCGCGAAGGAAGAGCTGCTGGCGAGCCCGGCCCTCACGCGGCTGGTGGAGGACGTCGCGACCGGGCTGCGTCGAGCGATCGTGGCCGACCTCGAGGGCCCTTCCTCCGAGGTGGTGGACTGGATCACGGCCCGGCTCGACCGGGCACGCCTCACCCTCGCCGAGGACGCGGCGTTACGGCAGGACCTCGACCGCTGGCTCAAGGAGCGGGTCACCGAGGCGGTGGACCGCTATCACGATCGGATCGCGCGGTTCATCGAGCGCGGCGTGCACGCCCTCGGCCCCGAGGGGGCGGTGCGGCTCATCGAGGAGCACGCGGGTGACGACCTGCAGTACATCCGCGTCAACGGCACCGTGGTGGGCGGACTCGCGGGGGGAGGGCTCTACGCCATCCACCTCCTGCTGGGCCTGCTCGGCTGATCGGTCCTCGTCAGCCCGTGGCCCAGACGTCCACCCGGTAGCGTCCCTCGGTGGTGAGCGCGTCGAGCCAGGCCAGGGCGACCCGCTCGTCGGCGCCGGTCTCCTCGCGATAGATGGCCGCGAAGGCGCGCCGCACGTCGGGGGCCATGCGGGTGGCGTCGCCGCAGACGTAGACGATCGCCCCCTGCTGGAGCTGCTTCCACACCTCCGCCCGCTGCTCGCGGATCTGATCCTGCACGTAGGTCTTCTGCGCGCCCGGAGCCCGCGAGAAGCACGCGAAGAGGCGTACCACCCCCTGGTCCGCGAAGGCCCGCAGCTCGTCCTCGTAGATGAAGTCCTGCCGCGGGTGGCGACAGCCGAAGAAGAGCAGCGCGGGACCGACCGCCTGCCCTCGCTCGCGGAGCGCGGCGCGCTCCTGCAGGAAGCCGCGAAACGGCGCCAGCCCGGTGCCGGGCCCGATCATGACGATCGGCGTCGCCGCGTTCTCGGGCAGACGGAAGGCGGACCGGGTGTCCTTGGCGAAGGCGTGGACCGGCTCGCCCTCCTTCTGGTGGAGGAGATAGCCGGAGCACACCCCGTGAAAGGTCCCACGGCCGGAGCGCGCTTCGCCCTCCACGATCGCCACCGTGATGCTGCAGCGGCGCTCGTGACGGAGGGGCGACGACGAGATCGAGTAGTAGCGCGGCCGGAGCGGCGGCAGCATCTCGAGATAGCGATTGAACGGGAGCTGGCAAGCCGGGAACTCGTCCAGGAGGTCGATCACCGACTTGCGCCGGGCCAGGACCTCCTCACGATACCGGGCCTCGTCCTCGGCCAGGGCCAAGAGCCGCGGCCCCGTCCACGGGCACTCGGTGTGAGCGGCGAGCCCCTGGATCTGCTTCCGGGTCGCGGGATCCTGCAGCTCGACGTAGTCGCCGAGCAGGCGGCTCACCCGGACCGGCTGATCCACCGGGAGAAAGGTCTTCCGGCTTCCGGGCAGCCGGAGCCGGACGGACGCGGCGGGGTCGAGACCGAAGCGGGCGGCCACCCGCGCGACGAGCGCCTCGGCGTTGCGCGGGATCACGCCCAGGTGATCGCCCGCGCGATAGGCCACGCCGTCCGGCAGCTCGAGCTCCAGGTGACGGGTCGAGCGTGGCGAGGGATCGGCGCCGGTCCGCGTGTGCAGCTCGCGGTTGACCGCCACCCGCATCGCGCGGGCTCCGAGCGAGTCGACGAACGGGCTCGCCTCCCCGCCCTCGACCCCCTCGACCGTCAGGTGCGCGGCCTCCCCCGCCTCCGCGGGTGCCAGCTCGACCCCGAGCGCCTTGCCCAGGGTACCCAGCAGGGGATCCTGCCAGGCCTGGAATTGCCCGTCGAAGTCCTCCCGCGCGTCGCCCTCGCCGCGCGGGTAGAGCCGCTCGGCCCCGAGCGCGGCGAGCCGCTCGTCGATGAGCCGGGGCACCGCCTGGAACGTCGAGGCCCAGTCCCGATTACCGCAGCCCCACACCGTGTAGCGCACGCCCGCGAGCGAGACGGTATCCGGCTCGGCCGCGCGCAGCCATTCGCAGAAGCGGACCGCGTTGTCGGGGGGCGTGCCGTTGTAGGACGCCGACGTGATGACCACCGCGCCCTCGCCGGGCAGGCGACCGGCGTAGTCGTCGAGCGGAGCCACCGTGACCGCGAAACCGCCCGCCTCGCCCGACTCCGCCACCCGCCGGGCCACCTCCTCGGCGGTGCCCAGGTTGGACCCGTAGAGGACGAGGAGGGGTGTGCCGTGCCGCGGACCGGCGGTGGCGGCGACGGGAGCCGCCACGCCGGCCGTCGCGCGGACCGCCGGACGCCCGGGCGGGTGGCTCCGGTCGCGATCGGGGCGTCGCCGCACCCGGATGCGGAAGCCGTCCGGCTTGACGGTGAGCGTTTCCTTGAGGGCCAGCCGGTAGCGGGTGTGGTCGACCAGCTGGAATCGCTGCAGGATCATGCCGAGCACGAGCGTCGCCTCGACGAGAGCGAACTGGCGGCCGATGCAGGCCCGCTGGCCGTTGCCGAAGGGCTTGTAGGCGTTGGCCGGGCGCTCCTGCTCGGCCTCCCGGGAGAAGTTGTCCGGATCGAAGATCTCGGCGCGCTCGCCCCACACCGCGGGGTCGCGGTGGAGCATGGGCGTCAGCACCACGATCTGATACGGCTTCTTCATCCGGTACGTCCCGCCGATCGTGGTGTCCTTGTAGGGCGAGAGCGCGAAGACCGGCGCGGTGGGCCAGAGGCGCAGCGACTCCTTCAGCACCTGGCCGATGTAGGTCAGCTGGTTGACCTGGGCGTAGGTCGGAGGCTCCGACGGCTCGGAGCCGAGGACCCGGTCCACCTCCGCGTAGGCGCGGGCGAGCACCTCCGGGTTCTGCAGCAAGAAGTAGGTGGCGAAGGACAGGAGGCCGCTCGTCGTCTCGTGCCCCGCGATCAGGAAGGTGATGACCTGGTAGCGGATGTTGAGGTCCTCGAGCCGCTCGCCGCTCTTCCGGTCCACGCCGGAGAGCATGCAGCTCAGCAGGTCCGGCTTCGAGACGTCATCCCGCCGCTCCTGCCGACGCTCCTGGACGATCCGGTCCACCATCTCGTTCATGTACCGGATGTCGGCCTTGAGCTGACGCTCCCGGTCCTTCTTGATCAGACTCTCGAGCGGCAGGCCCCGCGTCTCCATCGAGGCCCCGAGGGCCCCGATCATCGCCCCCACGAACGGGTGGTTGGTGTCGCGGTAGAACGAGTTGAAGCGGTAGCCGAACCCGCAGAGCCCGATGGTGTCGAGGGTGAGCGACGTCATGTCGTGGGTGACGTCGATCTCGTCGTCGACATTGAGGCGCTCCCACTTGAGCACCAGCTGCTGGGCGATGTCGACCATCATCGGGTGATAGCCCTGCATGGCGCGCGACCCGAAGTTGGGCAGGAGGATGTTGTGGGCCCGCGACCAGTTCGGCTCCTGGGTGTAGGCGGTGAAGAGGCCGTCGCCCGCGAAGGCGCGCAGGCGGCGCAGCGCGCCCTTGACGCTCTTGTCGAAGCGTGTCTCGTCGCAGAGCTCGTCGATCAGGGAGAAGCCCGAGACCACCACGATCGGCTTGCCCATCATGTCGAGCCAGTAGATGGGCCCGTACTGGCGCGCGAGCGTCATCATGTCCTGGATCGGGGTGCTGATCCCGAGCGAGAGCAGGTTGCCCAGCACGAGCGTGCGCGGGGGATGCGGGATCGGGTCGAGCGGGTTCTTCTGGGCCATCGGCGCTAGTCGTCGTGATCAGTGAGGCCGCCGACGTCGTATCCCATCACCACCAGGTCGCGGGTGCGGCCCGCGTGGTCGACCACGAAGTCCTGCAGCAGGGCCTCCGGCCGGAAGCCGAGCCGCTCGAAGGTGACCATCGCCCCCTTCTGATCCGGCGTCATCTGGGCCACGATCTTGCGGAGGCCGCGCCCGTGGGCCAGCGCGAAGATCTCGCCGGCCAGGGCCCGGCCGAGGCCCTGGGAGCGGAAGCGCAGCGCGACCTGGGTCCGGATCTCGCCCAGGTGCCGCTGCCAGGCGACCCGGTTCTGCACCAGGGCGGCGTAACCCGCGATCTCGCCGCCCGCCTCCGCGAGCACGGTGGTGGTGAGCCCGGCCTCCAGGTTCCGCATCCAGTGCGCGACCGCGTCGGGATCGGTGATGTCCATGCGGAGGAAGAGCAGGTCGTCCTCGGGCAGGCTGCGCGCGAACGCGGCGATCGGCACCGCGTCCGTCGGGGTCATGAGGCGCAGCACGATCGGCGTGCCGTCCTTGAGCTGGACGGTGCGCGGCAGGGCCCGAGGCGCGGACGGCGGCGTGGCGCTCATGGAGAGACGTAGTATAGAGGCCATGGACGTCCTGGTCGAGACCCGCCGGGGCCGCGTGCGCGGCCTGGCCGAGGGAGGCCTCGCGGTATTCCGCGGGATCCCCTACGCGCGTCCGCCGATCGGCCCGCGGCGCTTCGGACCACCCGGGCCGCCCGAGGCGTGGCCCGGCACACACGACGCGACGCGGTTCGGGCCGTCGGCCCCGCAGAACGGCGCGCTCATCGGGCCCATCATGAGCCTCGGCATCGGTCGCACCAGCGAGGACTGCCTCTACCTGAACATCTGGACCCCCGCGGCCGACCGACGGCGGCGGCCGGTCCTGGTCTGGATCCACGGCGGCGCCTTCCTGCTCGGCTCGGGCTCCCAGATGCTCTACGACGGCGCGGCCCTGGCCCGGCGGGGAGACGTGGTGGTCGTCACCATCAACTACCGGCTCGGCGCCTTCGGCTTCCTGCGGCTGCGCGACCGCTTCGGGCAGCGGCTACCCGCCACCGGCAACGAGGGCCTCCTCGACCAGGTCGCCGCGCTCACCTGGGTGCGCGAGGAGATCGAGGCCTTCGGCGGCGACCCGGGCCAGGTCACCATCTTCGGCGAGTCCGCGGGGTCCATGAGCTGCGCCACCCTCCTCGGGCTCCCCCGCGCTCACGGGCTCTTCCATCGCGCGATCCTCCAGTCCGGCGGCGCCAACTTCGTGTGGTCCCGCGAGATCGCCACCGAGCTCTCCGACCACGTGCTCTCCGAGCTGGGAGTCTCCTCGCCGGAGGCCCTGCAGGCCCTGGGCGCCAACCGCATCCTCGAGGTCCAGCGTCGGTTCTTCGGGGACCTGCTCCTGGGTGAGGATCACGTGCTGGGCGGCCTCTCCGCCACCGGGCAGCGGGTGGCGGGCGCGATGTTCCTCGGCCTGTCGCTGGCGCAACGACGGTTCGGCCGCCTCACCGCGCCCCTCGCCCACGGGCTCGTCGATGCCCTCAAGCGGCGGGGCCGCCGTCGAACTGCGGGGCCGGCGGACGCGATGGCGCCGCTGCGACGGCTGCGCACCCAGGGCCTCCCGTTCCAGCCGGTGGTGGACGGCGAGGTGCTCCCCGACGACCCGCTCGTCACCATCGACGCGGGGGCGGCCCGCCACGTCCCGCTACTGATCGGCACCAACCTCGACGAGTCGAAGCTCTTCGCGCCGCTCGATCCGGAGGCCGCGACTCTCGACGAGGCCGGCCTGGTGGCGCGCTGCGACGACGCCATCGGGGCCGGACGGGTCGGCGTCGCGGGGTCCGGGAGGCGGGCGGTCGAGGTCTACCGCGCGGCGCGGGCGGCGCGCGGCGAGCGAGTCGAGCCGGGAGAGCTGTGGTTCGCGATCGAGACCGACCGGACCATGCGCCATCCCGCGATGAGCCTGGCCGCGCGGCAGGCCGCGCATCAGCCGCAGACCTACGCCTACCTCTTCACCTGGCCCTCGCCGGTGCTGGGCGGCATGCTCGGCTCCTGCCACGCGCTGGACTTGCCCTTCGTCTTCGGCACCCTCGAGCATCGGCTGCTCCGCCCGCTCGTCGGCCGGGGCCCGGAGGCGCTGACTCTGGCCGCCCGCATCCAGGACGCCTGGATCGCCTTCGCCCGCAGCGGGCGGCCTGGGCATCCCGGCGTCCCCGACTGGCCGGCCTACGACCATGCGCATCGCCGCACCATGATCCTCGACCGCCAATGCCGAGTGGAGAGCGCCCCGCGCGAGGCGGAGCGCGCCTTCTGGGAGTCGGTGGACCGGGCGGCGGGACGTCATCCGGCCTAGCGCCCGGGGCGCCGCTCAGGCGGCGGACTGGCCGCCGTCGAGGAAGAGGGTCTGCCCGGTCATGAAGTCGGAGGCGGCGGAGGCCAGGTAGACCACCAGGGGGCCGATCTCCTGGAGCCGTCCGGTGCGGCGCGCCGGCACGTCGCGGAGGAGCCGCTCGCTGACGCGAGGGTCGCCGAAGGCCTCCGCGTTCATGTCGGTGACGAACCAGCCGGGCGCGATCGCGTTGACCTGGATGGAGTGACGGGCCCACTCCGCAGCCAGCGCGCGCGTGAACCCCATCACTCCGCTCTTGGACGCGGCGTAGGCGCCGTAGCCGGGCAGCCCCACCTGCCCCAGTACCGAGGCCATGTTGACGATCTTGCCGGACTTCTGGGCGATCAGGTGAGCGGCGGCGGCGCGGCAGCCGTTGAAGACCCCGACCAGGTTGACGTCGAGGGTGGCCCGGAAGACCTCCGGCGACATCTGCGCGACGGGGGCCACTCGCGCGATCCCCGAGTTGTTGACGACGACGTGGAGGCCCCCCAGCTCGCCCACCGTGCGCGCCACCAGCGCCTCCACCTGCGCGTAGGCGGTCACGTCGGTGGCGATCGCGAGGGCACGGCGACCGGTGGCGCCGACCAGGCGGGCGGTCTCGTCGAGATCCGGCTGGGAGCGCGCGGCGAGCGCCACGTCGGCGCCCGCCTCCGCGAGGGCCACCGCCATCGCACGCCCGAGGCCGCGGCTGGCTCCGGTGACGATGGCGACGCGACCGTCGAGCCGCATCGCCGCGAGGGCCCCGCTATCGGTAGAGGGAATCGAGCAGCTCCCGGTGCTTGTCGGTGATGACCCGGCGCTTGACCTTGAGCGTCGGGGTCAGGAGTCCGTTCTCGACCGTGAAGTCGCCCGGCAGGATCATGAACTTCTTGACCTTCGCGTAGGACTGCAGCTCCGCGTTCCGCTCCTCCACGATGCGCGACACGCGCGCCATCACCTTCGGGTTCTTGGCGAGCGAGGAGGGATCGGTGTCGAGGATGCCCTGCTCCCGGGCGTACTTGGCGAGCTCCTCCGGGTTCAGGGTGAGCAGGACCACCGGGTAGGGCCGCTTGTCCCCGTACACCATCGCCTGGCTGATGAACGGATCGCCCTTGAGGAGGTTCTCGATGTTCTGGGGTGCGATGTTCATCCCCCCCGCGGTGACGATGAGGTCCTTCTTGCGGTCGGTGATGAAAAGAAACCCGTCCTCGTCGATCCGCCCGATGTCCCCGGTCGCGAACCAGCCGTCGGCCAGGAAGACCTCCGCGGTCGCCTCCGGCTTCTTGAAGTAGCCCCTGGCGATGTTGGGCCCGCGGCCCAGGATCTCACCGTCGGGCGCGATCTTGACCTCGATGCCCGGCTGGGCCTGGCCGACCGAGCCGAACTTGAAGTGATCGAGCCGGTTGAAGGTCAGGGAGGGACAGGTCTCGGTGAGGCCGTAGCCTTCCAGGATGAGGATGCCCGCCGCGTGAAAGAACTCGGCGATCTCCTTGGACAGCGGGGCGCCGCCCGAGACCGCGAAGCGGAGGCGCCCGCCGAGGGCCTCGTGCAGCTTGCCGAACACCAGGGCGTGGGCGATGCGGTGCTTGAAGCCGAGCAGGGCCGGGACCGGGCGGCGGGCCTGCTGGAGCTTCGACACCTCCCGCCCCACCCCGACCGCCCAGTTGAAGATCTTGCGCTTGACCGGTGAGCCGGCCTCCGCCTTGGCGAGGACACCCGCGTAGACCTTCTCGAACACGCGGGGCACGCTGCAGATGAAGTGCGGCTTCACCTCGGGCAGGTTCTCGCGGAGCTTATCGATGCTCTCGGCGAAGGCGGTCGTGAGCCCCCGGTGCACGCCGATGAACGACTCGAGCCGCGCGAAGGAGTGGGCGAGCGGCAGGAACAGCAGGTGGGTGTCGCCGTTCTCGATGCCCGACATCTTGGCCGCCGACGCGAGCGTGCCCAGGTGATTGCCGTGAGTCTGGACCACGCCCTTGGGCGGCCCGGTGGTGCCCGAGGTGTACACGATGGTGGCGATGTCTTCTGGCCCGACCGCGGCCACCCGGCTCGCCAGCTCGCTCCGGAGCCGCTCGAGGTTGTCCCGGCCGAGGCGTCGCAGCCCGTCCCAGGTCATGACCCGGGCCGAGGGCTCGCCCTGGTGGCCGTGCATCACCACGATCTGCTCGAGCCCTTCCATCTTCCCCTGCACCTCGAGGACCTTGGCGAGCTGGGCCGGATCCTCGACGAACAGGGTCTTCACCTCCGCGTCGTTGACGATGTACTGGATGAGGTCCGGGGGATAGCTCGGATAGATCGGAATGGTGCGGCATCCCGCGGAGAAGGCCGCGAAGTCGGCCTGCACCCACTCCGCGCGGCTCGCGGACAGGATGCCGATCGCCTCGTCCTTGCGGCGGCCGAGGGCGAGCAGGCCGGTGGCCAGCTCACGCACGATCTCCCCGACCTCGCGCCAGGGACGGGTGCGCCACGCTCCGCCCTCCTTCCACTGCTGGGCCGGCCGGTCGCCGTCCGTTTCGACTCGATGCCAGAACATGCTCGCCAGCGTCACGTGGGCCATGGTTCCCTCCTCACGCCTGTGTGCGGAGCTCCTTGCGCAGGATCTTGCCGATCGGGCTCTTGGGCAGCGAGTCCACGAAGCGAATCTCCTTCGGACACTTGAAGCGGGCCAGGCGGCCCTCGCAGAACGCGCCGATCTCCTCGGCGGACGCCCGCTCGCCGCTCCGGAGCACGACGAACGCGAGCACGCCCTCCCCCATCAGCTCGTCTTTCATGCCGACCACCGCGGCCTCGGCCACCTTGGGGTGGGCGTAGAGCACCTCTTCGACCTCGCGCGGGTAGATGTTGAACCCGCCGCGGATGATCAGGTCCTTCTTGCGCTCGACGATGAAGAGAAAACCGTCCTCGTCGAGCCGGCCCATGTCCCCGGTGTGCAGCCATCCGGCCCGCACCGTCCTCGCCGTCTCCTCCGGATTGCGGTAGTAGCCGGCCATGACGCTCCGCCCGCGGACGCAGACCTCGCCCACCTCCCCCGCCGGCAGCGGTCGATCGAGATCGTCCTGGATCGAGACCTCGACACCGGGAATCGCGCGGCCGACCGAGCCGACCTTGCGGAGGCCGCTCAGGCGGTGCGCCGACACGACGGGCGAGGCCTCGGTCAGGCCGTAACCCTCCAGGATCCGGCCGCCGAATTTCCGCTCGAAGGGCTCCACGATCTCGGTGGGCAGCGGGGCCGCGCCCGAGCCCCACGCCCGCATCGAGCGGGTGTCGAAGCGCCCGGCCTCCGGGTAGTTCAGCAGGTAGACCAGCATGGTGGGCACCGCCGACATCGAGACCGCCCGGAACTCCTGGATGGTCTGCAGCACCGCCTCTGGGTGGAACCAGCGGAGCAGCGCCGCCCGCGAGCCGAGGATGTGGCCGGCGTTCATCACGGTGAGGCCATAGGAGTGCGAGAGCGGCAGGACCGCCACCGCCCAGTCCTCCCGCCCGAGCTCGTTCAGCGAGGCGGCCGAGCGCGCGTTCGACTCGAGATTGTCGTGGGAGAGGGCCACGCCCTTGGGGAGGCCGGTGGTTCCCGAGGTGTAGAGAATCACCGCGAGGTCGGCGGGGCGCCGCTCCACGGTGGGGAAGGTGTGCGGCGCTCCCGCGGCTTCCGCGGCCAGCGAGCGCGTCTGGCCGTCGCCGCCTCCGTCCACCAGCAGGACGTGGTGGAGCGTGGGCAGGACGCCGATCTGCGCCTCGACCTTCCCGAGCATGTCGGCCGCGGTGATCACCACCTTTGCCTCGGAATCAGCCACGATGTGGGCGACTTCCCGCTCGCCCAGCAGGAAGATCACCGGGACGATCACGCCGCCACATTTGAGGATGGCGCCATAGCTCTGGATCACCTCGGGGCAATTCGGGAGCATCACGACCACGCGATCCCCGGGGCCGACGCCCAGGCGCCGCAGGGCGTGGGCCAGCCGGGACGCCGCCTGCGCCTGCTCCAGATTGGTGTACCGGCGCCCCTCGAACGCCAGCGCGACGTACTCGCCGTACTTGTCGAGGCTCTCGTCCGCGAGGCGAGTGAGGGACATACCTTGGGTCACCAGATCGTGATGAGTTTCACGAGGTTACCCGTATATCACGAGCCTCGTAACGCGACGCGATAAAACGCTGGACCGTCATAGCGCACCGCGTTATCCTCGACCGTGCGGTGTTCGAATCGACATCAAGGAGCGAAACGATGACCAATCCCCTGCAGGTGAACGAGCTGATCGCCGAGCTGACCGGACGGACCGTCGAGGCATTTTCGCTGTGGGCCGACGCCAACCAGAAGGTTCTCCGCGAGCTGGTGGATCTGTCCGCCGGCACCGCGAAGGAGGGCGTACGTCTGCACGCCGAGATCCAGTCCTCCGCTCTCGAGGCAGTCAAGGAAGGGCAGGCTTACCTGCTGCGCCGCCAGGACGTGATGCAGGACGCGCCGCGCGATCCCTTCGCGGCCTACCAGAAGGGGGCGCTCGATTCGGCGGAGAGCGCGCAGAAGACGTTTCGGCTTCTCGAGGGCACCGCGCAGGCCATGACCCGGTCCGCGGAGCGGCTGCAGCTCACCGCCGAGCACGCCGGTCAGGAGATCCAGGCCACCGTCACCCAGCTCGCCGGCAAGGTGCAGTCCCTCTACACCCCGCTCGCCTGATCTATCCAACGCGTGGCCGACGCGGGGCGGGTCGGGCGGCCCGGCCCGCGCCGCTACTTCTCGCGCTTCTTCTCGAGCCGTTCTTCCAGCGCGCGCAGCTGCTCGCGCAGTACCGAGACCTCCTCACGGAGGACGTCGGCCTCGGCGGTGTCGGCGCGCTTCTCCGGCTTGACCGGCTCCGCGCCGGGCGACGCGACACTCTGCCACCCGGCGCGTGAGGCCCAGTCCCGCAGCACGCGGTCCGCTTCGCGCTGACTCGTCATGAGTCCCTCGAGACTCGAGCGGAGCGACTTCTGCACGAAGTCCTGCCAGGCCTCGCCATGCTTGATGAGCTGGTGCAGGAACCCGGTGGGCAGCGTCGCGCGATGGTTCCGCTCGTTCTCGAGGATGATCTGCGCGAGGGTGACCGAGGTGAGATCCTCCCCGGTCGAGACGTCCACGACCGAGATCTCCCGCCCGGCCCGGATCAGCTCCTCGAGCTCCTCCAGCGTGACGTAGCGGCTCTCCTGCGTATCGTAGAGCTTGCGATTGGAGTAGCGCTTGATGACGTACGCCATGGTCGGTGTCAGTCTAGCACCGGGGTCTAGCCCCGACAAGGCAGGCCGGCCGCTCCGACGCTCGCTACTTCGAGCGCGGGCACGTGGACGCGGCGGAGAGTGCGGACAGCCCCAGCATGCCCATGATGGTCGCGCCCTGCGCCACCCACGCGAGCGGCTGAAGGGTCCAGAGCGCGAGCGCCCCGATGGGCGGGGTCGCCCGCGCGTAGTCGATCGGCGTGCGCGACGGCATCACCACCGCCTCGCCGATCAGCACCTCCTCGGCCCGCTGGTTGGTGCACACGGTGCGCAGGCGGATGCGGTTTCTCTCCCGGTTGACGTCGATCACCTCGACCCGGGCCGAGATCGAATCGCCCGCCTTCACCGGCTTGAGGAACTTGAGATCCTGGGAGAGGTAGATGGCGCCGGGCCCGGGCAGCCGCGTGCCGATCACCGCGGAGACGAGTCCCGCGGTCCAGATCCCGGGCGCGATCGGCTCCTTGAACACGGTCGCCGCCGCATACGCCCGGTCCGAGTGCACCGGGTTGTAGTCACCCACCGCGTCCACGAACGAGGCGATGTCGCCGTCGGTGACGCGCCGGGTGATCTGGGCACTGTCGCCCACCGCGATGGCGTCGATCGTCACGCCGATCATGCGCGCTCCGGTCGCCCGGCTCCGTCGGCGGGCCGGCGGAGTGCGCGGTCCAGCTTGTCCTCGAGCGCGTCGATCTTCTCCTCGACCTGGGCCAGGTGGCGGGCCAGCGCCACGACCTGGGCGCGTGACGGCAGGCCGAGCCCGGCGAGCGAGGCGTCGATCTGCTGCTCGGCCGCCTTCTTGACGGGGCCGGAGACGTTCAGGAAGCCCTCGAGCTGCTTGCCCATCATCTGTGCGAAGGTATCGGTGCCCATCGCCTGCTCCAGCACCCGCGACCACGCCGCGATCCACTGGTCGAGGAACTGCTTCCACTGGGCCATCAGATCGGGCGACGGCGCGGTCCCCTGGGTCATCACCTTCGACCACGCGGCCATGCCCTGGTCCATGAAGGGCCGCCAGAAGGCTTGGGGATCCATCGAGGGTGTCCCGGCCGCCGGCCCTTGCCCCATCATCCGGAGCCAGGCCTGCGTGCCGTCCTCGACCTGGCGCTTCCACATGTCGAGCAGTTGCTGGCTGGTATTGTCGGCCATGACGTCCCTCCCCCGGCCCGCGGCTAGGACCGCGCGGCCAGCCATGACGCCACCTTCGGCCAGCAATGCACCGAGGCGCCGCGTCCGGCGATCAGCGAGATGTGTCCTCCCGGCAACTCCACGTACTCCTTGTCGCGCGTGCTCACGATGTCGATGAGCGGCTTCACGCAGGCGGGGGGCGCGATGTTGTCCTCCTTGGCCCCCACCGCGAGCACCGGGCAGCGGATCTCGCGCAGGTCCACGCGGCGACCCGCCATCGTCAGCTCGCCCTTGATGAGCTGGTTCTGCTGGTAGAAGTCCTTGACCCAGCGGCGGAAGAACTCCCCCGGGAACGGCAGGTACTCGTTGGCCCACTTGTTGAGCGCGTTGAAGCCGGCCACGTAGTCGGGGTTCCAGAGGTTCCACCAGAGGTTCAGGTTCGTGTTGAGGTCCATGGTGGGCTTGAGGAGCTTGAAGCCCATCTTGACCATCTCGGCCGGGATGCTGCCCAGGGTGTCGACGTACTTGTCCACGTCGAAGACCCGCGGGGCGAGCCACTTGCCGAACAGGCCCACGTGGGCGAAGTCGATGGGGCCCGCCATGTCGACGTAGTTCTTGAGCGGGAACTCGGGATGGGTGGCCACGAAGCTCGCGGAGAGCGGGGCGCCCATGCAGTAGCCCAGCACCGACATCTCGGAGGCGCCCGAGGCCTCGAGCGCCTTGCGGGCGAGCCGCGGCAGGATCTTGGTGACCGCGTCCTCGACGGTGAGGCCGTTGTCCTCCTCGCCGAACACGCCCCAGTCCACCAGGAAGAAGTCGAAGCCCTGCCCGGTCATGTACTCGATGAACGAGCCCTTGGGCATGAGGTCGAAGATGTAGGGCCGGCTGATCCCGAGATTGGGCACGAACAGGAGGGGGGTGCGCATCGTCCGCTTCGACTCGTACCGCCAGAGGTGCGACTTGTTGGTGCGGTAGATCAGCTGCCGCGGGGTGGGCCCGACCTCGGGCTCCTTCGGGTTCATCACCATCTCGCTCCAGTGCTTCATGCGGAGGAGATTGCGGCTGGCCTCCTCCCGCATCCGCGCCAGCAGCTCCGGCGACATCGCCGGCATCTCTCCCACCATCGTGAAGAGCTCGTCCTTCATGGCTCCTATCCTACACCCGTGTGACGCTGCGCGTCAGTCAACTGCGCCGGGCCCCGGCCCCGCCTCACGGCGGAGGCGGGGCCGGGCGGAGGCGGCGATGGGGCGGGCTACACCTGGAAGAGGCCCCCCACCTTCATGGCGAGCCCCATGTCCCCCTTCAGCTTGAGCTTGCCCGACATGAAGGCCATCTGCCCGGAGAGCTTGCCGCCGGTCATGTCGAGCCAGTCCTGGGACGACATGGTGAGGGTGAGGTTCGGGCTGGTCGCGGCGCCCTGGGTCACGTTGCACGCGCCGTCCTTGATGACCGCGTTCCAGGTCCCGCCCTGATCCCCCGTGATGTCGTACTGGATGGTGGCGTTCACCCCCGCAGCCTTGTCGGCGCGGAACCGGGATGCCATGTTGTCGAAGGTCTCCTTCACTGTCGGCATGACCGCTGCTCCTTTCCGGTGTCGAGCGTGTCCTAGAACGTGAAGAGGTCCATGCCCCCGGTGACGGTGAGCACGGCCCCCGTGATGTAGCGCGCACGCTCCGAGCAGAGGAACGCGATCGCGCTCGCGATGTCTTCGGGCTGTCCTTCCCGCTGCATGGCCACCCGCTTGACCATGCGCTCGTACAGTGGCGACATGTTCGCATTCGGCCCCACGATGCCGGGAGCGATCACGTTCGAGGTCACATTGTACCGCGCCCCCTCGAGCGCCACCGACTTGGCGAAGCCGATTACTCCCATCTTGCTCGTCGAGTACGCGGTCTGCCCGAAGCCACCCATCAGCCCCGCGATCGAGGCCATGCAGATCACGCGTCCCCAGCGACGCTCGCGCATGCCCGGGAACACCAGCTTCGTGACGTTGTAGGTTCCGGTCAGGTTGATGCGCAGGTTCAGGTCCCAGTCGTCGTCCGCGGTGTCTTTCAGCTGGCCCATCGTGTAGATCCAACCCGCGTTGTTGACGCAGATGTCGACGGGCCCGACTTCGTGCTCCGCACGCTTGACCACCTCGCCCAGGACCGCCCGGTCGGTGATGTCGGCCGCGTAGCCGCGCGCGGTGCCGCCCGCGTCGACGATCTCCTTCGCGGTCTCCGCCGCGCCCTCCGCGTTGAGATCCAGCACGATCACCCGACAACCTTCCGCGGCGAGGGTGAGGGCGTCCTGCTTGCCGAGGCTCCGGGCGCCGCCGGTCACCAGCGCGGTCTTGCCCGCGAGGCCAAGGTCCACTTAGGAATCCACCTAGCGGCCCTTGAAGTCGGCGGGGCGCTTCTGGAAGAAGGCCTGGATGCCCTCGCCGGCGTCCTCGGTTCGAAGCGTTTGTAAGAAAGCCCGCACCTCGACCTCGATGGCCTGGTCGATGGGAGCGTGGATGCCGTCGTCCACCGCCTCGATGATGAGACGCGTGGCGATCGGCGGGCGCTTGGCCAGCTCGCGGGCGAGCGCGCGCGCGTCGTTGAGGGTCTCGCCCTCCTTCGACAGCCGGTTGACGAGCCCGGTGCGATAGCACTCCTCGGCGGGAACCTGGGTCCCCAGGATCAGGTGCTCGAGCGCGCGCCCCCGCCCCATGAGGCGCGGGTAGCGCTGGGTCCCCCCGAAGCCCGGGATGATCCCGAGGTTGGACTCGGTCTGCCCCATCCGCGCACCCTCTTTCAGGATGCGGATGTGGCAGCCCATCGCGATCTCGCAGCCGCCGCCCAGCGCGTGGCCATTGATCGCGGCCACCACCGGCTTGGGAAAGCGCTCGATGCGCCTCACCACGCTGTTGCCGAAGCGGATGAAGGTGCCCACGTCCGACCCCTGGAAGGCGGAGCCGAGGTCGGCCCCCGCGCAGAAGATCTTGTCGCCCGCGCCGGTGATGATCACCGCGCGCACCACGTCGTCCGACTCGAGCTCGGAGAGCGCCGCGTTCAGCTCGCGCATGAGCGTCTCGCTGATCGCGTTCGCGGGCGGCCGGTTGAGGGTGACGATCGCGAAGCGCTCCTCGCGGGTCAGGATGAGGGTCTCGTAGGCCATCGGGTGACTCCTCCGTGCGTGAAGGCTAGGGACGGGCGGCCACGCCCTGCAGGAACAGGTCCGCCACCGCGGGTGCGGTGTCCACGAGCCGGTAGCCGCGCTTGCCCAGGACCCACGACGTCGCCATCTGGTCCATCGCGCCGAAGAGCATCTTGGTGGCGACCTTCACGGGCAGGTCGGCCTTGAAGTGCCCCTGCCCGACGCCCTCCTCGAGGACGGAGCCGATCAGCGCGAAGTACGCCCCGACCTCCTGGCTCGACGCGCCCCGGAAGAACTTCTGGCCCTGGCGCAGCTCGACCTGCACCACCTCGGCGAGGTCGGGATCCTGCTCGAGCATCTGGAAGTGGAGCCGGACGAGCCGGCGCACCTTGGCGACCGCGTCCGGCTCGTCGCTGATGGCCCGCCGCAGGGACGCCTCGAACGCGGCCATCTTCTCGCGGAAGAGCGTGATGAGGATGTCTTCCTTGGTCTTGAAGTAGAGGTAGATCGTGCCGGCGGCGATGCCCGCCTCGCGCGCGATGTCCGACACTCGCGAGTTGAAGTAGCCCTGCCGCGCGAAGACCCGAACCGCGGCCTCGATGATCTGCTGGGGCTTGTCTGGATCGCGCATGGGCAGAGATGAACCGCGGTTCATTCTATGCGGCGCTCCCGGGGCTGTCAAACGGAAGTCGGTCGCGAGCCGCGCGACTGGCAGCTCGCGATGTATTCCTGCAGCCGCGTGAAGTCCCGGGAGTCGAGGTTGGCGAAGACGAGCACCGCGCCGCCCTCGTACGCCTCCCACACCACCGCGGGCAGCCGCAGCCGATCGAGCCCGGGCCGGGCCGGCAGCTCGATGACCACCACGTCGCCATCGACCAGGGGCTGATCGGTCAGCACGCGGCCGCCGGAGGCGCTCAGGTCGACGGTGTGCCCGCTCGCGGTCCCCGCGGACCCGCCCTCCACCCGGATCGGCAGGCTCACCGGCACTCGCGGGAAGCGGCGGCGCATGTCGCTGCGCGAAACGAACGGGGTCACCCGGCCCGCCGGCGAGTCCGACATCTTGAGGAAGGCGACGCCGATGCTCTCGCGGTCGCGGCGCACCACCGTGCCCACCATCTCGAGCCGTCCCGCGTCGCCGGGCAGGGTCACCCGCACCGTCACGATGCTGTTCACCGCCGCCTCGGTGTCCGACCGTACCTTCATCCCGGAGAGACTCAGGTTCACGACCTCGCCGGATACCACGCGACCGTCGCTCGATTCCACCGTGGCCGGCCACGCCGCCGCCGCCCTCGGGAACGACCGTCGATCGTGACCGCTCATCACTCGACCCTGACGCGTCGGGGGCCTTCCTGTCAACTCTTGCGATCGAGCGGCCCCGCGCGTACGATGCCGCACCATGACCATCAAGTACCGCATCGGCATCATGCCGGGCCCGTGGCCGCCCGGCCGCGACGGCGCGGGCTTCCTGTGGACCCTCTGCGACATGCTCGAGCGGAGCGACGTGGACTCGATCTGGCTCTCCGATCGCCTTTCCTCCCCCGCTCCGGTCCCCGAGGTCATGACCACGCTCGCCGCGATCGCGGCGCGCACCACCCGGCTCAAGTTCGGACCGAGCGTGGTCGTGCTCCCGTACCGCACGCCGGTGGTGGCGGCCAAGGAGATGGCCACGGTGGACTGGCTCTCGCAGGGACGGCTTTCCCCCGCGGTGGGGGTGGGAGTGGAGCTGCCGCGTGAGTTCGACGCCTCCGGAGTGCCCTTCGCCGAGCGCGGGCGCCGCACCGACGAGGCCATCCGGGTGATGCGCCTGCTCTGGACCCAAGACGAGGTGACCTTCCAGGGCGACTTCTTCAAGCTGGACCGGGTGTCGATCTTCCCCAAGCCGTGGCAGACGCCTCCGCCGATCTGGATCGGGGGCAAGAGCCTGGCGGCCATGCGCCGGACCGCGCGGCTCGGCGACGGCTGGATCCCATCCTTCATCACGCCGGACGAGATGCGGACCGGGATCCAGACGGTGCACGACCTGGCCGCCGCCGCGGGACGCCAGGTGCCGGAGGATCACTTCGGCACCCTGATCAACTACGCGCTCGCCGACTCGGAGGCGGCCGCGCTCGCCCTGGCCCAGCCCTACGTCCCCCGCGGGCGCGTGGACGAATCCACCATGCGTCAGTGCACCGCCTTCGGACCGGCCGGGCGCCTGCTCGAGAAGGTCGAGGAGTACGTGAAGGCGGGCGCCTCGAAGTTCATCCTGCGGCCCCTCTGCCCGCCCGATCGCATGCTCGAGCAGCTCGCCCTCGCGGCCGAGCACGTCTGCCCGGAGTATCACCACCGCTCCGATTAGGCCCGCCTCGCGGGGCCTCGTATACTGCAGGCATGCGTCGACTCGAACGTCTGGCTCTCGCGCTCCTCGTCGCCCTCGTCCTGCCGTTCCCGGGCGGCTGCTCGCTGGTCACCCTCGACTTCCAACCCAAGATCCGTGCGCTCGAGGAAGAGACGGTGGAGGGCAAGGGGTCGAGCAAGATCTTGATGCTCGACCTCTCGGGAGTGCTCTCCGAGGACCTCCCGAGCTTCTCCCTGGGGGCGCCGCCCCCGCGCGTCCCGCTGCTGGCCCGCGTGCGCGAAGAGCTGGCCAAGGCGGAGAAGGACGACCAGGTGCGCGGCCTGATCGTGCGCATCAACAGCCCGGGCGGCACCATCACCGCGTCCGACGTGCTCTACCACGAGATCCTCACCTTCAAGCAGCGGAAGAAGATCCCGGTCGTCGCCGCGATCATGGACGTGGGCGCCTCCGGGGGCTACTACGCGGCCCTCGCCGCCGACACCATCGTGGTCAACCCTACCACCATCACCGGCAGCATCGGGGTGGTGATGGTCACCCTCAACGCCCAGGGGCTGATGCAGAAGATCGGGGTCGCGCCGCTCGCGATCAAGTCGGGGTCGATGAAGGACGCGGGCTCGCCGTTCCGCTCCCTCACCGCGCCCGAGCTGGCCGTGTTCCAGACCATGATCGACGAGATGTACGGCCGGTTCGTGGGGCTCATCGTGCAGTCGCGCAAGCTGCCCGAGGACCGGGTGCGCTCCCTCGCCGACGGCCGCGTCTACACCGCGGACCAGGCGCTGCGCCTCGGCCTGGTCGACCGCATCGGGTACCTCGAGGACGTGGTCAAGCTGACCCGGGAAGCCGCGAAGCTCGACGACGCGCGGGTGGTGATGTATCACCGCCCGAAGGAGTACCGCTCCAACATCTACTCGAGCAGCCCCGCGCCGGCCACCGCGGAGAGCACGCTGGCTCAGTTCGCGGCCGCGCTCGGGGGCGGCGGGCCGCGCTTCCTGTACCTCTGGTGGCCCTAGGCGCGCGGCTCGGCTGACCCGGGCCGGGGCCGCTCCCGGTCGAGCGTGTCGCGGACCTTGTGTCCGAGGGCGGCGGGCGTGAAGGGCTTCTGGATGAACATGGTGTCCGGCTCGAGGACCCCGTGGCGCACGATCGCCTCGTTCGTGTAGCCGGACATGTAGAGCACCTGCAGCTCGGGGCGGAGCGGGCGCAGTCGCTCGGCGAGGGCCCGCCCGCTCTGCCGCGGCATGATCACGTCGGTCAGCAGCAGGCGGATGGGCCCCGCGTGGCGCTCCGCGATCAGCACCGCGTCCTGGGGATCGCAGGCCTGGAGCACGGTGTAACCGCTCGCCTCCAGGATCTCGCGCGCGAGATCCCGCACCTCCGGCTCGTCCTCCACCAGCAGCACCGTCTCGTCACCGGGCGGCACCGGGGCGGCCGCCGACCTCGTCGGGCCGGGCTCACTCGCCTGCTCCGCCACGCGCGGCAGATAGATCTTGAAGCTGGTGCCGCGCCCCCGCTCGCTCGAGAGCTGGATGTCGCCGCCGCTCTGCTTGACGATGCCGTACACGGTGGCCAGGCCCAGGCCGGTGCCCTTCCCGGGGCCCTTCGTGGTGAAGAAGGGCTCGAACACCCGCGAGCGTGTCTGCTCGTCCATTCCCTCTCCGGTGTCGGTCACCTCGAGCATCACGTAGGGCCCGGCCGGCACCGTGACGTGCCGGCTCGCGAAGGCCGCGTCGATCTCCACCTCGGCGGTCTCGATCGTGAGGCGGCCCCCCTCGGGCATCGCGTCCCGGGCGTTGACGACCAGGTTGACGATGACCTGCTCGAGCTGGCCGGGGTCGGCCTTGACGCGTCCGAGCCCCTCGGCGGGGATCACCGAGAGGTCGATGTCCTCTCCGATGAGGCGGCCCAGCATCGGCTCCATGCCGGTCACCACTGCGTTGAGGTTCAGCACCTGGGGCTGGAGCACCTGCTTGCGGCTGAAGGCGAGGAGCTGATGGGTGAGGGCCGCGGCGCGGTCCGCGGTGGTGCGAACCAGGGTGGCGTCCCGGTGGATCGGCTCCTCGGGGCGAATGCGCGAGAGGATGAGCTGCGCGCGGCCCGCGATCACGGTGAGCAGGTTGTTGAAGTCGTGGGCGATCCCCCCGGCGAGGCGCCCGATCGCGTCCATCTTCTGTGACTGGCGGAGCTGCTCTTCCAGGTGGCGACGCTCCCCGATATCCTTGAGCACGCCGAGCGTGCCGACCTCCGCGCCGGCCGGGTCGCGGAGCATCGCGATCGACGCGCTGACCTCGACGCGGCGGCCGTCCCTCGCGAGGAAGCCGGTCTCGTAGCTCCGGAGCGGGCCCTCGAGGGCGAGGCGCTGTCTCACCGTCCGCGCCTCCTCGAGGCCGCCCGGGTAGAGGTTCGCCACCGCCTCTCCGATCATCTCGTCGGCGCGGCAGCCGAACATCGCCTCGGCTCCCCGGCTGAAGTAGGTCACCCGCCCGTCATCATCGGTGGTGATGATCGCGTCCGGGGAGTGGTCCGTGATGGACTGGAGGAAGTCCCGCGCGTCCCGGATCTCGCGGTAGAGAGCCGAGTTCTCGAGGGCCACCGCGCCCTGGCCCACGAACGCGGCGAGCAGGGCCAGCTCGTCCTCGGTGTAGGTACGGCCCGCCGCGTCGCCGAGCTCCAGCACCCCGATGATCCGGTCTCCCGCCTTGAGCGGCATCGCGAGCACCGAGCGGAAGGCGGCCGCGCGCACCTGCTCCGCGGCCCAGTCCGGCAAGGCGATCTTCGGGTCGGCGAGCACGTCGGGGGTCCAGACGCTCCGCTCCTCGGCCACCGCGCGGCCCACCGCGCCCTCGCCCACCATCACGCTCCGGCCGCGCCATGCCTCCGCGTCGCCGATGCCGGCGGCCGCGATGCAGAGGAGTCGCCCGGTCTCGCGCTCGAGGCGATAGAGCGTCGAATGGCGGGCGTCGAACACGCGAACCACCGAGGTCGCGATCTGGCGGGCCACGTCCGCGGGCTCGAGACCGCCGGCCAGCTCGCGCCCCGTCTCGATGAGGGCGGCGGCCGACATCTCGGTACGGCGTCGCTCGGTGATGTCCGAGTGGGCGATGACCGCGCCGCCCGCCTCGAGCGGAGTCACCGTGAGCATGAACCACCGCGGGTCGTCCGATCCGTGGCTGGCGTAGTCGAGGGTGAAGATCGTCAGCTCCCGCCGGAGCACGCGAGCGATACCCGCCGGCGCCCGGGGGCTCCGCGGGCAGCCCGCCATCGCCCCGTCGCGGCAGATCGCGAAGTAGTCCAGGCCCACTCCCTCCGCGACCGCGGGGCCGGCGCCGTTCTCCCGGCCGAAGCGCCGCCACGCCTCGTTCGCGGCCGCGATGACGCCCCGGTCGTCGACGATCACGGTCATCGCGGGGAGCGCATCGAGCAGGACCCGGCCCAGTCCACCGGCCCATGCGCCCGGCGTCGCCGGGTCCGCAACGGCACCGGTCGACGTCCCGCGCAGCGGTCCTCGACCACCACCCATGGTCACGCGCTGGTCCGCCAGGGCTCGATCTCCCGCGCTACACCGAGCGCTGGAACTCCCGCGCGGAGATCCCGTACCGCTTCATCTTTCCGTGCAGCGTGGTGTAGTTCGTGCGCAGCAACCGCGCCGCGTGGCTCTTGTTGCCGAGCGTGCTGGCCAGCGCGCGACGGATCGCCTCCGCCTCCGCCCGGGTCACCGCCGACTCGACGATCTGCCGGAGCGAGAAGAGCCCGACGCGCATCGGGGCGCGGCTCTCCGCCTGCGCATCGGCCAGCGGCGGGCGCGGAGCCTCGACGGCGGGCTGCGACGGAGCCACGAGATCGGGGACGGACATCCACATCGGGGCGGCCTCGAGAGTGTTCATGCCTTGCTCTCCTTCAGTGGTGGTCACGTGGTACGAAACCGCACTGGTAGCAGGGCAAGTGCAGTGCCATGGCGCTCGACCCGTGGTCGAGCGCCGGGCTCGAACGATCTCCGCTATTTAGGTGATCGACCGAGGGGGGCGCGGCCGGTGGAGACCGCGGGCAATAGCGGAGCGGCACCAGAGCTATGGCGACGGCGCCATAGGGAGCGAGCGAGGGATGACGCGGCCTAGCGGGGCGTGAAATCCCGGGCCGAGATGCCGTAACGCTTCATCTTCGAGTGGAGCGTGGTGTAGTCGGTCCGGAGCAGGCGCGCGGCCTGGCTCTTGTTGCCCTTGGTGGACTCGAGCGCGTGGCGGATGACTTCCCGCTCGGCCTGGACCGCGGCCAGCTCGGCGACCTCGCGCAGCGAGAGGTCCTCTCCCCCCGGCTCGGCGGCGGCGCGCGACGGCGCGGGGGCCGACGCGCTGAGGGCGGGGATGTGCTCGGGCGTCACCACGTCGGTCGCGAGCAGCGCCGCCTTGCGCACCACGTTGCGCAGCTCGCGGACGTTGCCGGGCCAGTCGTGGTGCAGCAGGACCTGCATGGCCTCGTCCGAGATCCGCCGCACCGGCCGGCGCAGCTCCATGCTCACCTCGTCGAGGAAGCGCTGTGAGAGGTGCATGATGTCCTCCCGACGGCTCCGCAGCGGGGGGAGGGCGATCGCGAACTCGCTGAGGCGGTAGTACAGGTCGGCGCGGAACCGCCCCGCTTTCACGCTCTCCTCCAGCTCGGAGTTGGTCGCCGCGATGATGCGCGCGTCCACCGCCACCGCCCGCGCGGCGCCGAGCGGGTTGACCTCGCGCTGTTCGAGAGCCCGCAGGAGCTTCGCTTGCGTGGCGAGCGGCACGTTTCCGATCTCGTCGAGGAACAAGGTCCCGCCCTTGGCCAGCTGGAAGTGACCCTCCCGGCGGGCCTGCGCCCCGGTGAAGGCGCCCCGCTCGTGCCCGAACAGCTCCGACTCCACGAGGGTCTCCGGGATCGCGCCGCAGTCGACCGCCACGAACGACGCCTGGCGGCGCGGGCTCTGCTGGTGGATCGCGCGCGCCACCAGCTCCTTGCCGGTCCCGGTCTCGCCCTGGACCAGTACCGTGAAGTTCGACTCCGCCACCTGGGCCACCTGCTGGATCACCTGCGCGATCGCCGGGCTGCCGCCCATGCGCTCGGCCAGCGAGCTGCCTTGCCCCTGCCGCTTCAGCTCCTCGATGCGCGAGTGCAGCCGGTGGCGCTCCACCGCGCGCTCGAGGGTCAGGATCAGCAGCTCCACGTCGAAGGGCTTGGTCAGGTAGTCGTAGGCTCCCAGCTTCATCGCCCGCACCGCGGTGGCCAGGTCGGCGTGGGCGGTGCAGATGATGACCGGGACCTCCGCGTCGAGGCGCTTGATCTCGGGCAAGGCGTCCATGCCGTTCATGCGCGGCATGCTCAGGTCCATCAGGATCACCGCGGGGCGCTCGCGCGGCACCGCCTGGAGGGCGGCGGCCCCGTCCGCGGCGGTGACTACCTCGTAGCCCTTGCTCTGGAGGACGGCCGCGAGGAGTGATCGGATCTCGGCCTCGTCGTCGACCACCAGGATCTTGATCACCGGCTCATCCCGTGGCGCGGAGCTGGTAGATCGCGACGTGGCGGATCGAGGCCACCGGCCGCGTCCCTTCCGCCACCAGGAGCAGGTCCAGCTCCACGAACTCGTGCCCCTTGCCCTGGAAGAGGTTCTTCACCTTGGCGCGGGTGGCCAGACGCTCGCCGAGCCGGGGCACGGTGAGATGCTGGCCGTGGCTCTCCACGTGGATCCACGGGCTCACCCGCACGTTGCGGTCCAGTGCCCGGTTGGCCTGGTCGAGGTAGAGCCCGGGGTGCGCGGGCGCGTCGGCACCCTGGTAGAGCGGCAGCGTGTCGGTCACCCGCGTGAGGAACGCGTCGATCACCGGCCGCTCGAGCAGCAGCTCGGGCGTGCCCAGGATCGTGTGCCCCGCGAGGTGGGCCCGGGTCGCCACCGGGCGCTCGGCGGGGAGCGGCGCGGCGGGATAGGCGGCCAGCTCCGGCAGCGCCAGCAGCGGACCCAGCGGCAGGCCCATCGTCGCGGTGGCGCACACCTCGTCCTCGTCGTTCACCACCCGGGCCTGGATCGTGACCTCGTCCTTGGAATGCGCGGCGACGCTCGTGCGCACCGTGACCGGCTGGCCGAAGTAGACGGGCTTGGCGAAGCGCACCGAGAACCGGCCGTGATCGAGCCAGGCGCCGCCGAGCGCGGCCACCACCGGGCGCGTCATCCACGCGTAGACCGTCACGCCGGGCACCAGCCCGCCGCGAAAACCGAACTCGCGGGCGAGCCCGTCCTCGTGGATCTTGTTCTCCCACGCGTCGTGCGTCGGGGTGGCGCTCACCCGGTATTCCGGGAGCTCGGTCCCCACGACGAGGGCGTCGAGGCTCATCCCGTCCTCAGGGCTTGGGACTGGTGCCGCCGTAGCCTCCGGCGAGATCCTGCTCCGCGTTCCACCGGACCCAGGTCGTCTCGAGCGGATCCACCGCGAGCGCGACCGGCTGCGCGGGAACGCCCGACGCGGGAACGACGAGCTGCTGCGGGCCCGTCAGTGTCCGCTCCCACTGCCGGTCCGGCCCCGCGCACACCGCGCTCCCGTGATGGACCTGCACGAGGAGGGCGCCGTCCGCGCTGCGTCGGAGCCCCACCCCGGCGCCGCGGACCGTGACCACCGCCGGCCCGGCCCGCACCTCGATCTGCGTCGGCGCGGGGCTGCCCGGCAGCACCGCGACCCAGAGCCATCCGCTGTCGAGCCGGATTCTGGTTGGGCCCGGCGTGGTCGCGGCTCCGTCGGAGGCCATCACCGCGATCTGCGAGCGCGAGCCGAGCCGCAACGCCTGACCGCTGGCGGTCCGGATGGTGACTCGCCCGCCCAGCTGGGTGCGGAGGCTGTCGCCTTCTCCCACCTCGGCGCGCAGGGCGGCGGGCGTCCACGCGGGCGTATCCTTCCGGTGCAGCTCGGCGACGCCGCCGAGCGTGACGAGCTGGGCGGGCAGCTCGCGCGGCTGCGCCCACGCTCCCGGAGCGACGGCACCGACGAGGAGGACGACCCCACCCAGGATGGCCGCCCGCAAGATCTTGGGCACGCTCAGACCTCCGTGGACTTCGGTTGGTGTCCCGCACAGCGTAGCACGGGCAGCCGTGGATACTTCGCAAACGCCGGGTCCCGGCTCGCGAGCGCGCAGAGCCAGAACGCGGATCCGCGTCCCGACACGATGCGGCGGCCGTGCGCGCAGTCGGCGCAGAGTCCGGGATCGTCGGTCGACGCGCGCGCCCCCGCCGCCGGCCCGGAAATGGCTAGCGGCCGGTGAAGCGCGGCGGCCGCGTGTCGAAGAAGGCCGCGCTTTCCTCGCACGCGTCGTCGGAGAAGGCCGCCCGCGTGGACTCGAGGGCCGGGAGCGTGGTGCCGCGGTCGGCCACCTCCACGAGCAGCACTAGCTCGCTCACTCCGGCTCCTCCTCGAGCAGCGCGAGGAACTGGCTCAGGATGCGCGCGGTGGCGCCCCAGACCAGGTCCTCGGCCGAGACCTGGTAGAAGAGGACCGGGTGGGGCTCGCCGTCCCGCTCCCACAGCTCGGTGCGGAAGATGGAGGGGTCGCGCAGGGTGGCCAGCGGCACCTCGATGACGCGCTCGATCTCGCGGCCGTCCGGCTTGAACTCGACCGGGTCCCGCACGATCCCCACCACGGGAGTGATCACGAAGTTGGTGGCCCGCGTCGGGGTGTCGTCGAGCAGGCCCAGCACCTCCACCGCCTCGGCGGGCAGCCGGATCTCCTCCCACGCCTCGCGCAGCGCGGTCTCGACGCGTGAGCCGTCGCTGGTCTCGACCACCCCGCCCGGGAACGAGAACTGCCCCTTGTGGTGAGGCACCCCGGACGTCTTCTTGGTGAAGACCAGGTGGGGTCCGCCGTGATCGGTGACCGGCACCAGCACCGCCGCCGAGACCAGGTCGCTCCGGTCGAGGGTCACGCGCGGGCGGCGGCTCAGCGCCGCGTCGAGGCGTCTCCGCAGGGCCTCCAGGTCCATCCCGCGGTCAGACGAACCGGCACGACACGCTGCCGAGGCGCGTGAAGGAGGCGCGCGCGGACTGGCCGGCGGTGGGACGCAGCACCTTCGAGATGGAGCCGGTCAGCACGATGTCCCCCGCGCGCAGGCCGCGGCCCATCCGGCCGAGCGTGTTGGCGGCCCAGGCGAGCGACACCAGCGGATTGCCCAGTACCTCGGCCGCGGTCTGGGTGGCGACGATCTGGCCATCCTGCTCGAACACGACGCCCTCGAGGGCCAGGTCGAGGCCGGCGAGCGGCGTGAGCGGCCGGCCCAGCACGATGGCGTTGGTGTACACACCGTCCGCGATCACGTCGACCCCGCGCGGGGTGCCGCTCAGGCGGAAGTCGATCAGCTCGAACGACGGCATCGCCCCCTCCACCGCGAGCAGCGCGGAGGCGGCGGTCACGCCCGGCCCGGCCAGATCCGCCTTGAGGAGGAAGGCCACCTCGACCTCCACGCCCGGCGCGATGAAGCGCGCGACGGGCACCGCGTCCCCGCTCCCGAAGACGCCGGAGCCGAGCAGGAAGCCCAGGACCGGCTCGGTCACCCCGTGCCGCTCCTGGAGCGCGGCGGTGGTGAAGCCCACCTTCCATCCGATCACGCGCTCCCCGCGCCCGATCAAGGCCTGCTCGAGCTCTCGCTGGAGGGCATACGCGCGCTCGAGCGTGAGATCGGGCGTGGATTCGCTCAGCGGGCTCGCCGGCCGGCGGCCCAGGCGACCCGCGAGGAGGTGCTCGACGGGAGAGGCGGTCACGGAGCGGCCCGGCTCAGCGGGCCACGGGTCGCGGCTGCAGTCGATCGACGACGGCGGCCAGGACCCCCGCAGCGCTCCCGCGCACCAGCAGGTCCGCCTGGCCGTCGTGCGGGGTCTCGGTCAGGTTCACGATCGCGAGGAGGGCGCCCGCATCCTTGGCGTGGAGCGGCATGTACGCGGCGGGGTAGACGACCAGCGACGAGCCCACCACCAGGAACAGATCGCTGGCCCGGGCGCGGCGCTCCGCCTCCTCCAGCTCCACCCGCGGCATCGCCTCGCCGAACATGATCGTGCGCGGCTTGATGATGCCGCCGCAGGGCGGATCGCACATCGGGATCGCCACGCCCGCGTCGAGCCACTCCTGCACGCGCTCCCGCTCGTACGCCTGCTCGCAGGTCAGGCAGCGCGCGCGGGTGGCGTTGCCGTGCAGCTCGATGACCCGATCGGCCGGAAGCCCCGCCCGCTGGTGGAGGTTGTCGATGTTCTGGGTGATGACGCAGTCGAGCTTGCCGAGCCGCCACAGGGTCACCAGGGCATGGTGGCCGGGATTCGGCTCGGCCCGCCGGATGACCGGGAAGGTGGTACGGCCGAGCTCCCAGTAGCGGCGCCGGCCGGCCTCGCTCCCCATGAAGTTCTGGAAGGTGAACTCGTTGGGATCGAAGCGGTCCCAGACCCCGCCCGGACTGCGGAAGTCGGGGATGCCCGACTCGGTGCTGACGCCGGCGCCGGTGAACGCGACGATGCGGCCGGCGCTCGAGACGAAGTCGGCCAGCCGCTCGACTTCGGACGACATCACGAGCGGCGCTTCTTCTTCGCTTTCGAGGCTTTCCTGGCCGGCCGCTTCTTGGCCGCTTTAGGCTTGGTCTTGGGCCGGGCGGGAGTCGGGCGGACCTTCGGTCGGCTGGCCAGATGTGCCTCGTTCCGGGTCCCGACGCCGCCCCGCATCCGGGGTCCGCTCGCGATGGCCTTGATCCACGCGGCGAGATCGGCGGCCAGCTCGGGGTAGGCGTGGTCGCGGTAGGTCTCGAGCGCCCGGAGGGCGGCCGGGTCCTTCCACGGCTTGAGCACGAACGGCGCCTCCGGATCCTGCAGGTCGAAGGGCGCCTCGGTGGCCATGGTCATCACGATGTAGCGCCGGGTCAGCTCTGGCATGTCGATCGCCTCGCGTCGCTCACAGCGGGCCGCCGCGCGCCCGCCCGTCGCGCGCTCAGGGCTGGGAGAGAACCGCGGCCGCGGAAACCGATCCGGGGCCGCCCAAGTCATGGGCCAGCCTCATGTCCGCGCCGGCCACCTGCATCCGGCCGGCGCCCACGAGCTGGTCGTGCGTGATCGCCACTGCGCCCCCGAGTCCACTCACCGCCCTCTCCCTCCGACGCCCGTCGTCCGTCCGAGCCGTCCAAGCCTACTCTGGCGTTGCCCGGAGGTGCAAGCCTCGTGTCCTGTGGCAGAATCGCGCCATCATGCGCGCGATGCTGTTGCGGACGCAGGCACCCGTCGCGACCGCGCCGCTCGAGCGAGCCGAGGTCACCCCGCCGGCCCCGGGGTTCGGGGAGATGCGGGTGCGGGTCCGCTGCTGCGCGACCTGCCGCACCGACCTGCACATCGTCGAGGGAGATCTCGCGCCCCGCCGCCTGCCGATCGTGCCCGGCCACCAGGCCATCGGCACCGTCGAGGAGCTCGGCCCGGGCGCGGAACGATTCCACCCCGGCGACCGGGTGGGCATCGCGTGGCTCCGCTCGACCTGTGGTACGTGTGCCTTCTGCACGGCCGGGCGGGAGAACCTGTGCGAGCGCTCGCACTACACGGGGTGGACCGACGATGGCGGCTACGCGGAGTACTGCTGCGTGCCCGAGGCGTTCGCCTACGCCATCCCGCCCGGGTTCGACGACGCGGAGGCCGCGCCCCTGCTCTGCGCCGGCATCATCGGCTACCGGGCCCTGCGACGGAGCCAGCTCGCGCGGGGCGGGCGCCTCGGCCTCTACGGCTTCGGCTCCTCGGCCCACATCACGCTGCAGATCGCCCGGCACTGGGGCTGCCCGGTGTACGTCTCCACCCGTGACGCCGCTCATCGCCGTCTGGCCCTCGCCCTGGGCGCCCGCTGGGCGGGAGGGCCCGGCGAGGCGCTCCCGGAGCGCGTGGAGTCGGCCATCGTCTTCGCGCCGGCCGGCGACCTGGTCCCGGTCGCGCTGCAGAACCTCGAGAAGGGCGGGACGGTGGCCCTGGCCGGCATTCACATGACCGACGTGCCCGCGATGGCCTACGAGCCGAACCTGTTCTGGGAGAAGACGCTCCTGAGCGTCACCGCGAATACCCGGAGCGACGGCCACGAGCTCCTGGCCGAGGCCGCCGCCATCCCGATCCGGCCACGGATCACGCGCTACGCGCTGGCCGACGCCAACGCCGCGCTGCAGGCCTTGGCCGGGGATCGCGTGGAAGGCACCGCGGTCCTGATGGTCGACTGAGGCCCGACCGGCCTTCCAGTAGCCGGCTACCCGAGGCCGAGGAGCCGGGGGACCACGAGGGTGACCCAGGGCACCAGAATCACGACGAGGAGCCCCACGCACATCATGTAGACGTAGGGCATCATCGCGCGGGTCGCGCGGTCGCCCGGGATGTTGGCGATCCCGCACGCGATGAAGAAGCCGACGCCGATCGGGGGCAGGAACAGCCCGATGCCGGTGGCCGCGACCACCACCGTGCTGTAGTGGATCACGTCGATGCCGAGCCGGGTCACCACCGGCATGAAGGTCGGCAGCAGGATCACCACCGCGGGCAGCCCTTCCAGCACCGCGCCCAGCACGATGAACAGCAGCGCGGTCAGGGCGAGGAACACGAGGTTGCCGCCGGGCACCGCGAGCATCGCCTTCAGCAGGAGCTGGGGGATCTGCTGCACCGCGAGCACCCACGCCACCACCGCGGCGGTGCCGAGGAGGAAGCAGACCGCGGCGGTCACCACCGCGCTGTGCACGAGGATGCGCGGCAGGTCGGCCCAGGCGATCTCGCGGTACACGAAGACGCCGACGATGAAGGCGTAGATCACCGCGAGCACCGCGGCCTCGGTCGGGGTCACGACCCCGCCCAGGATGCCGCCGAAGATGATGGCGGGCAGGCCGAGCGGGATGACCGCGTCGGCGAAGGCGCGCCGGATGTCGCCCCAGGACGCGCGCGCCCGCGCCTCGATGCCGCTCCGGCCCGCGTCGTACCAGATGTAGGCCATGATCGCGAGGGCCAGCACCACCGCGGGCAGGAACCCGGCCGCGAAGAGGGCGGCCACCGAGACGTTGGCGACCGAGCCGATCACGATCATCAGGATGCAAGGCGGGACCAGGATGCCCATCGCGGAGGCGGCCGACACCACCGCCACCGCCTGCTCGGGCCGGTAGCCCGCGCGCAGCATCGGCGGGATCATGGTGGAGCCGATGGCGGACACGTCGGCCACCGTGGAGCCGGAGATCCCGGAGAAGATGTACTCCGCGACCACCACCGCCATCGAGAGCCCGCCCCGGATCCAGCCCACCAGCACCTGGGCCAGGCGGACGAGGCGCACCGCGATGCCGCCGGTCTCCATGAAGGCGCCGGCCAGGATGAAGAGCGGGATCGCGAGCAGCACGAACGAGTCCACCCCCTCGAAGATCTGCTTGACGATCACGGTGAGCGGGTACTCCCCGCTCCACCAGAGGCCGATGAAACCGGCCACCCCGATGACGAAGGCCACCGGGATTCCCAGCAGGAGAAGGACCACGAAGGAGACCGCGATGATCGGGATCATGCCGCGGCCGGGCCCGGCACCCCGCGGAGGGCGCGCCAGAGGTGCGGCAGGCTGTAGAGGATGATCAGGACGCCCCCCGCCGGCACCGACAGGTAGACGTACTGCTTGGAGAGGCCCATCACCGGCGTGCGCTGGAACTGGCCCAGCTCCACCAGCTTCCAGCCCTGCTGGATCAGGAGCAGGCCGAACCCCATCACCACCAGCACCCCGACCACGTGGGCGACCCGCCGAAGGCCGGGCGGGAAGCGGTCGACCAGGAGGTGCAGGCGGAAGTGGGCGCTGCGCCGTACCCCCACCGCCGCGCCCAGGAACACGATCCACACGAAGAGGAGGCGGGCGATCTCGTCGTACCAGGTGAACGTGCGGGCCATCACGTAGCGGGAGAAGACCCCGAGAAATACGTCCGCGCACAGCACCACCATCATCACCAGCAGCAGGCCCTCGACGACCTGCGAGAGCGCCCGGGCCACCACGGACTACTTCGACGCCGCCTGGACCGCCGACCGGAGCCGGGTCATGAACTCCTTGCCCACCTGGCCTTCGACGTAGTCGTAGGCCGGCTTCATGAGGGCCTGGAACGCCCGGATGTCCTTCACGTCGTTGATCTGTACCCCCGCCTTCTTCATCACCTCGAAGTCGCTCTTCTCCTTCTCGACCTCGAGACGACGGTGGAGCTGGCAGGCGTCCTTCATCGAGTCGTCCACCACTTTCTGGACGTCGGCGGGAAGGGCCTGGTACTTCTTGAGGTTCATGAACCACGCGATCGGCGGGTACGAGTGCCGGGTCAGCGAGTAGTACTTGGTCACTTCCTGGAACTTGTCCGAGGTGAACGTGAACGACGGCAGCTCCATCCCGTCGATCGTCCCCTGCTTCATCGCGAGGTACACCTCCACGTAGGCCATCGGCACCGGGTTCGCGCCCATCGCCTTCATCATGGCCACGTAGGTCGGCGACTCCTGGACGCGGATGGTCTGCCCCTTCATGTCGTCGGGAGTGACCACCGGGCGCTTGTTGGACATCATGTTGCGAAAGCCCCACCCGCCGCCGAAGCAGAAGGCCTTCAGGTTCTTGCTCTCCATCTTCTTGAGCAGCTCCTGCCCGAGGGGCCCGTCCATGACCTTCCACACCTGCTCGCGGGTCGACCAGAGGAAGGGCAGGTCGAGGGCCTGGTAGAGCGGCTCGAACATGCCGCCCACCGGCGCGCTGCCGATCGCGACCACGTCGATGGTGCCGAGCTGCACGCCCTCGAGATGCGCGCCTTCTCCCTTGGCCAGCGCGTTGGCGATGTGGACGTCGACCTTGATCCGGCCCCGGCTCTTCTCGGCGAGCTGCTTGGCGAATTGCTCCATGGTGTCGTTCACCGGGTTGCCACCCGCGGTCACCGTGCCGGCCTTCCACACGTACTGAGGCGCGGGCTGGGCCGGCGCGACGGAGGCCGAGCCCACGACCGCGATCGAGGAAAGAGCCAGCCCGAGAGCCAGGCGACGGTGCATGGTCAGTTCTCCTCGAGATCGAAGTGCGCGCGGAGCGGGGTCGGGTCGCGTCATCGGGAGCCGCCTCTGTGTAACACGCGGGCTCCTGGAGGGTCAAGGCGGGGAGCCCCTGGACTTCGGCCCCGGCCCGGGGCAGGCTGGGGTCGCCGCCGCTGCCGCGGCCCACACTCGCCCCACCACGGAGGAGAGCACGATGACGGACCCGACTCTCGATGGGCTGCACGGACGCCTGGAGCGCCTGGAGCGCGAGGTCACGTGGTGGCGCCGCGCGGGCATCGCGGCGCTGGCCTGCGTGGGACTGCTCGGCGCGGTGGCGGCCACCGTCAGCACCAGCCCGGACGAGGTGAAGACGCGCCGGCTGGTGATCACCGACGGCGACGGGCGCGCGCGCGCCGTCTTCACGGTGGACGATAGCGACCGCACGCGCCTCTCGCTCACCGATCGCGACAACGGCACCACCGCCGATCTCACCGTGGTCCCCGGGCAGTCCGCCGCGCTCTCCCTCGCCCGCGCGGGAGCCCAGGCGCAGCTCGCCGCCACCGGCGACAACGGTCAGCTCTCGGTCGGCACGCGCGGCCAGCGCGGATGGCTGGTCGCGGCCCCGAGTGGGTCGAGCCTCGGGCTCGGCAACGAATCGGGCAAGCCGCAGGTCTCGCTCGCCACCAGCCCCACGCTTGCCCCCAGCCTGCTGCTCTCGGACCGCGACGGCAACGCGGTGTGGAAGGCCCCGTAGACGAAAATCGTCGCTTTTCTAGACAATTTGTAAGCGCGGGGGCGCGCTCGGACCCGTGTTATCAGCCGGTTAGACCCTCCGCTCCGTGGCATTCCTCTTGCTCGATCCGTCACCCTTTGGAGCACCTTCATGCCCCAGGGACCGATCAATCGTGAGGTGGCGTTCGCCGGCCAGCAGGTCCGGCGCAAGGTGATCTTCGCCCTCACCCTCTGCTCGGTCCTCCCGCTGCTGCTCCTCACCTATGCCTTCAGCACGCCGGTCCGCGAGCTGCTGGGCCCGCTCGCCGGGCTGGCCGACCTGATCAGCATCCCGGCGCTCCTGGTCTTCACCGCGATCCTGATGGCGGGCGGCGCCTTCGTGGTGTGGGACATCGCGACCGCGCTGTCGCGCGCGGCGCAGATCAGCAACGAGGAGAACCCGGAGCTGCCCGCCGAGCCCGGCCGCAAGGACGAGATCGGCACCCTCATGAGCTCCTTCGCGCGCATGCTCGCGACCATCGAGCAGCAGTCGCAGGAGATCAACGAGTTCCCCCGCCGGCTCGACCAGCTGATCCGCGAGGCCTTCCGCGACTCCCTGACCAGCCTTCCTAACCGGGCGCTCTTCATGGACCGTCTCTCTCACGCCCTCACGCGCGCCGAGCGGGCGGGGACGAACCTGGCCGTGCTCTTCCTCGACCTTGATCGCTTCAAGATCCTGAACGAGACCCTCGGCCACGAGGTCGGCGACCGCCTGCTGGTAGAGGTCGGGCATCGCATCGCCGCGTGCCTGCGACCCGAGGACACCGTGGCCCGCCTGGGCGGCGACGAGTTCGGCCTGCTCCTCGAGGACACCGCCGACCTGGCCGGCGCCACCGCGGTGGCGGAGCGGGTCTCCACCGAGATCCAGCGTCCCTTCGTGGTCGAGGGCCGCGACGTCCTGATCTCGGCCAGCATGGGCATCGCCCTGACCGCGGGCGGCTCCATGCAGCCCGACGATGTACTCCACAACGCGGATCTCGCGATGTACCAGGCGAAGGCCGAGGGACGCGGGCGCTACGAGCTGTACCAGCCGGGGCTCAGCGTGTCCACCCGCGAGCGCCTGGATCTGCAATCGGACCTCCGCACCGCGGGCGCCCGCCAGGAGCTGACCCTGCGCTATCAGCCGGTGGTGACCCTCGCGACCCTCCGACCCGTCGAGGTCGAGGCTCTCATCCGGTGGGATCACCGGCGTCGCGGGGCCCTGCTCCCTGCCGACTTCATCGCGCTATCCGAGGAGACCGGGTTGATGGTGCCGATGGGCCAGTGGGTCCTGCGCGAGGCCTGTCGCCAGACCCGGGCCTGGCAGGGTGACGGCTCGGCGACGCCACCGCTGGTGGTGGGCGTCAACCTCTCGGCGAGCCAGTTCGAGCGCGACGCGCTGCCGGAGGAGATCGCCACCATCCTGCGCGAGACCGGCCTCCAGCCGACCCGGCTGCAGCTGGAGGTCAGCGAGGCGGTCCTGATGCGCGACGACCCGCGCATGCTCCACCGCCTGGAGGCCCTCAAGGGCATCGGGGTGCGGCTCGCCATCGACGACTTCGGCACCGGATACGCCTCGCTCTCCTACCTCAAGCGACTGCCGGTGGACTGCCTGAAGATCGACCGCTCGCTCGTCAAGGGCGTGGGTAGCGACACCGAGGACACCGCGATCGTCCGCGCGGTGGTGACCCTCGCCCGCAGCCTCGGCATCGTGGTGACCGCGGAAGGCGTGGAGACCGCCGAGCAGCTCTTCCAGCTGCGCGCCCTCGGCTGCGAGCAGGGCCAGGGATACTACTTCGCCCGGCCGGTCTCCGCCGACCGGCTGCCCGAGCTGCTCTCCAGCCTCGACGCCGACGATCGGCACGGGAGTCCCTCATGTCTTGGGTAGCGCTCCGGGCCTTGCTGCGCACCATTCTCATCCGCCTGGCCGGGATCGCGGTCTTCACCGGCGCCCTCGGCCTCGGGTTGGGCTGGCTCCTCGACGTGGTGGTCTCCGAGCCGGAGTGGACCGAGACCGCGGCGATCGCCCAGCGGGCGGTGGATCGCAGCGGCCTGCCGGAGCTGCTGGCCGGCCAGAGTGCACGCAGCCCCAAGCGCTGGGCCGACGAGAGCGCCCGCTTCGTGCGCGAGCTGCCGGGCATCGTGCAGATCAAGGTGTGGGATCCGCAGGGCAACGTGGTGTGGGCGGTGCAGTCTGGGGCGATCGGGCAGCACTCCGAGGGCCAGGAGATGCGCGACGCCCTCGCGGGCCGGGTGGCGGTGCGGTTCACCGCGCTGGCGCCGCCCAACGCCGCCGCCGAGAACTTCGTCGCGCCCAATGTGGCCGACCTGTACGTGCCGGTCTACAGCCCGGGCGCGGCCCGCGTGGTCGGGGTGGTGGAGCTGTCCCAGGTGCCCTTGCGCATGGACGCGGCGCTCGAGCGGTGGAGCCAGGTCGCCTGGATCATCGCGCTGGCCACCGGCGGCGGCCTCTGCCTGATCCTGCTGCCCGCGGCGTGGCGGAGCCACCGCCGGATGCGCGCGGAGGCCAGCTCGACGGCCCAGCGCTCGGCCCACCGCACCCAGGAGCTGCAGCGCACGACCGAGCAGCTCCGGGAGGCCCTGAAGGCGGTCAAGCAGCGCGCGGAGGAGACCGACCGGATGCTGGAGGTGACGGAGGCCATCGGCTCCGCGCTCGAGCAGAAGCAGCTCTTCGAGGTCATCGCCCACGGAGCCGCGCGCGCCTGCCGTGTCGACCGCTGCTCGATCTTCCTGCGCGACAAGTCGGGCCAGCTCATGGTGCCGGTGAGCTCGCAGCTCGCCGACCAGTCCACCGCGGAGACGAGCGGCGACGGCGCCGAGTCCCTGCGCGCCCTGGCGCTCGAGGAGATGCCGCCCTTCCTGCTGGAGGCGGTGCGCCGCCAGGAGCCGGTGGTCATCTCCGATCCCGGAAGCGACCCGCGGGTGCCCGAGGGCTGGGTCGGTCTCTTCCAGGCCAAGTCCGCGCTGGTGGTGCCGCTCATCCACCAGGGCCGCACCGCCGGCGTCCTCATCCTGGACCACCTGAAGACGCTGCACGTCTTCACCGAGGAAGAGATCCGGCTCGCCAATACCCTGGCCGCCCAGGCCGCGGTCGCGCTCGAGAAGGCGCGCCTCTACGACGAGATCCAGCAGCGCCTGCAGCAGACCGAGACGCTGCTCGCGGTCAGCCAGGCGATCGGCTCGGCTCCGGACCTCACCGAGGCCATTCGCCGGACGACCCGCGAGATGGTGCGCATCCTGGGCGCCGACGCGGGCGTCGCGTGGTGCGTGACTCGCGGCGGGGACCGCTTCATCCCGCTCGCCGGCTACCACGTGCCGCGGGAGCTACGCGAGCCGCTCTCTGGCCTGCCCCTGGCCCCCGACGATCCGCTCATCGACCTGGTCAAGCGGCTCCGCACCGCGCTGCAGTCGAGCAACAGCAAGACGGATCCGCGCTTCAACCAGCCGGCCCTGAACCTGATGCCCCACACCTCGCTCCTGGTCCAGCCGGTCCAGGTCAGCGACGAGCTGCTCGGCATCTTCGCCATCGCCTGGGTCCGCGAGGCCCACGCCTTCACGATGGACGACATGCGCCTGGCCGACGGCATCGCCAAGCAGGCCGCGGTGGCCATCGAGCTGCACCGCACCCAGCGGCACATCATCGAGCAGGAGCGCCTGAACGCGGTCGGCAAGATGGCGAGCGGCCTCGCCCACGACTTCAACAACGCGCTGGTACCGATCTCCGGTTACGCGGAGATGCTGCTCGAGCACCAGGAGATCCTCCAGGAGCCGGCCAAGGCCACCAAGTACCTGCAGCTGATCATGACCGGCGTGGAGGACGCGGCCAGCGTGGTGAGCCGCCTGCGGGAGTTCTACCGCAAGCGCGAGGAGGGCGAGACCTATCGCCCGCTCTCCCTCAACCAGATGGTCGAGCAGGCGGTGGCCCTCACCCGGCCCCGGTGGCGCGACGAGGCCCTCGGCAGCGGCCGCACGATCCTGGTCGAGGCGGACATGCGGCCGATTCCCAAGATCCTGGGCAGCGAGTCCGAGCTGCGTGAGCTGCTGACCAACCTCATCTTCAACGCGGTCGACGCGATGCCGGACGGCGGCAACATCCGGATCCGGACCGGCATGCGCGAGGCGCCGGCCGGCGAGGAGCCGCGCACGACCCCGCCGGTGCCCCAGGTGTTCCTCGAGGTGAGCGATACCGGTACCGGAATGACCGAGGAGGTCCGGCGGCGCTGCCTCGAGCCGTTCTTCTCGACCAAGGGCGAGCGCGGAACCGGCCTGGGGCTGCCAATGGTGTTCGGCATCGTCAAGCGCCACCGGGGCACGCTCGACGTCGAGAGCGCGGTCGGGAAGGGCACCACCTTCATCCTCCATCTGCCCGCCGACGCGGTCCAGACCCGCGAGGTGCAGCAGCGCACCCAGGCGCCGAGCGGCCCGCTCCACGTGCTGGTGGTCGACGACGAGCCGATCGCCCGGGACGTGCTCACCGAGTACCTGACCGGCGACGGCCACACCGTGCAGACCGCGGTCAACGGGCGGGACGGCTTCGAGAAGTTCAAGGCGGGCCGCTTCGCGGTGGTCATCACCGATCGGGCGATGCCGGAGGTCGGCGGCGACCAGCTCGCGGCCATGATCAAGGAGGCGTCTCCCACCACCCCGGTCGTCCTCCTCACCGGATTCGGCGACCTGATGAACGCGGCGGGCGAGAAGCCGGACGGCGTGGACCTGGTCGTGAAGAAGCCGATCCGGCTCGGCACCCTCCGCGAGGTCCTGGTCAAGATGACGGACCCGCGGGCCGCGGCGGCGGCCGCGGCCGCCCGCTGAGCAGGCCCCCTGCCCCCCGGGCTCGCCTAGCCCACCATCGATTCGGGCCGGACCTCCCGGTCGAACTCCTCCGCGGTCAGGTAGCCGAGTTTCACCGCGGCTTCCTTGAGGGTGAGTCCCTCGGCGTGCGCCTTCTTGGCGATTCCGGCGGCCCGATCGTAGCCGAGCCGGGGAGCGAGCGCGGTGACGAGCATGAGGGAGCGCTCGACCAGCGCCCGGATCCGCTCGCGATCGGGCTCGATGCCCTGCGCGCAGTGGGTATCGAACGAGGCGCAGGCGTCGGCCAGCAGCCGCACCGAGTTCAGCACGTTGTGGATGATGAGCGGCTTGTAGACGTTCAGCTCGAAGTGGCCGGACGCGCCGCCGAAGCCGACCGCGACGTCGTTGCCCAGAACCTGGGCGCAGACCATCGTGAGCGCCTCGCACTGGGTCGGGTTGACCTTGCCGGGCATGATCGAGCTTCCCGGCTCGTTCTCGGGGATTCGCAGCTCGCCGATCCCGCAGCGGGGCCCCGAGGCGAGCCAGCGCACGTCGTTGGCGATCTTGGTGAGGGCGCCGGCCAGGGTCCGCAGCGCGCCGTGCGCGCCCACGAGCGCGTCATGGGCCGCCAGCGCCTCGAACTTGTTGGGCGCCGACACGAACGGCCGCCCGGTCAGGTCCGCGATCGCGCGCGCCGCCCGCTCGCCGAAGCCGCGTGGGGCGTTGAGCCCGGTGCCCACCGCGGTGCCCCCCAGCGCCAGCTCGTGAAGCCCCGGCATCGCGGCCCGGATCTGGCCGAGGGCGCGGTCGAGCTGGCTCGCCCAGCCGGAGATCTCCTGCCCGAGGGTCAGCGGCACCGCGTCCTGGAGGTGGGTGCGGCCGATCTTGACGATGTCGGCGAAGGCCCGTGACTTGGCCCGCAGCGTGTCGCGCAGGCTCGTCACCGCGGGGACGAGCCGCCCCTCGATCTGCTCCACCGCCGCGATGTGCATCGCGGTCGGAAACGTGTCGTTGGAGGACTGGCTGCGGTTGACGTCGTCGTTGGGGTGCACCGGCTGCTGCGAGCCGAGCCGCCCGCCCAGGATCTCGATGGCCCGGTTGGCGATCACCTCGTTGGCGTTCATGTTGGTCTGGGTACCGCTGCCGGTCTGCCAGACCGACAGGGGGAAGTGCGCGTCCAGGCGCCCCTCGATCACCTCGTCGGCGGCCGCCACGATGGCCCGCGCCTTGTCCTCCGGCAGCAGGCCGAGCTCGCGGTTCACGAGCGCGCAGGCCTTCTTGAGGATGCCGAGGGCCCGGATGATCTCGCGCGGGAACCGATCGTCGCCGATGCGGAAGTGCTCGAGCGACCGCTGGGTCTGGGCACCCCAGTAGCGGTCGGCGGGCACCTCGATCGTCCCCATCGTGTCCCTCTCGGTCCGGGTCGTGGTCATGGATTCCTCCTCGGGGTTGCTTGAGCGCGGGGGTTGCTTGAGCGCGTCCTCGCCATCGCATAGTATCGGGCGCAGGGAGAGCATACAAATGGACTGCTGCGCTCACGAAGGCCCGGCCGCGGGCGACGCGCGCTTCGACCTCCAGCGGGTGGCCGACGGCGTCCACGTCGCGGTGGCCGCCCCCGCCTACAAGGTCAACTCCAACACCGCGATCATCGAGAGCGACGACGGGGTCGTCATCGTCGACACCCATTCCAAGCCCTCCGCCGCTCGCGTGATCGTGGATCGCGTGCGGGAGCTCACCGCCAAGCCGGTCCGATTCGTGGTCAACACCCACTTTCACTGGGACCACTGGCACGGCAACGAGGTCTACCCGGCCGCCTACCCCGGCGCCGAGATCATCACCAACCAGCTCACACGCGAGGCGATGGTCAAGAAGGGCCTCAAGCGCATCCAGGACCACGCGCGGCAGGTCCCCGCCGAGGTGACCCGGCTCCGGAGCGAGCTGGCCGCGGCCACCACCACCGAGCAGCGGGCGAAGCTGCAGGCGGATCTCCGGCTCGCCGAGTCCTACCTGGCCGAGGTGCGGGCGCTCAAGCCCGCCCTGCCCACCATGGCCTTCGAGCGCACCATGAAGCTCTACCGCCGCGACCGCGAGATCCACCTGCTCTACCTGGGCCGCGCCCACACCGAGGGCGACGTCTTCGTCTACCTGCCGAAGGAGCGCACCGTCATCACCGGCGACGCGGTCATCGGCTGGACGCCCTACATGGGCGACGGCTATCCGGAGGACTGGGTCACCACCATCGACCGGCTGGCCGAGCTCGACTTCGACACGATCGTCATGGGCCATGGCAACCCGGCCGGCCGGGACTGGCTGCGCACGTTCCGGGGCTACATCCACGATATGGTGGAGGCGGTGCGCAAGGAGGTCGGCACCGGCGCGAGCCTGGACGAGGTCAAGCAGCGGGTGCCCGCGCGCCTGGCCCCGACCTACGAGAAGGCCTTCGCGACCTACGAGCACTACCGCCCGTGGCGCGCGGGGCTCCTCGCCAACATCGAGCGCACCTACGCGATGGTGAGCTGAGTCGCATGGCGGAGACCGACCTCTTCAACCCGCTCTCGCCCGCCTTCCACGCCGACCCCTACCCGTTCTACCGGCACCTGCGCGAGACCGATCCCGTCCACCTGAGCGCGCTCGGCCTCTGGATCCTGACCCGCTACGAGGACTGCGCCACGTCCCTGCGCGACCCGCGCTTCGGACGCGACGGCTTCGAGGCCATCCTCTCGGCCCAGTACGGTGAGGAGTCCGAGACGGGCCGCCTCCCGCGCTCCATGCTCTTCCGCGACCCCCCGGACCATACCCGCCTGCGGGCGCTCGTGAACCGGGCGTTCACCCCGCGGGTCATCGAGGGCATGCGCGGGCAGATCCAGGGGGTGGTGGACCTGCTGCTCGATCGGGTGGAGCGGCACGGGAGGATGGACGTCATCGGCGACCTCGCCTACCCGCTCCCGGTGACCGTCATCTGCGACATGCTGGGAGTGCCGGCCGGCGACCACGAGCAGATCAAGGAGTGGTCGTCCGACATCATCCGGAGCCTGGACGCCATCGGCATGCCGTCCGACGCGTCGATCGTGGAGCGCGGGCGAATCGGCCGACGCGGGATCGCGGACTACTTCCGCGCGCTGCTCCCCGAGCGCCGCCGCCACCCGCGCGCGGACCTGCTCTCCTCGCTCATCGCGGTCGAGGAGCAGGGCGACCGCCTCACCGAGGGCGAGCTGCTCGCCACCTGCGTGCTGCTCTTCATCGCGGGTCACGAGACCACCGTGAACCTGATCGGCAACGGCCTGCTCGCCCTGCTCCAGCACCCGGCGGAGGCCGAGCGCCTGCGCCGCGAGCCGGCCCTCGTGGGCAGCGCGGTGGAGGAGCTGCTGCGCTACGACAGCCCGGTGCAGCGGACGGCCCGGATCACGAACGCCGACGTGGAGCTGGGAGGCAAGACGATCCCGAAGGGCGCCTTCGTGGTCACCGCGATCGGGGCGGCCAACCGCGATCCCGCGCACTTCCCGGATCCGGATCGACTGGACGTCGCCCGCGCCGACAATCGCCACATCGCCTTCGGCTTCGGCATTCACTTCTGCCTGGGCGCCCCGCTCGCGCGCGTGGAGGGCCAGCTCGCGCTGGGGACGCTGCTGCGACGGATGCCGCGGCTGCGGCTGGCCGAGGAGGCGCTCACCTGGCGGGAGTCCTCGACGCTCCGCGGCCTGAAGGCCCTCCTCGTCGAATTCTGACCCCCCTTTCCCACGAGGGGGAGAGGGGGTAGGGCGAGGCGCTACAGGGGTGAGAGGCTACTTCAGACCGTCGACGCCCGCCTTCGCCACCTGACCATCCTGCGGCGCGGTGCCCCCGGAGACTCCGATGGCGCCGATGATCTTGCCGTCCGCCATGAGCGGGATCCCACCCTCGATCGGGCTCGCTCCGGTCAAGCGCAGCAAGCGGAGGTTGGCGCCCCCCTGGGCGATCGCATCCTCGAAGACCTTGGTGGGCCGACGGAACGCGACGGCCGACCAGGCCTTGTCCCGGGCGACGTCGACGCTCCCGAGCTGCGTGCCGTCCATGCGCTGCATCATGACGACGTTGCCGCCCGAGTCGAGGATGGTGATCACCATGCCCCAGCTGTTCTTCTTGGCCTCGGCCTCCGCGCCGGCCATCACCTTCTTGGCCTGCTCGAGCGTGATCGGAGTCCCGTAGGCGGGCGGCGGGGGCGGCGCCTGGGCGGCGGCGCCGCCGGCCGTGAGCGTGAGGGCTTGGCCAGGATCGACGCGCCCGCCTCGAGGCCACGCTCCTCGCTCGACAGGCCATAGTGAGCCGGCACCACCACGAACCCGGACATGAAGAGGACGTGGATGCCGGGACGGAGCTTCCTGGCCTTCTCCGACAGGAAGGCGCTGGACGCGGGTCCCAGCACCTCGCAGATCTTCTCGTGCAGCCGGGCGCCGGTGAAGGGCTTGGCCAGGATCGACGCGCCCGCCTCGAGGCCACGCTCCTCGCTCGACAGGCCATAGTGAGCCGGCACCACCACGAACCCGGACATGAAGAGGACGTGGATGCCGGGACGGAGCTTCCTGGCCTTCTCCGACAGCATGCCCGGCATCACCACGTCGGTGATCAGGAGGTCGATCCGGCCCGGCTGCGTCTCCAGAACCCGCAGGGCTTCCTCGGGGCTGGTGGCCGGCAGGACCTCGTACCCCTTCAGCTCCGCGAAGTCCTGCACCATCTCGACAATCTGCTCGTCGTCGTCGACCACCAGGAGTGTCTGCATGGTTGCATGCGCCCCAGCACGTACGATAGCAGCAGCGGGAGCACACTCGTTGTCGCGGCCGGCCCACTACAGCAGTGTGCCCCGCAGCACCAGGTACGCGACCGAGAAGTAGATGACGAGGCCGGTCACGTCGACCAGGGTGGCCACGAACGGAGCCGAGGCGCTCGCGGGGTCGAAGCCCACCCGGCGGAGGATGAACGGCAGCATCGATCCGGCGAGGGAGCCGAACATCACCACGCCCACGAGGGCTCCCCCCACCGTGGTCGCGATCAGCGGCCAGTGCGGCCCGTAGTCGTAGAAGCCGAGGACTTGCCACGCGGAGATCCGCACGATGCCGATGGCGCCCAGGATGGCGCCCAGGGCCACGCCCGCGGGCACCTCCCGCACCGCGATCCGCCACCAGTCCGCCACCGTGACCTCGCGGAGCGCCAGCGCCCGGATGATCAGCGAGGTGGCCTGCGAGCCGGAGTTGCCGCCCGAGCTCATGACGAGCGGGATGAAGAGGGTGAGCACGATGGCCCGGCTCAGCTCGCCCTCGAAGTACTGCATCGCGGTGGCGGTGAGCATCTCGCTCAGGAAGAGCGCGCAGAGCCAGCCCGCCCGCTTCCGGATCATGGTGCCGAAGCCGATCTTGGTGTACGGCTCGTCGAGCGCCTCGACACCGCCCAGCTTGTGCAGGTCCTCGGTCTGCTCCTTCACCATCGCGTCGATCATGTCGTCCACTGTCACGATGCCGAGGAGGTGCCCGCCCTCGTCGACCACCGGCACCGCCAGCAGGTCGTACTTGGCGATCAGGCGCGCGGTCTCCTCCCGGTGGGTCCACGGGCCCACCGTCACCGGCGGGTGCCGCTCGCCCACCTCGAGCAGGGTGCGCGCGGGATCGGCCATCACCAGCTCGCGGAGCGTGACCACGTGCACGAGACGGCGATCGACCGGATCGAGCACGTACACCGCGTAGACCGGCCGGTGCGGGTGGCCGCCGCTGCGGATCTGGGCGAGGGCGCGCTCGACGGTCCAGGTCGCGGGCGCCTCCACGTGCTCGGTGGTCATGATGCCGCCCGAGGTGGTCGGGGCGTAGCTCAGGAGCGAGCGGAGGGAGGCGCGCGTAGCCTCGTCGATCGTGGGCATCAGCCGCGCCCGGGCCCGGTCGGAGAGGCCGCGGAAGACCTCGACGCGCTGATCGGCCGACATCGCGGTCATCAGGGCCACCGCCTTGTCGGTGGGCAGGTGCTCGAAGAGGTGAGCCCGGTGATCGAGCTCGGGCTGGTTGACCGCGCGCACCGCCAGGTCGAACGGCAGCGCGGCCAGCACCCGCGCGGCCGCCGCGTGGTCGATGGCGTTCAGCGCTTCCGCGACGTCGGCGTCGTGCGCGGTCTCCAGGGTCTGCGCGATCTGCCCGGCCTCGTGCTGCTCCGCCTGACGCTCCATGGTCGTGTCTCCCCTAGGGATGCGGCTCTCGCGGGGCCGCCGCGAAGCGGCGCAGATTGCCGTGGGCGCGACGCCCGTCGTCCTCGATGTCGAAGCCGCTCGCCTCGACCGCGCGCTCGGTGTCGCGGTTGGGATGGCATCCGCCGCTCACCCACGTCCAGGCCGGCTGCAGCCAGTCTTGAAGCTGGGCCTTCCACGGCTCGGTCGAGCGCACGTGCTCCAGCATCCGGAGCCGCCCGCGCGGCGCCAGCACGCGCCGGGCCTCGAGGAGTCCCCGCGGGGCATCCGGAACGCTGCAGAAGACGAGACCGCTCAGCACCGTCTCGAAGGACGCGTCGTGGAACGGGAGGGCCTCGGCGCTCGCGGCGACCAGCGGCACTCCCGGCGCGCGGCGGCGGGCCCGCTGGAGCGACGCCCAGGACGGGTCGAGGCCGATCGCGACCGAGCCCGGCGGCAGGAGCGCGAGGTTGCGACCGGTGCCGCAGCCCAGGTCGAGCACCCGCCCGCGCGCCCCCGCGACCAGCCAGCGCCGCCAGCGCGCGAGGCCGAAGGCCTCGGACACCGCGCAGATGGCGTCGTACAGCCACGGGATCTGCTCCACACCTCGCATGACGGCCGGCCCATTGTAGCCCGGCCTTCCCTCGGGGCTGGCCTCGAAGCGCGGAAAGCCGTAGATTGCGGGGTGCGCCGCGGATCCCGGACGAGGAGCCCGCGGCCGGGGAGCGGACCATGGCCATTCGGATGGAGCGCGGTGACGCGGTGGGGACGATCGTGATCGATCGCCCGGAGGCGCGCAACGCGGTGGACGGCCCCGCCGCCCGCGCGCTGACCGAGGCCTTCCGCGAGTTCGAGGCCGACGACTCGCTGCGGGTGGCGGTGCTCTGGGGCGCGGGCGGGGTCTTCTGCGCCGGCGCGGACCTCAAGGCGCGCGGCACCGAACGGGGGCTCACCCTCTCGGCCGCCGGCGACGGGCCGATGGGCCCGACCCGGATGGCCTTCAGCAAACCCACCATCGCCGCGGTCGAGGGCTACGCGGTGGCGGGTGGCCTCGAGCTCTCGCTCATGTGCGACCTGCGGGTCGCGGGAGACACCGCGGTCTTCGGGGTATTCTGCCGCCGCTGGGGCGTGCCGCTGATCGACGGGGGCACCGTCCGGCTGCCGCAGCTGATCGGCCTCTCGCGGGCGCTCGATCTGATCCTCACCGGCCGCCCGGTCGACGCGCGCGAGGCCCTCGCGTTCGGCCTCGCCAACCGCGTGGTCCCCGCCGGCCGTGCCCGCGAGGAAGCGGAGGCGCTCGCGCGATCCATCGCCTCCTTCCCGCCCCGCTGCGTGCAGAGCGATCGCCGCTCCGCCTGGGAGGGCGTCGGGCTTCCCCTCCGCGCGGCGATGGCCAACGAGTTCGCGCTCGGCAAGGCCACCGCGGATACCGGCGAGAGCCAGGCCGGCGCGCGGCGCTTCGCCTCCGGGGCCGGCCGGCACGGGCAGTTCTGACCTCCAACCCGCTTCTCGAAGGAGACCGCAGTGCCTGACAAGAATCCCCCTGACAGGACGCCCAGGGTCTACGTCATCCAGGGCCGTGGCCAGCGCGACTACGCCGACTGCCAGACCGCGCTCGACCGGGTGCCCGCGCGGATGGAGTCCGTGCCGTTCATGGGCGACGCGGCGGAGGTGATCGAGCGCACCCGCGACGCGGCCGCCCTGATCGTCTCGTCCTCCCCGGTCACCCGGCGGGTCATTGAGTCGCTCGAGGGCCTCAAGGTCGTGGTGCGCACCGGGGTGGGCTACGACGTGATCGACGTCCCCGCCGCCACCGAGCTGGGCGTGGTCGTGGTCAACGTGCCCGACGTCTGGATCCGCGAGGTGGCCAACCACGCGCTCGCGCTGCTGCTCGCGTGGAACCGCAAGATCGTGGTCCTCGATCGCGAGATCCGGGCCGGGGTGTGGAGCGGGCGGGTCCCCGGCCCGGTCACCGGCTCGCTCCACGGCGAGACGGTCGGCGTCGTGGGCCTGGGCAACATCGGCAGCGCCTTCGCCCGCCGCGTCGCGGCGCTGGAGACGCGGGTCATCGCCTGCGATCCCTACGTCGACGACGCCCGCTTCACGTCGCTCGGCGTCGAGCGCGCCGACCTGGCCACCCTGGCGGCCCAGGCCGACTACGTCTCGGTCCACACGCTCCTGAACGACGAGACGCGCGGACTCATCAACGAGGCCTTCCTCCGGCGCATGAAGCCCACCGCCTGCCTGATCAACACCTCCCGCGGCCCCGTCGTCGACGAGGCGGCGCTCGCGCGCGCGCTCGAGCAGGGCTGGCTCGCCGGCGCCGCGCTCGACGTGTTCGAGGAGGAGCCCCTCGGCGCCGACAGCCCGCTGCGCCGCCTCGACAACGTCATCCTCACCCCGCACGCGGCCTACTTCTCGTCGCCGGCGGTGGCCCAGGTGCCGCGCCGCTGCGGCGAGGAGGTCGCCCGGGTCCTGACCAAGGAGCGGCCGCTGCACGTGGTCAACCCCGAGGTCTACGCTCCCGGCCATCGGCGGCGCGGGCCCTGAGCGACTCGCGCGATGCATCTCGGCATCTTCAGCTACAACGTGGAGTACGGCGCGCGGCCGGACGAGCTGGCCCGCGCCGCGGAGGAGCGGGGCTTCGAATCCTTCTGGGTGGGCGAGCACACCCACATCCCGGCCAGCCGCCTCACCCCGTACCCGGGCGGGGAGCCGCTGCCCAAGCCGTACTATCACATGGCCGATCCGTTCGTCTCGCTGATGGCGGCGGCCGCCGCGACCCGCACCATCAAGCTCGGCACCGGCATCTGCCTGGTGGTGGAGCACGACCCGATCGTGCTGGCCAAGAGCGTGGCCACGCTCGACTGGCTCTCGAACGGGCGCGTGCTGTTCGGCATCGGCGGCGGCTGGAACCGCGAGGAGATGGAGGATCACGGCACCCCGTTCGACCGGCGCTGGCAGGTGCTCCGCGAGCGGGTGCTGGCCATGAAGGCCCTCTGGACCCAGGAGGAGGCGTCGTTCCACGGCGAGTTCGTCAACTTCGACCGCGCGATCTCGTTCCCCAAGCCGGTGCAGCGGCCCCACCCGCCGATTCTCTTCGGAGGCGCCACCGCCCAGGGGCGCGCCCGCGTCGTCGAGTATTGTGACGGCTGGATTCCCATCGACGTCCTGCTCGACGATCTCCCGGCCGCCATCGCCGATCTGCGCCACAAGGCGGAGGCCGCCGGCCGCGGGCTCGACACCCTCTCCGTCTCCGTCTTCGCGTTCCAGCCCCCCAGGCCCGACGCGCTCGCTCGCCTGCGGGACCTGGGAGTCGAGCGCGTGACCATGGTGGCGCCACGGCGCCTGGACGACGTCTTGCCCTTCCTCGACCGCATGGCGAGCCTCAACCAGTAGCCCGTGCACACCCTGGCGTTTCTCGATCCGGGCCACTTCCACGCCGCGCTCACGCTCGGCGAGCGACATCCGTGGGTCCGGGACGATCTCGTGGTGCACGCTCCGAAGGGCCCCGAGCTGGACGACTTCCTCGGCCTGGTCGACGCGTTCAACCAGCGCCGCGAGCGCCCCACCGCCTGGCGCGTGGAGGTCCGCGCCGGCGAGGGATCGCTCGAGCGCCTGGTGGCCGAGCGGCCCGGCGACGTGGTGGTGCTCGCCGGTCGGAACGACCGCAAGCTGGCGACGATCCGCCGGCTGCACGACGCCGGCTTTCACGTCCTGGCCGACAAGCCGTGGATGACGGGCCCGGACGGCCTCGACGATCTTCGCCACGTGCTCGCGGCCGGACCGCTCGCGGTCGAGATGATGACCGGGCGCCACGAGATCACCGCGATGCTGGCCGCCCGGCTGGTAGGCGACGAGGAGGTGTTCGGCCGCTTCGCGGACGGCGGAGCGGACGAGCCCGGCATCGAGATCACGAGCGTCCATCACCTGGAGAAGACGGTCAACGGCCGCCCGCTCCGGCGCCCGCCCTGGTACTTCGACGTCCGCGTCCAGGGTGACGGGATCGCCGACATCCCGACTCACATGGTGGACCAGGCCCAGCGCCTCGTGCGCGCCGCCACGCCGGGCTCGGACGACGACGCCCTGGCGCTCGAGCTGCTCGAGGCGCGCACCTGGAGCACCCCGGTGCCGCGGGAGCTCTTCGCGCGCGTCACCGGGGTGGCCGAGTTCCCGCCCGAGCTCGCCGCCGTGGTCGTCGGCCCGGAGCTGGCCTACCGCGGCAACGCCCGGCTCGCCTTTCGAGTCGGCCCGGTCCGGGTCGCCCTCGACACCCGCTGGGAGCTGTCCGCCCCGCCCGGCGGTGGCGACACTCACCGGTCGGTGATCCGCGGCACGCGTAGCGTGATCCGCGTCGAGCAAGGGCCCGCCACCGGGTTCCGCCGGCGCCTGTCCGTCGAGCCGCGCGGCGCGCCGCGTCTCGTGCAGGCCGCGCTCGAGGACGCGCTCGCCGCGCGGTCGAGTGCGTATCCCGGGCTCTCCCTCGCGCCCGCCGCGAGCGGGTGGGAGATCCGCGTGCCGCCCGCGCTCGACACGGGCCACGAACGCCACTTCCCGCTCGTGCTGGCCGAGTTCCTGGCCCTGGTCGAAGAGGGCCGGCAACCCGCCCGCCTGGCCGCGGACACCCTCGCCAAGTACATCCTCCTGGCAGAGGCGTCCGCGGAGGACCGGCGGCGCGACGGGACCGCGCGCCCATGACCGCCGACGCCGACCGCATCGCGCGGTACTGGGGCCGCGAGCACCTGGCCGAGGCGATCCTCGCCGCGCTGACCGCGCGCGGGGTGAGCCTCGACGCCCTCACGGTGGAGGCCCTCGCCCCGGTGGACCAGTTCCACGGCGGAGGCAAGCCGGTCACCGGCCGCCTCGCGCGCCTCGCCGCGATGCGGCCCGGCACCCGTGTCCTCGACGTGGGCGGCGGCTTCGGCGGCCCCGCCCGCACGCTCGCGGTCGAGTTCGGCTGCCACGTCACCGGGATCGACCTGACCGGCTCCTACGTGCGGGCCGCGAAGGTGCTGACCGCCCGCATGGGCCTCGACGACCGCGTCACCCACCAGGTCGGCGACGCGCTCGCCCTGCCCTTCCCCGACGGCGCGTTCGATCTGGTGTGGACGCAGAACAGCGGCATGAACATCGCCGACAAGGAGCGTCTGTACGCGGGCTTCCATCGCGTCCTGCGTCCGGGCGGGCGGCTCGCCCTGCAGGAGCCGATGGCCGGACCGGTGCAGCCGGTCGTCTACCCCGTGATGTGGGCGCGCGATCCATCGACGAGCTTCCTCCGCACGCCGGACGCCATGCGCGCCGTGATCGAGGCCGCCGGCTTCCGGACGCGCGCGTGGGAGGACATGACCGGCGAGACCGCCGGGCCCGCGACCGGAGCCGAGGTGCCCGCCCACAGCATCCAGCGCCTGGTGATGGGCGACGCACTCCACGCGATCATCGCGGCGGGCCACCGCAACCGCTCCGAGGGCCGCGTCGTGTCGATCCAGGCGGTCTTCGAGCGCCCGTGACCGCCCTCGACAACGCGCGACGCGCTGGCTAGGATATCGAGCCATGAGCGACGCCCCGATCGGCCAGACCGTGGAGCTGCTGCAGCAGATGATCCGCAACCAGTGTGTGAACGACGGCACCGTGCCGTCGGGCCAGGAAGTCCGCACCTGCGATCTGCTGCGCACCTATCTCGGCGGGAGCGGCCTCGACATCGAGGTCTACGAGCCGGTGGCCGCCCCGGGCCGCGCGAGCCTGGTCGCCCGTATCGAGGGCAGCGATCCGGAGGCGCCCACGCTGTGCCTCATGGGCCACACCGACGTGGTGCCGGTGACGCCCAAGAACTGGACCCGCGATCCCTTCGGGGGCGAGCTGGTGAACGGCGAGGTCTGGGGCCGCGGCGCGCTCGACATGCTCAACATCACCGCGTCCCAGGCGGTGGCCTTCAAGACCCTGGCGCGGCGCGGCTGGCGACCCCGGGGCACGCTCGTCTACCTGGCCTGCGCGGACGAGGAGGCCGGCGGCACCCTCGGGGCCGGGCACGTGTGCGCGCACCACTGGGACGCGCTCGACGCGGACTACTGCCTGACCGAGAACGGCGGCACGGTCAGCGCGGGTCCGCACGGTCACGGACTCAACGTCACGGTGCACGTCGGCGAGAAGGGCGTGGCCTGGCGCCGGCTCCGGGTCAAGGGCACGCCGGGCCACGGCTCGATGCCCTACGGGGCGGACAATGCGCTGGTCAAGGCCGCGCACGTGGTCAGCCGCCTGGCCGACTACCGGCCGTCGCCCTACGTGGACGAGCTCTGGCGCGGCTTCGTCGGCACCCTGAATCTCGACCCGGGGGTGAAGGCGGCCCTGATCGACCCGTCCCGCGTCGACGAGGCCATCGCCGGTCTCGCCCCCGGCATGGCCAAGTACGCGTGGTCGGCCACCCACACCACCTTCTCGCCCAACGTGTGCGGCGGCGGCGTGAAGACCAACGTGATCCCGGACGTGGTCAACGTCGAGGTCGACATCCGCACCGTGCCCGGGGACAGCGAGGACGAGGTGCGCCGCCATCTCGACAAGGCGGTGGGCGGCGACCTGATGGAGGACGTGGAGATCGAGAAGCTCTTCTCCAAGCCCGCGTCGGCGTCCCCCATCGGGACGCCGCTCTGGGACGTGCTCGGCCGCGTCGTCGATTCACACTACCCGGGCGCGCGCCTCATGCCGCGCATGATCGTCGGCTTCACCGACGCGCCCTACTTCCGGGAGAAGGGCGCGATCGCTTACGGGTTCGGCCTGTTCTCCCGGGCCCTGACCGCCGAGGCCATGGCGGGCCGGTTCCACGGCAACGACGAGCGCATCGACGTGGAGTCGCTCGCGCTGACCACGCAGGCCTGGCTCGAGGTGTGCGAGCGGTTCCTCGAATAGGCCGCGGCCGGGCCCGCTCCCTGTGATCCCGCTCACCGGCTACACCGACCGGCTCTCCGCCGCCGCCGGCGAGCGCATCGCCTTCAAGATCTCCAGCGCCGCGGCCGGGCCCTATCGCGCGAGCCTCGCGCGGGTCGTGCACGCCGACCCGAATCCGGCCGGGCCCGGCGTGAAGATGGTGGACCTGACGTCCCGCTTCGCGATCGAGCGACCCTCGCGCGTCCAGCCGCTCGCCCTGGGCTCCTACGCCCGCGTCGACGCCGCGGCGGCGTTGCCCACCACCGGCCCCCTCACCGTGGTCGCGCTGATCTGGCCGACGCTGGCGGCGCCCCGCGAGCAGTGCGTGATCTCCCGCTGGGACGAGGGCGCCGGCGCGGGATGGGCGCTCTCCCTGAGCCCGGCCGGGGTGACCGCGCGCATCGGCGTGCCCGGCGCGGCGCCGCTCACCCTCTCCACCGGCCTGGCTCCCGCGCTCCGCGTGTGGCATCGGATCTGGATGGTGATCGACCCGGTCACCGCGCGGCTGCGCGTCGGTCAGCTCCCGCTGGCCGGAGGCGAGCCGCTGGAAGCCGGGGCCCCGCTGCCGCACGAGGCGCGGCCCGGCGCGGCGGCGCCGATCCTGCTCGGAGCTCGCCTGACCGGCGATGCGCGCGAGCACTGGAACGGCAAGCTCGAGGACCCGCTCCTGCTCGCGGCCGTGGCGGCCGCGCCCGAGTCGGTGGTGCTCGATCCCCTGCTCCCGCCCGCCGGGCTCCTCGCGGGCTGGGACTTCTCGCGCGGCATCGACGGCCTCGACGTCGTCGACGTCGGGCCGCATCGCCTCGGCGGGCGTCTGGTGAACCTGCCCACCCGCGCGGTCACCGGCGCGCGCTGGACCGGCCGTGAGATGTGCTGGCGGCACGCCCCGCGCGAGTACGCGGCCATCCATTTCCACGACGACGATCTTCACGACGCGGGCTGGGCGACCGACTTCGAGCTCGCGGTGCCCGCGGACCTGCCGAGCGGCGCCTACGTCATGCGTCTGGCCGCCGACGGTCACGCCGACGAGCTGCCCTTCTACGTGCGGCCGGCCCATGGGCGGCCCGGCGCGGACGTGCTCTTCATCGCCTCGACCTACACCTACCAGGCCTACGCCAATCACGCGCGGGGCTCGACCGACGCGGCCTACCGCGCGCGGGTCGCCGCGTGGGACGCCTACCCGCACAATCCGGACGACCATCCGGACTACGGCCGCTCGACCTACAACCGTCACCGCGACGGCAGCGGGATCTGCTACTCCTCGCGCCTGCGCCCGGTGCTGACCTGGAGGCCGCGCTACCTCACCTTCCTCGACGCGCGCGGCTCGGGCCTCCGCCACTACCCGGCCGACACCCACCTGGTCGACTGGCTCGAGACGCAGGGCATCGCGTACGACGTGGTCACCGACGAGGACGTCGAGGCGGAAGGCGCCGCCCTCCTCGCCCCGTACGCCACCGTGCTCACCGGCTCGCACCCCGAGTACCACACCGAGCGCACCCTCGACGCCCACGCGGGCTACCTGGCCGGCGGCGGGCATCTCGTCTACCTGGGCGGCAACGGCTTCTACTGGCGCATCGCCACCAGTCCCGTGGTGCCGGGCGTGATCGAGGTGCGGCGCGCCGAGGGCGGCATCCGCGCCTGGGAGGCCCAGCCCGGCGAGTACTACCACGCGCTGGACGGCCAGTACGGCGGGCTCTGGCGGCGTAACGGCCGGCCGCCACAGCGGCTCGCCGCGGTCGGCTTCTCGGGCCAGGGGCTCTTCGAGGGCTCGCCCTACCGACGCCAGCCCGGCGCCGACGACCCGCGCGCGGCCTTCATCATGGAGGGCGTCAAGGACGCGGTCATCGGCGACTTCGGCCTCTCGGGCGGCGGGGCGGCCGGCTTCGAGCTCGACCGGGCGGACGCGGCCCTCGGGACGCCGCCCGGCGCGGTGGTGGTGGCCAGCTCCGAAGGGCACGGGCCGAGCTACGTGGTGGTGCCGGAGGAGCTGCTCTCGCACCTGGCGACGGTCAGCGGCGAGAAGCCGGCCCGGCTGCTGCGAGCGGACATGACCTATGCCGAGCCGCCCGGCGGCGGCGCAATCTTCGCGGTGGGATCCATCACTTTCTGCGGAAGCCTGTCGCACCACGACTACGACAACAACGTCTCGCGGATCCTGCGCAACGTCCTCGACCGCTTCCGCGCCCGGGGCGCCTGATGCTCAACCACGAGGCCGAGCTCGAGCGCTTCGGAGCCGGCGGGAGGTCGCCATGACGACGACGGTGGAGACAGCGCTCGGTTCGATCGCCACCTCCGAGCTCGGAGCCACGCTGATGCACGAGCACATCGTCACCCGCTCCCCCGGGGTGCAGGAGAACTGGCCGCACCTGTGGGATCGCGCCGGCATCCTCGCGCTGGCCGAGCGGAAGATGGCCGACCTGCACGCCCGGGGGATCCGGGCGATCGTGGACCTGACCACCGTCGACCTCGGGCGCGACCTCGACCTGATCGTGCAGGTGGCCCGGCGCTCCCGCGTCCACGTGATCGTGGCCACCGGGGTCTGGTGGATGCCCCAGCGGTACTTCAGCGGACACGGCGTCGACGAGGTGGCCGCGCTCTTCATCCGCGATATCCAGCAGGGCATCGGCGCGACGGGGGTCAAGGCCGCCATCATCAAATGCGCCACCGACACCGCCGGCGTCACCCCGGTCATCGAGAACATCCTGCGCGCGTCCGCGCGGGCCCAGAAGGCGACCGGGGTACCGATCTCGACCCACACCTGGGCCGCGGGCCGGACCGGAGAATCCCAGCAGGCGATCTTCGCCCAGGAGGGCGTCGACCTCCGCCGCGTCATCATCGGGCACAGCGGTGACAGCGGCGACCTCGGCTACCTGCGCGGCCTCATGGAGCGCGGCAGCACCATCGGGATGGACCGCTTCGGGCTCGAGCACTTCCTGCCCACCGCCAAGCGGGTCGAGGTCATCGCCCGGCTCTGCGCCGAGGGCTACGCCCCTCGCATGGTCCTCTCCCACGACGCCAACTGCTGGAGCGACATGCTCTCCGAGGACGACAAGCGCCGTACCCGCCCGCTCTGGCACTACAACCACATCCCGGACGACATCCTGCCCGCGCTGCGCAAGGCGGGGGTCTCCGACGAGCAGATCGACCAGATGCTGGTCCGCAATCCCCGGGCGATCTTCGAGGCCCGCAACGGAGCGGCCGCGTGACCCCGGTCGTCCTGGGCATCGGCGCCTATCGCTACGAGGTCCACGACGCGTGGGCGAAGCTGCCGCCCGGGCGCGAGTTCAACGCCGACGTGGCCGCGGTCGGGGTCGACGCGCAGGACCGGGTCTACGCGTTCAACCGCGGCCGGCACCCGATGGTGGTGTTCGACCGCGACGGCACCTTCCTGCGCTCCTGGGGCGAGGGCGTCTTCCACCGCCCCCACGGCGTGCACGTGGCCCCCGACGACACTCTCTGGCTCACCGACGACGGCGACCACACCGTCCGGCACTGCACGCTCGACGGCAAGGTCCTGCTGACCATCGGCATCCCGGGAGCGCCCCGGCCCTACATGAGCGGCGAGCCCTTCCACCGCTGCACCCACACCGCGCTCTCGCCCCGGGGCGATCTCTACGTCTCCGACGGGTACGGGAACGCGCGCGTCCACAAGTTCGCGCCCGACGGCCGGCTGCTCCTCTCGTGGGGCGAGCCCGGCACCGACGCGGGCCAGTTCAACATCCCGCACAACATCTGCTGCGACGGAGACGGTTGGGTCTACGTAGCCGACCGCGAGAACCATCGGGTCCAGGTCTTCGACGGCAACGGGCGGTTCGAGACCCAGTGGCACGACATGCACCGGCCCTCCGGATTGCACCTCGAGCGCGGCGGCGAGGGCCGCTTCTACGTGGGCGAGATCGGCGGGGCGCTCCCGGTCAACTACGACGTGCCCAACATCGGCCCGCGCATCGCCATCTACAGCCATCGCGGCGAGCGGCTGGCCCGCCTGGGCGACCGGCTGGCCGGCCTCGAGCCCGGTCAGTTCGTCTCCCCGCACGGCCTCGCGGTCGACTCGCGCGGCGACATCTACGTGGGCGAGGTATCATTCACCAACTGGGGCAATCGCTACAAGGGCCAGCCCCTTCCACCCGGGCTGCGCAGCCTGCAGAAGCTCGTGAAGGCGCGCTGAGGAGCCACGATGACCGAGCCGGTGACGGTGACGATCTTCTCCGACTACGTCTGACCCTGGTGCTATCTCAGTACCGTGCGTATTGAGAAGCTCCGGACCGAGCACGGCGTCAACATCCAGTGGGTGCACTTTCCCCTGCACCCGGAGACCCCTCCGGAGGGCCAGTCGCTCGAGGACCTGTTCCGGGGGCGCAACGTGGACCGCAAGGCGATGCACGCCCAGATGAAGGCGCGGATGGACGCCGAGGGCCTGCCCTACGGCGAGCGCACCATGACCTACAACAGCCGGCTGGCCCAGGAGCTGGGCAAGTGGGCGGACACCCAGCCCGGCGGCGAGGCCATCCACGATGCGCTCTTCCGCGCCTACTTCGTCGAGGCCCGCGACATCTCCCGGCCCGAGGTGCTGCTCGAGATCGTGGCCCGGGTGGGCCTGCCGGTCGACGCGGCCCGCGAGGTGATCGAGAAGCGGACGTTCAAGGCCGCGGTGGACGAGGACTGGAAGCTCTCGCGCCAGATCGGGGTCACCGGGGTGCCGACCTTCGTGGCCGGCCGCTACGGCGTGGTGGGGGCGCAGCCCTACGAGGCGCTGGAGGAGCTGGTGCGGAAGGCGGGACCGGGAGGCGACGCCGAGGAGTAGCCGATGCGAAGCTCGGCCGGTGCGCGGCGGCACACGTCGAGCGCGGTCACGGCCAGTACGCGCGTGACCGTCACCATCTCGCTCACGAGGACGCAGGCGTCGTCCTCCTCGTCGGTCCCGCGGATCACGCCGGGGCCGTACAGCAGGCACGGGATGCCCGCCTTCCAGAGGTGGCAGGTGTCGTCGGCGCTGTACGAGTGCGGGAGCACCGTGCCGATGGCGCCCGGCTCCCGGCCGGTCACCGCCCGGTAGCCGCGCGCCACCGCCTGCACGATCGGCGCGTCGACCGGGATATCCAGGGGGTCCATCACGAGTCGGCGGCGGCCCTTGAAGCGGGCGGGGGGCGGGATCTCGATCTCGTAGGTCAGCTCGGGGTCGCGCGCGGCCACCGCGTCGAGGACGGCCCGGATGTCGGCGACGATGCCGTCCACGGTCTGGCCGGGCACGAAGTGCACGTCGACCATGATCGTGCAGAGGTCCGGCACGTACGGCGGCTCCACCAGCACGTAGTCCGGTCCGCGCCCGCCCAGGATGCCGCCCACGTTGAGCCGCGGGAACGCGGGCAGGTCGGGCCGCGGGGCGTGCCGGAACCGCACGCGGGCGAGCGCGTCGATCACCACCGTCATCTTGGCCACCGCGTTCACGGTGCCCTCGAGGTGCCCGATGTGGCCGGTCACCCCGTAGACGTGGATCGCCAGGTGCACGATGCCCGAGTGCACGGTCACCAGGTGGTCGGCGCCGAAGGGCTCCGCCACCACCGCGGCGTCGGTGCGGAAGCCCCGCTCCATCAGGTGGTGCGTGCCCTCGCCGCCCTGGGTCTCGCCGGCCACGCAGGCGACCACGAGGTCGCCGGGAAGCCGCACCCCGGAGCGACGGATGGCCTCCGCGGTCATGACGATGCTGGCCAGCCCGCCCTTCATGTTCTGCACGCCGTGGCCGTACAGCCGGTCGCCCTCGAGGCTCGGCGTCCACGGATCTCGCTTCCACCGCATGGTGAGCGAGTTGATGTCGGTGTGGCCGTTCAGCATGAGGCTCGCGCCGCCACCCGTGCCCCGGAGCGTCGCGATGGTCTGGAAGCGGCCCGGCTCGATCTCCTGCAGATCGACCTCGTAGCCGCGGGCGCGGAAGAACCCGTCGAGGAAGCGCGCGACCGGCGTCTCCTCGGTCTTGAAGCTCGGGATGCGAATGAGCGCGCCGGCCAGGTCGACCAGCTCGGCCGGATCGACGAGTGCCGACACCGCGCGGGACTCCGCGTCCATCGCGGAAGCGGGCGGCGGGGCCTGGGTCATGGCGCGGATCCTAGCACGCCGCGCGTTGACGGACGCCCCGCGCCCCTGCTAGGCTCCGGCCGTCATGCTCTCCGCGCCCGGCTTCCATCACCTGCACCTGAACTCGGTCGACCCCGACGCCGCCATCGACTTCTACGTCCGGAGATTCCCCGCCAGCGTGAAGACGCGCTGGGGCGGGCGCCCCGCGCTCGGCGCTCCGAACGACGTCCTGGTGCTGTTCGACCGCGTCCCGACGCCGCCTCCGACGTCCCCGCAGACCGCGATCTGGCACTTCGGCTGGCACGTCCCCGACACGCGCCACACCCTCGCGACCTTTCAGGGCCAGGCGAGCCAGGGCCAGACGGACGTCGAGCTGCTGCCGCTCTATACCGGCGACAGCGCGGGCGCGGTGCTCGTGAGCAGCGACACGTGGCCGGGCACCGGCTCAGTCCTGGGGCTCACGAAGACGCAGATCGCGGAGGCCAAGGCGACCGGGGTGCAGCCGACCCGCACCGGCGGCTTCGGCTATCTGCGCGGACCGGACGACGCCCTCGTGGAGTACGCGGGCAACCATCCGGCGGAGCGCTTCAATCACGTGCACCTCTACCATGAGGATCCGTTCTGCGCCCAGCTCTGGTACCAGCGGCACCTCCACGCGCCGCTGGTCGCGGGGCGCACGCCCCGCCCGCCGGTGACCGAGGCCGACTGCCGGGTGCCGCGCGGGGCCGACCGCACCTTCCCGGCGCTCGACCGCGACGGGATGTTCCGGACCCCGTCCGCCGCCGTCGCCTTCGGCGACGTCACGTTCCCCTCCTACATGCGCCAGGGCGACCGGCCGCTCGTGGGCACCCGCGGGCACCTGTACGATCACATCGGCCTCGGCGTCCGCGATCTCGACGCCTGGATCGCCAAGCTGCGAGGCGAGGGGGTGACGTTCCTCGAGGAGGTCTACGAGCTCGGCGACACCCGCGCGGTCATGATCGAGGGGCCGAGCCGCGAAGCCCTCGAGCTGGTCGAGATCCGGTAGCCCGCCCGATGAGCGCCTCCGCGCCGAGCCCCGTCGGCTTCATCGGCCTGGGCCAGATGGGCTTCGGCATGGCCCGGAACCTCCTCAAGGCCGGCCACGACGTGCTGGCCTACGACGTGGCCCCCGAGCCCCTCGCCCGCTTCACCGCGGCGGGCGGCCGGGCCGCGCGCGATCCGGCCCAAATCGGCGCCGAGTGCTCGAGCGTGATGGTGATGGTGGTCGACGGCCGGCAGGTCGACGCCGTCCTCGGCGGGCACGACGGTCTGCTGGCCACCATGACCTCCGGCACCGTCATGGTGTGCAGCACCATCGCGCTCTCCGAGCTGCTGCCGATCGCCGAGCGGGCCCGCGCGCGCGGCGTCACGGTGGTCGACTGCCCGGTCAGCGGCGGGGTGAGCGGCGCCGCCGCGGGCACCCTGACTCTGCTCTGCGGCGGCGACGCGGCGGCCATCGAGGCCGAGCGGCCGCTCCTGCAGGCGGTCGGCGCCAACGTCTTCCACATGGGTCCGCTCGGCGCCGGCCTCGTCGGCAAGGTCGCCAACAACCTCATCATCGGGGTCGGGCGCCTGGCCATCGGCGAGGCCTTCGCGATGGCCAAGCAGGCCGGCGTGCCGCTCGACCGCCTCTACCACACGCTGCGCACTTGCACCGCCGACAGCTGGATCCTCCGATCTCTCGAGGGCGCCATCCTGCGCGGCGAGTATCCTCCCGCCACGTTCCTCGGGCTCAAGGACCTGACCGCGGCGGTGGAGAGCGGGCGCGCGGTGCACCAGGCCATGCCGGTCACCTCCCTGGCCCGCGAGCTCTACCAGCTCATCGACGCCAAGCTGGGCGGCCTGCGGGGGTCGAACGAGGTGCTGCGCTTCTATCTCGATCCGTGAGGGCTCGATCCTTGAGGGCTCGACCCGTGAGCGGTCAGCCGACCAGCGCCGACAGCGCCGCGTACGCCCGCCTGGCCCGCTCGGCCGGGGGCAGCTCCGCGGTCGCCCGACACGGCGCCTCGATGGCGAGCGGCACCCCGGCCGGCAGCGCCGCCACCAGCTCGGCCAGCGGCAAGGCCCCCTCGCCCGGCAGGAGCCGACCCGTCCGCGCCTCGCGGATGAGGGCGGCGGTGTCGGTGGGCGCGGGCACGTCCGCCGACGCGTCGCAGATCTGCGCGTAGCGCAAGAGTGCCGGGTCCACCTGTCCGATGTGCGCCGGGATGGATCGGCTGAAGTGGAGCGCGTCCACCAGCACCGACGCGTTCGGCCGCTGCGCCTTGGCCACGACCTGCGCCGCGTGGGCGAGCGTCCGGACTCCGGTATAGACCGCGAACTCCAGGCAGACCTGAAGGCCGTAGCGAGCCGCCCGGTCGCAGAGATCGCCGAAGCGCTCGATGGTGCGCGCCTCGTCGGGCTCGGCGCTCATCACCAGCACGTTCTGCGCGCCGAGCCGCGCCGACACCTCGAGAAAGCTTCCCGGGACGCCGACCGGCTGGTCGGGCTCGAAGCGGAGGAACTCGGTGTCGAGCACCGAGACCCCGGTGTCGGCCAGGCGGAGCAAGGTCTCTCGTAGAATCGGCCCCTCGCGCAGGATGTCGTAGGGCGGGATGCCCACGCTCGGCGTGGCGGTGAGCCGGATCCCGATCGTGCGGAAGCCCGCGGCCGCCGCCACCGTCACCAGCTCGGGTGGCGTCGTGTCCAGCACGGTGAGGTGCGCGAGGGAGATCGGGTGCGACATCGTGGCCATGGCCGAGATGCTACCTCAGCTCGCGCTGGGCAGCTCGGGCATCGCGCGCCCCCGCGGCAGCCCGAGCGCCACCAGCATGCCGAGCGCGTTGCTGCCGCCCGCGATGAGCACCGCCACGCCGTAGCCCTGGGTGAGATCGAAGAGGCGCCCCGCGACGATCGGCAGCACGATGGCGGCCGCGCTCCACGCGATGTAGACCCGGCTCGCCATCCGGCCGTACAGCGCGCGCCGCCAGTACACCGCGACCGCGGCGGCGGTGACGCCCGAGACCAGGCCGTAGCCGAGCCCCACCAGGGCCAGGGCGAGCACCGCGACCCGCGGGCCGGGCCAGAGGGTCAGCGCCACGTTCCCCGCGAGCGCGATGGCGTTGGCGCCGGCCGCCACGGTGGGAATGGCGAGCCAGTCCACCATCCAGCCGCCGCCCAGTCGCGCCGCCGCGATGGTGGCGGTGATGAAGGTCGTCCCGTACACCGCGAGCGGGGCCGCGCCGCCGTAGGCGGTGATGATGCCCGCGGCCTGGCTCAGCACCATCAGGCCCGCGGAGGCGGCCAGGAAGAACACGAGCGAGAGCCGCCAGAAGACCGCTCGCCGCCGCTCGTGAGCGTCCAGCGCGACCCCGCCGGCCGCTCCCGCGAGCGAGATCCCGGCGCGCGCGGCCAGCCACGCGCTGGCGAGGCCGGTCACGGCCAGGGTCGCGGCGAAGCCCCCGAGCGCCGCGCGGACGCCGAGCTCGCGAATGATCCAGCCGAAGGTGGGAGCCGCGAGCATCGCGCCCGCGGGCAGGAGGCTCACGATGTAGCCGTTGACGAGGCCCTGGCGACTCGTCACCGCCAGGTTCACCATCTGCTGCGTCAGGATGTACGCGGCGCCGCCGCCCAGCCCGAAGAGCACCCCGAAGCCGACCGCGAGCTGGACCAGACCGCCCGCGGTCGCGGCCAGCGCGATCCCCAGCGTGTTCGCGGCCGCGCAGGCCAGCACGAGGCGCGGGGTCGAGGCGATCCGGTAGAGCGCGGGCGCCAGCATCATGCCGACCCCGAAGAACGCGGCGGCCAGGGCGAAGACCAGGGCCAGGTCCGCTCGGTGGAGCCCGAGCAAGGCCTCGAGGGGCTGCAGGAAGACGCTGAAGGCGTAGAGGGTGCCGACCGGCGCATTGAGCGCGGTCGCCGCCGCGAGCACCCGCCACGGGCGAAGCCGGCCGTTGGGATCGACCATCCTGGGAACGATCCGCCCGAGTATACGGGACTCGCGCCGAGCACGGCGGATGATCGCGGTCACCCGCCTTGACCTGGAGCAACCGAGAGGGCAGGATCATCGACTGGTGACCACCGACCCATGACCCCCGATCTCCACGACCTGTCGATCGCCGCGCTGTCGAAGCTGATCGCGGCGCGCAGCCTCTCCCCGGTGGAGCTGGTGGACGCGCTGATCCGGCGCGTCGAGCAATACGACGCCCAGACCCGCGCCTTCATCACGCCCACCTTCGACCTGGCCCGGCGCCAGGCCAGCCAGGCCGAGGCCGAGATCGCGGCGGGCCGGTCGCGCGGCCCGCTCCACGGCATTCCATTCGGCCTCAAGGACATCTACGACACCGCGGGCATCCTCACCTCGGCCCACTCGCGCATCTTCCGGGATCGGATCCCCTCCGAGGACGCCACCACGACCGCCAAGCTCTACGAGGCCGGCGCGGTCCTGCTCGGCAAGCTCGCCACCCACGAGATGGCCCACGCCGGGCCGTCGTTCGACCTGCCGTGGCCGCCCGCGCGCAACCCGTGGAACCTGGTGCACTTCACGGGCGGCTCCTCCACCGGCTCGGGCGCCGCGGTCGCCGCGGGCCTGGTCCCGATGGCCCTCGGCTCCGACACCGGCGGCTCGATCCGCGGCCCGGCCTCTCACTGCGGCGTGGTCGGGCTCATGCCGACGTTCGGCTTGGTCAGCCGCGCCGGCGTCATCACCAACTCCTACACGTTCGACCACTGCGGTCCCCTGACCCGCACCGTGGAGGACGCGGCGCTCGTGCTCCAGGCGCTGGCCGGCCACGACTCGAAGGACGCGGGCAGCCTGCGGCGACCGATCCCGCGCTACCAGGACGCGCTCGGCCCGGACCTGCGCGGGCTCCGGATCGGGGTGCTGCGGCACCACTGGGAGGAGGACATCCCGGCGTCGGAGGACGTGCGGAAGGCGATGGAGGCCTCGCTCGACGTGCTGCGCCGCCTCGGGGCGGAGCTCGAGGAGTGTCGCGTTCGGCCGCTCGGCGCCTACTACGACGTCAAGATCATCATCGCGGAGACCGAGATCTTCAGCGTCCACCAGCGCGACCTGATCGCGCGGCCGGGCGAGTTCGGCGCCGACTTCCGCTCTCGCGCGCTGCCCGCGGTGCTCTTCACCGCCAACGACTACGTCCAGGCCACCCGCGAGCACCGGCGGATGATGGTCGAGATGGAGCCGCTCTACGGACGCTTCGACGCCTTCGTCACCGCCGGCCTCGGCGAGGCGCCGCGGCTCAGCGACTACCGGAGCGTCTCGTTCTGGCAGAAGCCAAGCGCGCTCACCGCCTGGAACGTCACCGGCCAGCCGGTGCTCTCGCTGCCGAACGGCTTCGGCCGGAACGGGCTGCCGCTCGGCATGCAGATCCTCGGCCGACCCTTCGACGAGCCGACCATCCTGTGTATCGGACACGCCTACGAGCGGGCCACCGAGTGGCATCGACGGCGGCCCGGGCTCGTGCCCGGGGCGGCGGCGCCCGCGGTCACCCCGCCGCCCGTCCTCTCGGTCCCGGCCGATCAGGCCGACGCCCGCACGCGCGATCTCTGCGCCCAGGCCGCGCGCCGCGCCGGCCTCGAGCTGGACGACCTGATGCTCGCCCAGCTCCTGGAAGGCGCCCCGTACGCGCTCGCGATGACCGAGCGCCTGCGCCGCGACCACGGGCTCGGCCACGAGCCCGCGAACGTCTTCACCTTCCCGCCCACCCGCCTCTCCGACTAGAGCGCCACGTGCTGCCGGAGCTACAGGAGCGCGACGCCGCCGGCGACGTCGCGGTCATCTACGCCGAGATCCGGCGGCTCTGGGGCGTCCCGTACGTGTCGTCGCTGCAGCGTCACCTCGCCACCCGCCCGGGCTGGCTCGAGTGGACGTGGGCGGTCCTGGCCCCCGCGTTCGCGAGCGGGCGGGCCCAGTCCGCGGCCCGTCACGCGGCCGACGGCCTCGAGGTCCCGCGCCTGGCCCCGATGTCGCGCGACGCCTTGCGCGTCTGGGGCGTCGACGCGGCCGGGGAGGCGGCGATCCGGGCCGCCTGCGCCAGCTTCGTCCGCGTGAGCCCGATCAATCTCATGCTCTCCGGCCTCCTGCGCGGCTTGCTGCGCGGCGAGCGCCCGGCGGGCGGGGCCGGCACCGAGGAGGCCTTCACCCCGCCCGCGCCGCTCGGGCCGCTGCCCCCGCTCGTCGATCCGGCCGCGCTGCCGGCGCCGCAGCGGGCGGTGCTCGCCTCCCTCGGCACCACGGTGGGTGGAGAGCCGTTCGTCCCAGGCCTCTACCGGATGCTCGCGACGTGGCCGGGCTTCCTCGCCCACGTGGCGACCGTGCTGCAGCCACTGCTCGATCATGGAACGACCGGCGGGAGCAAGATCGCCGGGGCCACGGCCGGGACCGGCGCGGCCCGCGAGGCCTTCGGGCGGCTGCTGGCCGCGGTGGACGCGGAGATCCCGGCGCTCTTCGCCACGCTGCCTCCGGTTCCCGCGTCGCCGCCACGACCGCCGGCCGACGACGTCCCCGCGGTGCTGGCCGCGCTCAACACCTATCGGAAGACGAGCCCGGAGATGGTAGTCTTCGGCCGGATGCTCGGCGACGCGCTGCCGCCACCCTGACCGGAGAGAGGACACCCCGATGAACATTCGCCCCAATCGCGTGAAGCAGCGCCTCGCCGCCGGCCAGGTGGCCACCATCCTGGCCGGCACCAACGACCCGGACCTGATCGACCAGCTCGGCCCGCTCGGCGCCGACGGCATCTGGCTCGAGGGCGAGCACGGCGGCGTCGACTACGCCGATCTCGGCAACCTGACCCGGGCCTGCGACCTCTGGAGCGTGACCAGCGTGGTGCGGGTGATGGACAACGACTACGCGACGATCTACCGCACGCTCGATCGCGGCGCCCAGGGCATCGTGGTGCCGCACGTCAACACGCGCGCGGAGGCGCAGGCCGCGGTCGAGGCGGCCAAGTTCGCGCCGCTCGGCAAGCGCGGCATGTTCACGAGCCGCCAGGGCTTCGCGGTGACCGACTACCTCAAGACCGCCAACGACCAGAGCCTGCTGATCGTGCTGATCGAGGACATCGTGGCGGTGAACAACCTCGACGAGATCTTGAAGACCGACCACATCGACGTCTTCTTCGTGGCCCCGAACGACCTGGCGACCTCCATGGGCCACATCGGCAAGCTCGACCTGCCGGAGGTGCAGAAGACGGTGGACGGCGCGATCACCAGGATCGTCCAGTCCGGCCGCCAGGCGGGCACCCTGGTCAACTCGGGCAACGTCGAGCGCTACACCCGGCTCGGCGTGCGGTGCATCATGACCAGCTTCTTCCCGTGGATCCAGGCCGGCGCGAAGGACCTGATGGACCGCGCCGCGGCCGGAGCGAAGGGCTAGCGCCGGCTCGCCTCGGGCCGGAAGCGGCTCCCCGGCCGCGCCAGGCCGCCGCTCACGCCGATGGGCGTGCCGTCGGCGCGCCAGCAGGCCGCGCCCTCCAGCGTGCCGTCCGCCGCGAAGGCCACCGCGTTCATCCCGCCCGCGACGCCGCCGACCGCCACCACCCGGTGGCCGCGCGCGGCCACCGCGTCCCGCACCGCGGCCGGGATATCCTGCTCCATCTCGAGCTCCTGACCCTGGCTCCAGATCCGCGGCGCCTCCACCGCCTCCTGCAGGGTCATGCGATGGTCGATCAGGTTGACCACCGCCTGGAGCACGGAGGTGAAGATCCGCACGCCGCCGGGCAGGCCGAGCGCCCACGCGGGCTTGCCGTCGCGCAGCACGATGGTGGGGGCCATGCTGCTGGTCACCCGCTTGCCGGGGGCGACCGAGGCGGGCGTGCCGGGATGCGGATCGAAGAGCGCCATGGTGTTGTTCAGGAGGACGCCGGTGCCGGGCACTGTGGCCTTCGACCCGAACAAGCTGTTGATGGTCTGGGTCATCGCCACCACGTTGCCGTCCGCATCCGCGGTGGTGACGTGGGTGGTGTGGGCAGAGCCGGCCGCCACGCCGGCCACCGCGCCGTACTCCCCCGCTCGATCCAGCCGGATCTGGGCGCGCCGCGCCGCGGCGTGCTCCTTCGAGATGAGCCGCTCCACCGGGATGTCCACGAAAGCGGGATCGCCGGTGCAGGCGTTGCGGTCCGCGAAGCCGATCTTGAGCACCTCGGCGATCAGGTGGAAGTAGTCCGCGGTGCCGAAGCCGAGCGTGCGCGGATCGAAACCCTCGAGGATGTTCAGCATCTCGATCAGGTGGAGCCCGCCCGCGGTGGGCGGCGGGGCGCCCGCGATCTCGAAGCCGCGGTATCGGCCGCGGACGGGCGACCGCTCGATCGTCTCGTAGCGCGCCAGGTCGTCCAGGGTGATGATCCCGCCGTCTTGGCGCATGTAGTCGGCCACCGTCGCGCCCAGGTCGCCGCCGTAGAGCACGCCGGGGCCCTTCGCCGCGATGAGGCGCAGGGTCGCCGCGTACTCCGGCATCGTGAGCAGGTCGCCCGCCTTGATCGGCGCGCCGCCGGGCAGGAACGTCCGCGCGGTCTCGGGGAAGCGCGCCAGGTCGGGCGCGGTCTCGGTCACCGCCGCCACCAGGTAGGGCGTGGCCCGGAAGCCGCGCTCCGCGTGGCGGATGGCGGGCTGCATCACGGTCTCGAGGTCGAGGCGCCCGAAGCGGGCCACCGCCTGCGACCAGGCCTTCAAGGTGCCGGGCACCCCCACCGAGAGCAGGCCGACCAGGTTGACGTCGCCCTCGGCCCGCAGGTAGTCGGGCCACGTGTCGGAGACCGGCCGGTACATGTCGGGGCGGGAGGCCGCGGGCGCGGTGGTGTAGTTGTCGATGACGAGGTGCCGGCCATCGGCGAGCCGCAGGTGGGTCATCCCCGCGCCGAAGATGCCGACCATCATCGGCTCCACCACCGTCAGCGCGAAGAGCGCGCCGATGGCCGCGTCCACCGCGTTGCCTCCCGCCGCGAGCATCTCCGCCCCCGCGGCGGAGCCGAGCGGGTGATTGGTGACCACCATGCCACGTGACGCGGTCGCCGGTCTCTTCTCGGTCATGGAGCGGGCCAGGCCTCCGGGAGCTGGGTTGCCATCCATTTCGCCAGCGCCGCGTTCACGATGCGGGGTTTCTCCTGCGCCATCCAGTGCCCGGAGGGCACCACCACCTCGGTGAGGTTCCGGCAATCCCGCCGCATCGGCTCGGCCAGCCGGGAGTCCACGGTCTCGCACGTGTAGTCGTACGCCCCGTGCAGGAACAGGACCGGGAGGGTGAGCCGGCCGCCGTCCTTCGCGCGCGTCGCGTAGGCCAGGTTGCGCGCGGCGTTCATGTACCAGGAGTCCGGGCCGAAGAAGCCGTTGCGCGTGAGGCCGCCCGCGTACGTGTCGAGTTCCTCCGCGGTCACCACGTCGGCATCTATCGGCACGTCGGGCGCCCGGCCGGTGCCGCCGAACCAGCCGCCGTCCTTGCGGGTCTGCGCGGTGCGCGACGGCTTGCCCTTGCCGCTCGGGCTCCCCTTCCGGAACAGGGCCTTGACCGTGTTGCGGGGATCGGCGTCGAAGGCGGCGCACGCCTTCTCGAAGCTCTCCTCGTAGAAGAGCATGTAGTCCCACTGGCCCGCCGGGTACTGCGCCTCGGGATAGACCGCGCGATCCACCAGGGGGATGAGGTTCCGCGGGGAGAACCCCGCCGCGAGGTACGGCACGCAGAGATTCGCCACGCCCCAGCAGCGCTCGGGATGGTGACTGGCCAGGCTCCACACCACCGGGCTACCCCAGTCGTGGCCGACCCACACCGCCTTCTCCCGGCCGAGCGCGTCGAGCAGCTCGATCATGTCGGCCACCACGTGCTCGAGCGCATAGTCCTCGTGGCGGCGGTAGACGCTGGAGCGGCCGTAGCCGCGCATGTCGGGGGCGATCGCACGGAAGCCGAGGTCCGCGAAGCACGGGAGCTGGTGCCGCCAGGAGAGCGAGAGCTCGGGCCACCCGTGGACGAACACGATCAGGGGAGCGTCGGGAGCGCCCGCCTCGAGGAAGGCGGTGGTGTGCCGATCCGTCTTCACGAGGCCCTCGGTCACCGCGGACTTCATCGGGCGCCCGCGGTCAGGCCACGCCGTCCCAGGGCTCCCATGCTCCAGGCGGAAGCCCGCGCCCACCAGCCGCATCGGGCCGTAGCGCGAGTCGATGGTCTGCAGCACGTCGCGGTGCTCGAGCTGCGGGTGCCCGACGATCTCGTCGACCTTCCAGATGGAGCCGCAGGGCACGTCGGCCGCGGTCAGCCGCGCCTCCCAGGTCCGGGGATCGTCGGAGGCCAGCGCCCGCTCGATGATCTCGCGCAGGGCCGGCTCGTTGGCGGTGCGGGCCGCCCAGTCCTTGAAGCGCGGGTCGGCGAGCGCGTTGGCCCGGCCGAGCGCCTTCATCAGGCCGGTGAACTGCTTCTCGGTGAGGACGGCCAGAACGATGTATCCATTGCCGCAGCGGAAGCGGCTCGCGGTGGGCTTGCGGCTCACCGAGCCGTTGCCGATCTGCTTCTGCTCGACCCCGGCCACCGTGTACTCCGAGACCGGCCCCGCGATGAAGGCCAGCGCCGCGTCCAGCATCGCCACGTCGACGCGCTGGCCGCGCCCGGTGTGGGTCCGCTGGTAGAGCGCGCTCGCCACCGCCAGGGCCGCGGTGATGCCGCCGATGGTGTCGCAGAGCGCGAAGCCCGCGCGGGTGGGGCCGGAGGCCGGCTCGCCGGTGATCGACATGATCCCGGACATCGCCTGCAGCTTGCCGTCGAAGGCCGCGGTGGCCTTCTCCGGGCCGGTGCGGCCGAAGCCGGAGACCCCGCAGTAGATGAGCCGCGGGTTGATGGCGGACAGCGCCTCGTACCCGAGCCCGAGCCGATCCATCACCCCGCCCCGGAAGTTCTCCCACACCACGTCGGCCCCGACCACCAGGCGCCTGACGACCTCGATCGCCTCTTTCCGTCGCAGGTCCAGAGTGATCGACCGCTTGTTGCCGTTCATGGAGAGGAACGAGGGGGCCATCTTCCGCTCCGCCCACTTGGGATCGGCGGGGGAGATGCGCGTCTCGTCGCCCTCGTGCGACTCGATCTTGACGACGTCCGCGCCCAGGAGCGCCAGCTGGTAGGTCCCGTAGGGGCCGGCGAGATAGCGGGTGAAGTCGAGGATGCGGACCCCCGCGAACGGCTTGCTCACACGCCCTCGCGCTTCGCCTTCGCCACCGCCTTCACCACCTCGAACTCCTTCCGCCGCTCCGCGATGTCCTCCGGCGAGAGCTTCCCCACGTCGAGGTACTTGCGCTTCCAGGCCGCGTCCGCGGTCCACCGGAGCGGCGACGCCACCGTGGTCCGGGGGGCGGCGGCGGTCTCGAGCAGCCGCAGGGCCAGCTCGAGGGTGCGCGTCTGGGACTCCACGTCGAACGGCCGCCCCGCGGAGTTGCCGAGCGGGAAGTCGCTCCACACGAAGCGCGGGACCCCGCAGTGCTCGACGATGTCCCTGGCGCAGCCCATGATCACGGTCGGGATGCCGCTCGCCTCGAGATGCCGGGCGGCCAGACCCACGGTCTGGTGGCAGACGGGTCAGCTCGGGACGAGGACCGCCACGTCGGCGCCGTCCTCGCGGCAGCGCCGCAGGAGCTCGGGCGCGTCGGTCTCCATGGTCACCCGGTGGCTCCGGTTGGTCGGGGCTCCGTGAAAGCGGGGGCCCAGGCCGCCGATCCGTCCCGCCGCGACCGCTTCCTGCAGCCGGGCCAGCGGGAAGTAGGCGTCGAGGTCCTCGGGCACCGTGTTTGCCCGGTCGTAGCCCACGTGCGAGATCCGGAGATCGGGCTTGCTGTCCACCGGGGCCGAGTAGACCTGGTAGAACTTCGCCGCCGCGTTGTACGGCGCGCGCGGGCCCTGGTCGCCCGCCTCCGGCTGAAACGGGGCAGCGGTGGTGATCAGCGCGACCCGGGACTTCGCGAGTGGCAGGCGCAGCGGCGTGAACGGCGCGTCGGTGAAGTGGGCCCACCGATACGGAGTGAAGCCGAGCGCCTGGTAATACTCCCGCGTGCGATCCATGTACCGGATCGGCACGTCGTCTTCCGGGGCGAACTGGATCCGGGGGGCCGGGGCCCCGGGGGTCGGACCTGCGCTCATGACGAGAAGGTCTTGATGACGAGCCCGCGCGCCTTCTCGGGATCGATCCCGTTGGCCGCCATGCAGGGACTCGCGTCTTCCAGGATCCGGTCCGCGTCACCCATGTGCATGTACTTCTTGTAGGTGTCCTCGAACTCGATCCCGAGCGCGCGGGCGAAGAGGGTCAGGTAGTGCTCGACCACGATCGGCCGCTCCCGCTCGAAGCGGCACTGGTCGCGATGGCAGCCGTGGTAGATGCCGGCCAGGTGCGTGGCACCCGCCGCGCGCGCCCGGTCGATGTCGTCGAGCGCCATCTGCCGCCAGACCTCGGGCCCGAGCTGCTCCTGCAGGGCCGGCGTGCAGGTACGCCCCCAGCGGGCGTCCGGCTCGAAGTCGATCACCGTGATGCCGGGCACCGCCTCCAGCAGCCGCCGGGCGGCCCGCCCCTCGCGCGCCCGGGCCTCGGTCGCGTAGTGGTAGTGGAGCGCCACGGTGGCGTCGACCCGCTGGGTGAACGTGAAGAGCCCGCGGTCGAGACAGTCGGCGAGGAACTCGGCGGTGTGCCGCTTCGGGAACGGCAGGTCGGCCTTCAGCACCTCGTCATAGAACTGGATGCACGAGGGACACCACATGACGACCTCGCGCGGGGCCATGGACTGCAGCAGCTCGACGGTATGATTGGCGTACCGCTCGCCCGAAGCCTCCTGCCCGCGCCGGTGGTGCTGGATGCCGCAGCAGTAGGTCGGCCCGCCCGCGGCCACGTAGTCGAGCCCGAGGCGGTCGAAGACCGCGCCCACCGTCTCGACCAGGTGGGAGGTCCGCAGCACGTTGCAGCCCAGGTAGAGGACGACATCGTGGCGCTCCCCATCGCGGGGCGGCTTGAGCAGCCAGGTCCGCTCCTCCTTCTTGGAGAGGAGGTCGTGGGTCAGCTTGATCTCGCCGAAGTACTTGCCGTAGTCGAAGCTCATGGTGTCGAGAGTTTACCACCGCAAGGGGGCAAACGAACCGGGGCTCAGGCGGGGGCCGGCGCCAGGCGCGACAGCTCCACCGTCTCGTCGACCAGGCGCGCCGGATCGACGCGGGCGCGGCTCCGGATCAGGCCGGCCACGGTCTTGAGCTCGCTCTCGGACTTCGGGTCCTCCGGGTCGCCGCCGCGGTCGAGCCCGACCGCCGCGCGCAACACGCCGTCCTTCAGGTAGAAGCCGAGGAACTTCCGGCTCTCCGGCTTGCCCCGGAACACGAGCCGATCCCACGTCGCGGCGAAGCCCACGTACTCGATCAGGTGCTCGTACTGATCCGACCAGAACGAGTGGACGTAGTCGTAGGGCTCGCCCCCGCCCAGCATCGCGCGGGCCGCGGCCCGTCCGTGCTGCAGCCCGTTGTTCCAGTGCTCCACCCGGAGGCGGCCGAAGAGCGGGTGCAAATGGTTCGCCACGTCGCCCGCCGCGTACACATCCGGCAGCGAGGTGCGGCACTGGGGGTCGACGAGGACGCCGTTGTCGACGAGGGCGCCCGCCGCCGCCAGCAGCTCCTGGTTGGGCTCGATCCCGATGCCGGCCACCACCAGGTCGCAGTCGAGCACCCGCCCCTTGGCGGTGCGCACCCGCTCGACGCGGCCTTGACCCTCGAACGCGGCGACCGAGTCGCCCAGCATCAGCTCGACGCCCTGGTCCCGATGGATGGCCGCCAGCACCGCGCCCACCTCGGGCCCGAGGACGCGCGCGAGCGGAACCGGATGGCCCTCGATCGCGGACACCGCCACGCCCATCTGGCGCAGGGACGCGGTCACCTCGGAGCCGATGAAGCCCATGCCGACCACGACCGCGCGGGCGCCGCGGCGCGCCGCCGCCCGGATGCGGTCGCAGTCCTCCACCGTGCGGAGCTGGAAGACGCCGGAGAGATCCGCGCCCGGCGTGTGGAGGGTGCGATTGCGGCCGCCGGTGGCCACCAGCAGCCGGTCGTACGGCACCGTCTCGCCCCCGCCCAGCTCGACCACCCGGCGGGCCGGATCCACGCGGCTTGCGCGCGCGCCGAGCCGCACCGTGATGCGCTGCTTGCCGTAGTAGTCCGCCGGGTTGACGAGCTGATCCTCGAAGCGCTCCTGACCGCGGAGATAACCCTTCGAGAGAGCCGGCCGGCTGTAGGGCAGCCGGGCCTCCTCCCCGATCAGCGTCAGGTCGCCCTCGAAGCCGCCATCACGCAGGGCCGCCGCCGCGCTGGCCCCCGCCAGTGACGCGCCGACGATCACGAACCGACCGGTCGCCATGGTCTCGTGCCCTCCCGGGGCTCATTGAACGCCCGATCGGGCCCTCTGTCCAAGACTCGGTCGGTCCGCGCCGCGGCGCGATCAGTTCAGGTCGGGATGTTGCCGGGCGGCCGGGACCGCGACCACCGCCGCCGGCTCGTCGCCGTCCCACGCGCGCAGCCCGTCGACGCTGCCTCCGACCACACGCGCGGTCCGCGGGTCGTCGCCCTTGACCCGCTGGGTGATCCGGGTGACGAGTCGCTCGCCGGGCGCGATCTCGCCGGTCAGCTCCTGCCGGTAGATCCGTAACCCCGCGTAGCGAGCGGAGACGCGTGCGGTGAACGGGCCCGCCCCCGCGCCGGTGAGGATCAGGGTGTAGGCCCCCTCGGCGCCCCCCGGCACCTCGATGAGCCAGCGCTGGCCGCCCCGGCTCGCGCTGAGCGAGCCGAACACCTGGTTGACCTCGACGCCCTCGGCCAGGAAGCCGGCCGCGACGCGGCCGTCCGGCATCCGCAGCAAGGGCACCACCGGGCCGGACGATTCGATCTCGAGCGTGCTCGCGCCGGCCACGAAGGGCTCCGGGGTGACGGGCCAGCCTTGCCGCGCCCACGCCCGCTGACCCGCCATCAGCACCGCCTCGCTCTGGCCGACCCGGTTGGTGATGGTCATCAGGCCGCGCCGCGTCCAGCAGACGAAGCCCTCCGGGCCGCGCTCGGCCCCGATGAGCCCGTCGCGGGCGGTCGCGCTGTAATCGTTGGACTCGAGCGTGAGCACCGACCGGCTGCCCGCCGCCTGCACCACCCGCGCCCAGACCCGGCCGGCGTGGATGAAGAGCCGCATCCCGCTCGTGGCGCGCTCGCTGGAGGTCTGCTTCACGGTGACCTCGGAGCTCGGCATCACGGTGACCGTGCTCCCGTTCAGGAACGTGATCAGCGCGATGCCGCCCACGCCGGTCTTGATCCGATCGCCATCCGCCAGGTTCATGCCGTTGACTCCGGGCTCCGGGGCGCTCGCGCCCGCCGGGATCCGCTCGACGGGAGCGGCCAGCACGCTGAGCGTGGCCGCGACCTCGGTCTGA